>ENA-OQJH01000019-OQJH01000019.1-human-gut-metagenome-genome-assembly--contig:-NODE-19-length-77450-cov-2.878031_pt1 | contig 77450 bp, 85 predicted proteins | sample MGYA00242597_ERZ504763 | MGnify/ENA primary metagenome ERZ504763 (study PRJEB26092, sample SAMD00036359) | human gut metagenome | host: Homo sapiens | study: EMG produced TPA metagenomics assembly of... | reverse complement strand
ATTTTGAAAAAGAGGAACTGTATACCTCCACTGTATATGTATCCCGATACGAATTGAACAACTATATCAAAAACTATTTGGAACAGTTCAATTTATATGCCCGCAAAAGACAGATAAATATCATATTTGAAACTAATTTCGAAAGCCAGGAAGTATGGCTGGACAGAAACAAGATGGATTCCATTATCCGTAACCTGATGACAAATGCCTTGAAATATACCTGTCAAGGGGGCAATGTCACTGTACAAACTCAGAAAAATAAAAGTCATTGGTTCATCACTATTACAGATACAGGAATCGGAATCCCTGCCAATGAACAAAAGAAAATGTTCAAAAGCCTCTTCAGAGGAAATAATGCCATCAATCTGCAAATCACAGGAAGCGGCATCGGTATGCTGCTTACCTACAAACTGATCAAAAGCCATGCCGGCAAAATATCAATGAGCAGTATAGAAAATGTAGGAACTACCTTCAAACTGGCATTCCCTATCAAAAGCCGGAAATACAACTACCGTATATTCAAAAAAGCTGATGTAATTGATCCTCTGCCTGTTATCGAAGGCAATCCGGAAGAACTGGTGAAAGAGATCAAAAACAAGCCAGCCAAAACACATGCCGCTTCCATTCTGATAGTGGAAGATAATATGGAATTGCGTACTTTCCTGTTGCATACGCTATCGGAAGACTATAATGTTTCTGATGTAGGAAATGGGCAAGAAGCACTGGATTTTATCAAGGAACGACAACCGGATCTGATATTGTCGGATGTAATGATGCCTATCATGAATGGAGACAAAATGTGCAATATATTGAAAAATAATATTGAAACCAGTCATATACCTATCATATTGCTGACCGCATTGAACGATAAAGAAGTATCATCAAGGGTTTACAGACCAAAGCCGATAAATATATAGTCAAACCATTTGACATGGAAGTACTGAAAGCAAATATAGCCAATGTTCTGGCGAACAGGGAAATCATGAAAAAGCGTTTCTCACAATTCAAATTCAATGCAGACGAGGTTTCAGATGATCCGACGATCAGTTTGGAACAAGAATTTCTTTTAAAAGCCACCAACATCATAAAAAGTAGTATAAACAAAGAAATGAACGTAGAAAACCTATGTGATGCAATGAATATGAGCCGGAGTAGTTATACAATAAATAAAGGCCTTAACCAATGATTCGCCCAGTGACTTTATACGTAAAGTACGTATGAACGAAGCTAGCATTTTATTGAAAAGCAAACGTTATACCGTATCCGAAGTTTCGGATATGATGGGATTCAGTGATCCCAAATATTTTACGGATACATTTAAGAAATACTACGGAGTTCCACCAAGCACTTATATGAAACAAAATTAAAAAAATGAATTTCTATTTACAATCATTTCTTATCTTCTTAAAGATAGGACTATTTACCATTGGCGGAGGATATGCCATGGTTCCCCTAATTCAAGATGAAATAGTGGACAAACGAAAATGGATTGACAAAGAGGATTTTATTGATTTATTAGCCCTCGCTCAGTCTGTACCTGGAATATTTGCTGTAAATATTGCCATATTTATCGGATATAAATTGCGTAATTTCCGTGGAGCATTGGCAATGGCTTTAGGCACAATACTCCCCTCTTTCTTTATTATGTTGGCAATTGCTTATTCTTTCAACAGTTCAAACAATACCAAATTGTAGAGAATATATTCAAGGGAATCCGTCCGGCAGTAGTAGCCTTATTGCAGCTCCAACTTTCTCCATGGCAAAATCGGCCAAGATAAACCGTTACACTATCTGGATACCAATAGTATCCGCATTACTTATCTGGGTATTGGACGTATCCCCTGTCTACATTATCATAATAGCGGGCGTGGGGGGTTTTATATATGGCAAGTACAAACATAAATATTCATCCAAATGATTTTTCTATATTTATTCTATACATTCTGTAAAATAGGTCTCTTCGGTTTCGGAGGAGGCTATGCCATGTTGTCCATGATACAAGGAGAAGTAGTAACAAGATATAATTGGGTCAGTGCCAGCGAATTTACAGATATCATCGCTATCAGCCAGATGACACCAGGCCCCATTGGTATCAACTCTGCTACTTATGTGGGATATACTGCAGTATTGAATGCAGGCTACAATGAAAACTGGGCCATATTCGGTTCTTGTATAGCTACTTTTGCTGTAGTTTTCCATCATTCATATTAATGGTAATCATCAGCCGGTTCTTCTTGAAATACCAAAAGCATCCGGTTGTAGAAGCCGTATTCAAAGGGTTGCGTCCGGCAGTGGTAGGTCTGCTGGCAGCGGCTGCACTCGTCTTGATGAATGCTGAAAACTTCAGTAGCTATCAAATAGATTTGTATCAATTTATCATCAGTATAATTATTTTTCTAGTAACCTTTATAGGTACACGGAAATACAAAATTAATCCTATATTAATGATTATACTTTGCGGAGTGGCAGGATTCCTGCTTTACTAAAAATAGGAAGATTATGGGAAATCATCAAAAAAAACAAATAAGCCTACTGATCTGTTTATATATCAGTATAATATTGCCACTATATGCCAATGATTTCCTGTTTACTTCCATCAATACTTCACACGGATTAAGCGACAACCAGATAAGATATATCCTACAACTACCTGACGGAAGAATGGTGTTTACTACTAATGGCAACATCAATTTATATGATGGTATACATTTCAGTTATCTGCATCGGACGGATAAAAATGTATATCCTTTAAAACAATATGACGGGTTCTACCGCATTTATCAAAGTGGAGACTCCCTACTTTGGGTGAAAGACTATCACAAACTAATGGGAATCAATCTCTACAAAGAGGAATATATCCGAGATTTAGAATCTTATTTCCAAAATAAAAATATACCGGAACCGATAGAAAATCTTTTTGCCGACTGTGCAGGACACATTTGGATACTGACAGACCATAAATTACAAGAATTACAAACCGGAATCCATATAACTTTATCCCCCAATGATACCCGCCAACTACAAGATCTAAATACGGAGAATGATTCACTTTACCTGTTCTATAATACGGGAGAAGTAGATTGTTATGACATGACAAGCAGAAAACGACTATACAGTGCTGCTGCCTATGCGGAAACCGAGCAACAATACTTTGCCCGAACCTCCTTGGTTGTCAAAGCTCCAAACAGCTTTTACCAATTACGCAACGGATATAAAGGTGGTTTGTTCTGTTTCAACACATGCCAACGGACATGGAAAAAGATACTTGAAGAAAACTATGCACTTAATACTTTAATCATCACCCCCGACAATCAAAAAGCGTATATAACCTGTGTACATGGTTTTTGGATACTGGATCTTACTAAGGAAAAACTGCAATATATTCCTATTTTGGAAACTAAAAACGGACAACGACTCTCAACAGAAATCAGCACTATATTCCAAGACCGACAAGGAGGATTATGGATTGGAACTCTCAACCGAGGATTACTATATTACCATCCGTCCATGCATAAACTTACCCAAATAAACCGTAACAATTTTCCAGTTGCTCCTGAAAAAAGATATTGCAGTAGAAGTTTTGCCGAAGACAATAAAGGAATGATCTATCTGAAAGAACATACTCATATTTACCGCTTGTCCACTGAAAAAGATGGAACACGCACCCTTATCTCCGAACATAATTCATCTATCCCTGCCGAAGTAAAAAAGAAATTCAACAGAGGAACAGAAACTGCCTTTTTCAAGGGAAAAACATATACGGCCCTATGTACTGACACACGAGGCTGGACTTGGGCAGGGACAGCAGATGGTCTGGAACTTTTTATACCGGACGAGCAAACCCCACGCATTTTTTATCGTGAAAATGGATTAAGTAATAACTTTGTACAAGGCATTATTGAAGATGATCACAATGATATCTGGGTAACTACAAGCAATGGAATCTCACGTATCCACATCAATCAGAAAATAAAGAACCATACTTCACCAATTTCAATCAACAGGATGGCGCATTAGAAGGGGAATATCTAACAAAGGCTGTTTTCAAAGCATCGGACGGTACACTTTACTTCGGTGGCATAGACGGATTCAATATCTTCAATCCTGATAATGAATCAATCACTCCGGAACTCCCCTATTCCCCAGTGTTCACTTGTTTGCGGCTATACGGCAAAAAGATAAAACTTCCCCAAGCCAGCCCTTATACAAAAGAAATAGAACTGGGCTACAATCAGAATTTCCTCACTTTCGAATTCTCTGCTTTGAACTATATCAATAGTGAACGCACCTATTATCGTTATCAATTAGAAGGTATTGATAAAAACTGGATGAATGTTTTCACCAGCAAACCAGGCAATACCACAGCAGGTAATGGTATGCTTCAAGCGTCCTATACTAATTTACCTCCCGGAGAATACACATTCAAAGTTATGGCATCCGATACCCCTCTCCAGTGGAATGGAAAAGAACCGTTATAAAACTCACCATCCATGCCCCTTGGTGGAAAACAACCACCGCTTATACTATTTACCTGCTCATTTTACTATTTATTACAGTAGGAAGTATCCGTCTTTACATATGTTGGACCCGAAAAAAAATAGAGCGTCGGCATAAAGAGGAAATTCTACTACTCCGCATCCGCAACCTGATAGAGCAATGCAACAATTACGAAGCCGAACAAAAAGCACGTCTGGAAAAGAACGGCACAGCAACCTCCACTTGCTTTGAAAACGACAAGCAACCGGATCATCCTAAAACAACCAATACCGAATCCGCTTTTTTAGCACGGGCTATAGAACAAGTAGAAAAGAATATGCATGTCATCGGTTATTCAGTAGAACAGCTAAGTCGAGACCTTTGCATGGAAAGAACAGGACTTTATCGCAAACTAGTAAATTTATTAGATCAGTCTCCCAGCCTTTTCATCCGTAACATCCGTTTACAACGAGCTGCGCAACTACTTACTGAAAACGAACTCAGTATTGCAGAAATAGCAGAACGCACAGGCTTCAGCAGTTCCAGCTATCTAAGTAAGTGCTTCCAAGAAATGTATGGATGCCGCCCCTCCGAATACGCCAGAAAAACAAAGAAATCAACCTGATTATTATTGGATTCAACCTCATTGTTGCCTATTTAAAGCTTTTCGCCTTACCTTTGTAACAGTACAAAACACTAAAATACTATGAATATGAATTTTATTAAAAAAATGACTCTAACCCTAATTGGAGCAACTATCATTGCAACAAATGGCATCGCACAGAGTGTACAACACACCACACAAGGAATAACGTATACTACACAAGAAATAGATGTCAAAGTAGAATTTTACTCTCCCACCATTGTCCGTATTTATAAAACCCCCATTAAGAAACCTTATAAAAAAGAAAGTCTGGTCATTATCAAAACACCGGAAACCACCTCTGTAACTTTCGGTGAGAAAGGGAAAAATGTAACACTCAGCAGCAATGTTATACAAGTAGAAGTAAATCCTGAAACCGGAGGTATCCGTTTTTCCGACAAAGAAGGAAAATTATTACTGACTGATAAAGATTATGGTACCCAATTCACCCCCTTCGATGACGCCGGCGTTCCATCATATAATGTTCGTCAAGCTTTCTTACTGGACAAAGATGAAGTGATTTACGGACTAGGACAGCAACAAACAGGAAAAGTGAACCAACGGAATCAGAAACTATTTCTCCGTAACCAAAACATGAGCATTTGCATTCCGTTTATTCATTCAATAAAAGGATATGCTTTATTGGGACAATTACTCCCCCACCACTTTTGTAGACAATCCACAAGAAATGTCTTTTGACTCGGAAGTAGGTGATTGTGCAGATTATTATTTCATTTACGGCGGCAATGCAGATAAAGTAATAGCCAATGTACGCAAACTGACTGGACAGGCTCCTCTCTATCCGCTTTGGGCACTAGGATTCTGGCAATGTCGCGAACGTTATAAAAGCCCGGATGAATTATGCGAAGTTGTAGATAAGTACCGTAAACTGAAAGTCCCTCTGGATGGCATTATACAGGATTGGCAATATTGGGGATGCGACTCTAACTGGAATGCCATGAAGTTCCAAAATCCCCGTTACATCAACAAAATGGGCGATAAAGAATATATGAAATATCTTCCAAACGGAGAAGATAAAAGCGCACGTTACGGTACTCCAAGAATCAAAACTCCCAAAGAAATGATTGACTATGTGCACAAACAAAATGCACATATCATGATCTCCGTATGGGCTTCTTTCGGCCCTTGGACTGAAATGTATCAAAAAATGGACAGTCTGAAAGCACTTCTTCAATTTGATACTTGGCCCAACAATGCCGGAGTCAGGCCATACGACCCTTATAATCCTGTTGCACGTGATCTCTATTGGTCAGAGATGAAAAAGAACATATTCGATCTGGGCATGGACGGTTGGTGGCTGGACTCTACTGAACCCGATCACATGAATCTGAAGGACCAGGATTTTAATACTCTCACCTATTTGGGAACTTTCCGCAGAGTACATAATGCTTTCCCGTTAATGTCCAATAAAGGAGTATATGAACATCAACGAGCTACTACTTCGGACAAACGAGTATTCCTACTCACTCGTTCTTCTTTCCTAGGACAGCAACGCTATGCTTCTCATTCGTGGAGCGGAGATGTAGTTTCTACCTGGGAAGTCATGCGCAAACAATTAGCAGCCGGATTGAATTACTCATTATGCGGCATTCCCTATTGGAATACAGATTTGGGAGGATTCTTTGCCTGGAAATACAATAATAATGTAAACAACATAGCTTATCACGAGTTACATGTCCGCTGGTATCAATGGGGAGTGTTTCAACCATTATGCGCTCACACAATTCTAGTCCGGTAGCAGTCGAAATATACCAATTCGGCCAAAAAGGCGACTGGGCCTATGATGCGTTAGAAAAATATACTCACCTGCGTTATCGTCTACTACCTTATCTTTATAGCACTTCCTGGGAGGTAACCAGCAAAGCAGGCAGCTTTATCCGCCCATTAATGATGGATTTCCCGAAAGATCCCAAAGTACTTGATATGGATACCGAATATATGTTCGGACATAATTTCCTAGTACGTCCCGTTACAGACTCGCTTTATACATGGCAAGACAAAAATCAGAACGGTTACTTAAAAGATTTAAAAAAGATTGGAAATACAGAGGTATATTTACCTAAAGGAGCAAACTGGACAGACTTTTGGACCGGGCAAACTTTGGAAGGCGGGCAAACGATCCAACGGGAAGTACCCATTGATATTATGCCTATTTATGTACGTGCGGGATCTATCCTTCCTTGGGGACCAGCAGTGCAATACTCTACAGAAAAGAAGTGGGATAATCTGACGATTCGCATCTATCCGGGTGCTGATGCGGAATTTACCCTTTATGAAGATGAATTTGATAATTATAATTATGAAAAGGTGCTTACACAACCATCCTGATGAAATGGGATGACAAAGAGCGCACACTGACTATTAACGAGCGAAAAGGCAACTACAAAGGTATGCTGAAAAACCGCAAATTCAACATCATACTTGTTGAACCGGGGAAAGGATGTGGAGATAAGGATAGCCCCACCTTTGACCAATCTATTTCCTATAAAGGGAAACAAGTCAATGTGAAATTATAAATACATTCCCCGTTGGTAAAGCTTCTTAAGTTTCATAACACAATCTGAAAAAAATCAATTTTGCCAACGGGACTTTATATATGACGGAAATAAATTCAAGAGATCAATAGAATTTATATCACTACTTGATATATTTATTGCAGATACTTTTTATCACTGATTAGAGAAAGCCATAAGATGGATGCAGATGTTATAACCTTTTTTCATTGATCTCAACATAAACAATATCGTACTCGGAAGATATGGCAGCATACAAATCAACTGCCACTACCCTAGAATTCTTTATTCATCGATATTACATGAATAAATACCCAGGCAGTGGCAGTAGAAATAAAATCTAAAAGAAACACTCCCGCTTCTTACAGTTTCACTTTCTTTTTAGTACCTTTCGACTCATTGTGCAAACGATCCAACGCTGTCACCACATACTGGTACTTCGTTTTTCCATCGTTATAAGGTAATGGATAAAAATGATCACGGGTAATGGCTACAATATGGGAAGCATCATCCAAATTGACTTTTTCTTTTTTATCAAAGCGATAAACCACATACTGTACAGCTTTGTCCATCTCGTCCTTTGCCTTCGGAGCTGTCCAGAAGAGTACTGGACCTTCATACGTCCATACCATCTTTACCTTCTTTACTTTACCTGGAGCCTTATCGTCCATAAAAGGAGATTCAGGAATCAAAGCCGGATAACGATGATACTCCTTCTCCAACATAGTGCGGTAATTACCGGCGTTATCCACCACTGCTGCAGCATACCATTGACAACTTCCCTGCACGGTAGGAAGCGACCGTTGCAACTTCATTTTGGCAGGCATCTGGTTTTGTAATGGATTACGGGCATCCGCCTTGTTCACCGTACGCATCACATCCTGACCGATAAATAACGGACGCGAAGCGGCATGTTTTGCCCACCAATGTATCAAGTTGTCATAATCGGCAGCAGGATGACCTATTTCCCAATAAATCTGAGGGATATTATAATCTACCCAACCATTATTAATCCACATCAGCACATCTGCATATAAATCATCATAATTCTGAAGACCACGTGTATCACTTCCATTCGGATCATTTTTCTTGTTACGATAGATACCAAAAGGAGAAACACCGAACTTCACCCACGGCTTACACTCGCGCACTGTCTCATGGATTTCCTTTATCAGCACATTCACGTTGTCACGGCGCCAATCGGCTTTATTACTGTATCCGCGACCATATTGCGCAAAACTGACATGATCAGGAAAATCCTCGCCCGGGTTGGGATAAGGATAAAAATAATCATCCATATGAATGGCATCCACATCATAACGAGTAACAATATCGCGCACAATCTTACAAATATATTTTCGGTTTTCGGGCAAAGCCGGATCAAAATAAAGCTGACCAGCATAATTCACGAAACGTTCCGGATTCTTATTATACGGATGAATGGGTGATAAGGCAGTAGTTCCCTTTGTCTTGGCACGGTAAGGTTAATCCAGGCATGGAACTCCATTCCACGCTTATGGCATTCATCAATCATGAACTGCATCGGGTCCCAATAAGGTGAAGGCACTCTACCCTGCACTCCCGTAAGAAAGCGGCTCCACGCTCATAAGAAGATTTATACAAGGCATCGGCTTCTGCACGTACCTGAAAAATTATCGCATTAATGCCTGCGCCTTGCAGACTGTTTAGTTGATTTATTAATAGCTGCTGCATCTTCTCTGCCGGCATCCCTTGGAACTGTCCATTCACACACTGAATCCATGCACCGCGGAACTCACGTTTAGGATAACGTGTCTGAGCACTGACAACAGAAGTAAAAAGTAGTGCTATCAATAAAAGAAGAATAGTTTTTGCTCTCATTTTGTTATTCTTGTTTAATACGCTTGCAAAGATAAGAAAACTTATAATTATCTTTGCATATTAAACCAAATTCAATAAAGAATGTCAGAAAGTAACTATATATCCATAAAAGGAGCAAAGGTAAACAACCTCAAAAACATCGATGTCAACATACCACGCAATAAGCTGGTCGTTATCACGGGCCTATCCGGTTCCGGAAAATCATCATTGGCTTTTGATACATTATACGCTGAAGGTCAGCGACGCTATGTAGAAAGCCTGTCATCATACGCCCGCCAATTTCTGGGCCGTATGAGCAAACCTGAGTGTGATTTCATTAAAGGTATACCACCCGCTATCGCCATAGAGCAAAAAGTGAACAGCCGCAATCCACGTTCCACCGTGGGGACTTCCACCGAAATATATGAGTATCTGCGACTACTCTATGCACGCGTGGGGAAGACTTATTCTCCCATTAGCGGGCAACTGGTGAAAAAGCATAGTATTGAAGATATTGTAAGCTGTATGCTCTCCTTTCCTAAAGGAACGAAATACACGGTTCTCACTCCTATGATGCCCCGTGAAGGCCGTACACTGCGTCAACAGCTAGAAATGGACTTTAAACAAGGATTCACCCGTGTAGAGGTTAACCGTGAAATAGTTCGTATAGAAGATTTTCTGCAACAAACAGCTACCGAAGATAAAAGACAAAACATCTATCTGCTGGTAGATCGCATGACAGCCGATGATAGCAAAGACAGTATCAGCCGCCTCACCGATTCTGCCGAAACAGCCATGTACGAGGGAGACGGAAATTGCCTCCTCCGCTTCTACTCTGCTGACGGAAGTACGCAGCTATTCTCTTTCAGCACTAAATTCGAAGCCGACGGAATTAAATTCGAAGAACCGAATGACCAAATGTTTTCATTCAATTCCCCTCTCGGAGCTTGTCCCGAATGCGAAGGCTTCGGTAAAGTGATAGGTATAGATGAACATCTGGTGATTCCAAACCGTGCTCTGAGTGTATATGACGGAGCTGTCCTCTGCTGGCGCGGAGAAAAGATGGGGGAATGGTTACAAGAATTCATTCATGAAGCTCCCGCCCACGATTTTCCCATCTTTGCCCCTTATTATGAACTGACACAGGAACAAAAAGATTATTTATGGCATGGCCTAGAAATAAGGCCTGTATAGATTCTTTCTTCAGAATGCTGGAAGAAAATCAATATAAAATACAATATCGTGTGATGCTGGCACGATACCGGGGAAAAACTATTTGTCCTGTCTGCCATGGAACACGCTTGAAAAAAGAAGTCGGTTATGTAAAAGTAGGTGGAAAATCCATTTCTCAACTGGTTGACTTACCTATTCATGACTTAAAAGAATTCTTCCGCACTCTAGAACTAGATGCACATGATACAGCCATCGCCAAACGGATCTTAACGGAAATTACCAACGCATCAACTTCCTCATGGATGTAGGTTTGGGATATCTTACACTGAACCGTCTCAGCAACTCACTCTCCGGCGGCGAAAGTCAGCGCATCAATCTGGCCACCTCATTAGGCAGCAGCTTGGTAGGCTCACTCTATATTCTAGACGAACCCAGTATCGGATTACACAGCCGTGACACTGACCGGCTGATAAAAGTACTTCGTCAGTTACAGGAACTGGGAAACACCGTAGTAGTGGTAGAACATGATGAAGAAATAATCCGTGCTGCCGATTATATCATTGATATCGGTCCTCAAGCAGGACGTTTAGGAGGACAGATAGTATATCAAGGCAGCATGAACGATCTTCAAAGAAACAGTAATAGTTATACGGTACGCTATTTGTTGGGAGAAGAAAACATAGAGATCCCCCGATGCCATCGTCCGTGGAACAATTATATAGAAATAAAAGGTGCACGTGAAAACAACCTTAAAGGCATTGACGTAAAATTTCCACTGAATGTAATGACGGTAGTTACGGGGGTCAGCGGTTCGGGAAAGAGTACGTTGGTACGTGATGTCTTTTACAAGGCATTGAAACGCGAATATAGTGAAGCTAGCGAACGGCCGGGTGAGTTCATCTCTTTGGAAGGGGATGTACAGCTAGTGAAAGATATTGAATTTGTAGACCAGAATCCTATCGGAAAATCATCACGCAGCAATCCGGTGACCTATGTAAAAGCATACGACGAAATACGCAAACTCTTTGCCGAACAGCCTCTTGCCAAACAAATGGGATATACTGCCGGATATTTCTCATTCAATACCGAAGGCGGTCGTTGTGAGGAATGTAAAGGTGACGGTACGGTAACCGTTGAAATGCAATTTATGGCAGATTTGGTATTAGAATGTGAATCTTGTCATGGAAAACGTTTCAAGAGCGACACACTGGAAGTAAAATTTCAAGATAAGAACATCTATGATATTCTGGAAATGACAGTGAATCAAGCTATCGAATTCTTCACCGAATACAATCAAAAAAAGATAGTGAAAAAACTAACCCCATTACAAGAAGTGGGATTGGGATATATAAAGTTGGGACAAGCCTCCTCCACTCTTTCCGGTGGCGAGAATCAACGCGTAAAACTAGCCTATTTTCTGAGCATAGAGAAAGCACAACCCACTATTTTTGTATTCGATGAACCAACCACAGGTCTGCATTTTCATGATATCAAGAAACTGCTGGAAGCATTTGAAGCCTTAATCAGCCGCGGACATACCATTATCATTATCGAGCATAATATGGATGTGATAAAATGTGCCGACCATGTGATTGACCTAGGGCCGAAGGAGGAAATATGGGAGGAAATCTGGTAGTTGCGGGCACTCCGGAAGAGGTTGCAGCATGTGCGGCATCTTATACGGGACAGTTTTTACGTGAAAAACTGGCGATGGATTCTCCTGATTGATTTTTTATTCACCGTTGATTGTCCAAACTGACACAAATTATTAAATATGATTATACGCAATATACCACTAGATGATAAATGGGAATTTAAAAGTGATTTATTCCGTTCTGTAAATTTAGCATTTTGTGGTATGATTGCAGAATCATTTTACTAAAAATCTGTTTTAATGTTTTCCGCATTGTCAATCTAAATCTAAACGAAAATATGAGTAAATTTAGAATTGAATTAATAACCTTATAAATCAACAGAATATGAAAAAACTTTTTTACTACTCTTGCTGTTCCCTTTCCTATTGGGATGTTCACAAAAAGAGAAAGAATTCACCGTTCTTCAATGGAACATTTGGCAAGAAGGAACTGTAATTCCCGGTGGTTACAACGCTATTGTGAATGAAATAGCCCGTCTTCGTCCGGACTTCGTCACATTGAGCGAAGTACGTAATTACGAAAACACCAATTTCACTGCCCGCCTAGTGCAATCATTAAAGGAAAAAGGAGAAACCTATTATTCCTTCTATACCTATGATACAGGTCTGTTAAGCCGATACCCCATCACTGATTCATTAACCGTTTTCCCCGAAAAGAATGACCACGGCAGTATCTATCGCCTTACAGCCGATATGAACGGACAGAAAATAGCAGTCTACACCGCTCATCTTGATTATTTGGATGACGCCTATTATAATGTACGCGGATATGATGGTTCTACTTGGGAAGAAATCCCTATCCCCACTACCGTAGAAGAAGTATTAAAGAGAAATGTAGCCTCACAACGCGATGACGCCATCAGACTATTCATTGAACAGGCAAAAAAAAGATCGTGCAGCCGGCTACACCATCATTTTAGGAGGAGATTTTAATGAACCTTCACATCAAGATTGGACTGAAGAGACCAAAGACCTGTATGACCATCATGGCTTTGTAATCCCCTGGACAGTTCCTGTCCTGTTAGACGAAGCCGGATTGAAAGACGCCTATCGAGAATTCTATCCAGATGTATTAAACTATCCCGGCTTCACTTATCCTTCGGATAATCCGGCAAAGCCGCCGACAAAATAACCTGGGCTCCCAAAGCAGATGAACGCGACCGTATAGATTACATTTGGTATTATCCCGAAAAGGGGTTGAAAGTGAAAGACGCCGCCATTTTCGGTCCGAAAATTCTATAGTCCGTGCACAGCGTGTTCAGGAAACATCTAAAGACAAGTTTATAGAACCATTGGGCGTATGGCTACAGACCATAAAGGAGTACTGGTTACTTTCCAATATCCCGCCAAATAATATCGTTTTTCCCAATATTTCTGTTATCTTTGTCCAATAACCTAATTTATTATCCTATGACCAAATGTACACATAAACAGTTAATGACCGCCTGTATGTTAGCAGGCACATTGATGTTGGGAGCATGTACCGGTACTCCCCCTGTAACAAAAGAGGTATCCATTGTACCCATAACCAACCATCTGGAGGAAACAAACGGTGCTTTTGTATTGAAAAGTAATACCTCCATCGGTGTTATTGACGCCGAACTAATTCCCGCAGCCGAGTATTTAGCCGATATGCTTTCCAGAGCCACAGGCTACGACCTTAAAGTCAAAGAAGGCGAAGGAACCATCACCCTTGCCTTGGGTGATGTTCAAGGAAAAGAAGGAGCTTATACCCTGACAGCCGAGAGCGATAAGGTCAACATTACAGGTAACTCTTACGGAGGTGTCATTGCAGGTATCGAATCACTCAGACAGCTGTTTCCCCCGCAAATAGAATCTAAGGAAATTGTTAAAGGTACAGACTGGGCCATACCGGCCGTTAACATTCAAGATGCCCCCCGCTTTGAATGGAGAGGCATTATGCTGGACGTATCCCGCCATTTCTACACAATAGGTGAGGTGAAAGAATTACTGGATGTCATGGCCCTTTACAAGATGAATAAATTCCACTGGCATCTTACCGACGACCAAGGATGGCGTATTGAAATCAAGAAATATCCTTTACTGACGGAAAAAGGAGCATGGCGCAAATTCAATTCTCATGATCGCGAATGCATACGTCAGTCAAAGACTAATAACAACCCGGATATGGCAATTCCTGAAGACAAGATACGCATCGTAGAAGGTGACACCTTATATGGAGGCTACTACACTCAGGAAGATATCAAGGATGTCATAGCATACGCCAAAATACGAGGCATAGATATTATTCCCGAAATTGATATGCCGGGACACATGCTGGCAGCTGTAAGTAACTATGAAGGTGTTTCCTGTTTTAACGAAACCGGTTGGGGAAGCGTCTTCTCCTCACCTGTTTGTCCGGGGAAAGACTCCGCATTGGAATTCTGCAAGAATGTTTATACAGAACTGACAGCCCTTTTCCCCTATAAGTATGTACATATAGGAGGTGACGAAGTAGAAAAAACTAATTGGAAAAAATGTCCGGACTGTCAGAAACGTATGCATGACAATAATCTGAAAACTGAAGAAGAACTGCAATCATGGTTCATTCATGACATGGAGAGATTCTTTAACGAGAAAGGCAAAGAAATGATAGGCTGGGATGAAATCATTGAAGGCGGATTGTCTAAAACAGCTACCGTAATGTGGTGGCGCAGCTGGGTAAAAGATGCAGCAACCAAGACAACAGCACAAGGCAACCCTGTCATTTTCACTCCTAACGGACAATTTTATTTGGATTATGCAGAAGATAAGAACTCTATGGCAAGTATTTATAATTTGGATACGACAGACAACCTGACCTCCGAGCAGCAGTCGCTGATTTTAGGAGTGCAGGGAAATATTTGGTGCGAATGGATTCCTTCCAACGCACGTATGCAATATATGGCCATTCCACGTTTGCTGGCTATTGCCGAACTAGGTTGGAGCAAACCGGAGCAAAAAGATTGGAGTGCTTCCAACAACGCCTGTCTGATCAGTTTGAACGTCTCAATATCATGGGTATCAATTACCGTATACCCGATTTGGAAGGCTTTAATGCCGTCAACGCCTTTATCGGTGAAGGAGCCATCAATGTAACTTGCCTTGACCCCACTGCGGAAATTCACTATACCACTGATGGCAGTACTCCTACTTTACAATCTCCCATATATGAAGGTCCCATCAAAGTGACTGAAACCACAGACTTTACTTTCTGCACCTTCCGCCCTAATGGAAAGAAAGGTGACATAGTCAAGACCCGTTTCATCAAAAGTGAATATACTCCCTCTGTAACTGCCGCTCCTTCCAATCCGGGTTTGAAAGCTACATGGCACGAATTTAAAGGAAATAAATGCAGTGAAATAGAAAAAGCTCCGGTCAATGGTACTTATCCAGTGGAAGATGTTATGATTCCTAAAAAAGTAAAAGGAAATATCGGACTGATTATCAAAGGATATTTCAATGCTCCTCAAGACGATATCTACACTTTTGCACTCCTATCCGATGATGGTAGTACATTAACTATAGACAGTGAACAGATAGTAGACAATGACGGACCTCACGGGCCTAAAGAAATAGTGGGGCAAAAAGCATTGGCAAAAGGATATCATCCAATGGAATTACGTTATTTCGACCAGAACGGAGGACAACTGAAATTAAAAGTAACAGGTAGTGATGGTAAAGAAATTCCGTTCACGCATCTCTATGCGCATTAATCTCACATAAAAAGTTTTTCACCACAGATTATACAGATTTACATAGATTGAATTTCAATGAATTCTCCCATTCAATAATCTGCGTAATCTGTGGTGGAATTAAATCAATCAGAAATAAACCCCGAATCCTATCTTGAATCCTAATTTACTAAATTCTGAAGTATCACTAAAACTCAAGTCATAATATACAGACGGTTCAATAGTCACATTTCTACCCAAGAAAAAAGCATATCCGACTTCCGGTGTCAAACAAACCAGATTCTTTTTAAACCCTACACAAGAAAGGTGTTTATACGCCATTCCTAGTCCTCCATAAATACCGCAACTGGAAAAATAATAACGTCCCTGTGCACCAATACTGGTTTCATCCATTCCATGTTCTACATAATTGCCTTTAAAATTCAGCAACACAGCCACATTATCGGCTACAAATGCGCCGCCGGTTAAAGCAAAACCAAAATTTGTTCCTTCATTCTTGCTATGAGATAGGTCAAGCCCTGTCAATGAAGCATTCACATACCATACATCCTTCTCAAATTGAGCATGTGCACTCAGTGCAGTCATTACCAACAGCATCAAGCTGACTAAAATTTTCTTCATAATGTTGTCGTTTAATAGTTATTTTTTGTTTTCCAAATCACGTTCACGTCTTTCCTCCGCCTTTTCTTTCTTACGAAGGACAATCCATAACAACGCTATAATCATATAGGATAAACCTACTGTGAGATACTTTTCCGTATCACTTATTTCCGTATTGCGCGGAATAAAATAAACGGCCATCGCCGTAGTATAGACCAATAAAGCTACAGGCAACCAAATCGATTTTCTATATTTTTTCATAAACTATGCTGTTTTGTTTCCTATACCAACTTGCAAACCCTATAGCGGCTACCAACGTACAAAGACTACCAATTATATAAGATACATAATCCGAAAACGCTAATCCTTCGGGGGCTATGCAAATATAAGTAGAACATACAGCCGTCATAAACAGGGCAGGAAACAAGGTGATATAATAATTCTTTTTCGCACGTACTAGAAAAACAGTGACCGCCCACAAAGTAAACACAGACAAAGCCTGATTACACCAGGCAAAATAACGCCATATCATATCAAATCCCGCCGCATCACGCTGACTGTACAATAATATACCGATAGTTACCGCAAAAATAGGAATACAAATCAATAAACGTTTCGCTATACTTTTTTGTTCCAAATGCATAAAATCGGCAACAATCAAACGAGCTGAACGCAAAGCGGTATCTCCACTGGTAATAGGAGCGGCAATTACCCCCAGTACAGCCAATAAACCTCCTATCGTACCCAACCATTCCTTGGTTATGCTGTCCACAATAATCGAAGCATTACTCTCCTCCATACCATTTTGATGAAAAAAATAAGTAGCGGCAGCAGCCCAAATCAATGCCACTATCCCTTCGGTCACCATCGCTCCATAAAAAATAGGACGACCATACTTCTCATTCTTCATACAACGTGCCATCAGTGGAGATTGTGTGGCATGAAAGCCACTGATGGCCCCACAAGCAATAGAAACAAACATTATAGGAAAAATTGGTAATCCGGCAGGATGGGTATTATGTAGACCATCCGTAATTTCGGGCAATGCCGGATGATTCCATAACAACATCACCAAAATCCCCACTGCCATAAACAATAAAGCAATGGCAAACAATGGATATATTTTTCCTATAATCTTATCTACCGGCAACAATGTAGCAACATATAATAGAAAAACACAACAATAATCCAAAAAGTAACATCCATATACTCCGGAGTAAGTTTGGCAAGCAATCCGGCTGGTCCTGCCACAAAAACCGCTCCGACTAATATCATCAGCACAACCGTAAAACCACGCATTAACTGCTTTGTGGGAAGCCCTAAATAACGACCGATAATTTCCGGCAAACTCTCGCCCTCATGCCGAATGGAAAGCATTCCGGACAAATAATCGTGTACCGCCCCGGCAAAAATGGTACCTAAAACAATCCACAAATAAGACGCCGTACCAAACTTCGCTCCCATTATAGCACCGAAAATAGGTCCTAAGCCGGCTATATTCAAAAATTGAATCATAAAAATCTTCCAAGTAGGAAGTGGAATAAAGTCAACACCATCCGCCATGGTCAGGCAGGTGTCTTCCTAATCTTGTCAGGACCGAACACACGTTCCACATAACTTCCATACAAAAAGTATCCGCCTACAAGAACCAATAATGCAATAATAAAGGTTATCATATTCTATTTTTTGTTTTGTTGGGGCAAAAGTAACGAATTAATTGATTACTTCGTATCTTTGCCCTAAAATTAAAGTAAATGCGAACATTCTTTATAACTTTATTACTAGTCATAGTGAGTTTCTTATCAGTTTTCTCACAACCTAAATATGAAATCCGTGCCACCTGGCTCACTACGCTTGGAGGAATGGACTGGCCTCGTAACAAGGCAATAAACGCATCAGCATCCGGCGTCAGCAAAAAGAATTATGTGATATACTGGATCGTCTGAAAGCCGCCAATTTCAATACGGTATTGTTGCAAACCCGTCTGCGCGGAGATATGATTTATCCTTCCGCCATAGAAACTTTCGCCGAATCACTGACAGGTAGCACAGGAGGGAATCCCGGATATGACCCTTTGGCTTTCGCATCGGAGAATGCCACAAACGAGGCATGGAACTACATGCATGGATTGTTACGATTCCTGCCGGAAATACCCGTCAAGTACAATTGCAAGGACGTAGCTCCGTAGTACGGAAAAACCGGACAATTTGCAAACTTTATAAAGGTAACTGGTACTTGGACCGGGAAATCCGGGAACCAAAGAATATCTGTCATGCATAGTAAAAGAAATAACTTCCCGTTATGATATAGACGGCATTCATTTCGATTACATCCGCTACCCCGAGCAAGCCGATAACTTTCCTGACAAGGACACCTACCGGAAATACGGTAAAGGTAAGGAGTTGAAACAATGGCGGCGTGATAATATCACAGATATTGTGCATAGGCTCTATACCGACATCAAGACTATCAAACCCTGGGTGAAAGTCAGCAGTTCCCCTATTGGCAAATACCGAGATACCAACCGATATCCCTCCCGTGGATGGAACGCTTATCATGTAGTTTACCAAGATGCTCAGAAATGGCTAAAAGAAGGTATTCATGATGCGTTGTTCCCGATGATGTATTTTCAGGGAAATAATTTCTATCCTTTTGCATTGGATTGGAAAGAGAATTGTGGTAACCGCTGGATAATACCTGGTTTGGGTATTTATTTCCTCTCTCCCAACGAACAAAATTGGCCGTTGGACGAAATAGTCCGCCAACTTTATTTCACCCGTCAGATAAAACTAAACGGACAAGCCTATTTCCGCAATCGTTTTCTATTAAACAACACCAAAGGCATTTGGGACGAACTCCAAGAGAATTTCTATACCACTCCGGCATTGATTCCCCCAATGACCTGGATGGACAGCATCCCCCCATCCACTCCGGCCATGCCTTCCCTGCAACTGTTGCCGGACGGAAAAATGCACATGAGCTGGCAGATTTCCACAGATAACAACGGAGGTCTTGTCACCTATCATCTTTATGCCTCAGATACCTATCCAGTAGATATCACAGATGCCGGAAACTTACTGGAAACCTATCTCACCCATACGGAATACGAATATACCTATTTCACCTTGCGACAAAACGTTATTTTGCCGTAACTGCTGCCGACCGTTTCGGAAACGAAAGCGCTCCCTTGGAACTGAATGCAATTTCAGAAACAGACATGCCTTTACTAAATGACGGAGATATTCTCACCCTGCCTGAAATAAAAGAAGCAAAAACAGTGAAAATATTTACTGCTACCGGTGAAGAAATAAAATATTTTGTTTATGCACCCCAAATGTCCATAGCCTCATTACCTGGCGGATTCTATACAGTATATATCTTGAATAATGCAGGAGCACAAACCTTTGTCGGAACAATCGTAAAATAAAAAATGCAAACTGTTTCTTTGGTATGACACATTATGTCGTAGCAGATGCCCGGCTCTCAAAAAGTTTGTCTGCCGGGAATATCCATCTTTGTTGTTAAGTTATAATCTGATAAAACTTTACATACTGTTATTTTTCGTTTCCGCACTGCAATGTTTTTTGTCCCGTCACCGCATTATGCTGATATACAGCGATATATGGTGACGTAATTTTCTGTATCCCCACAAAGTGTTTTTTTCGTTTTTCCTTGCGGAAGCCAGCTCGTCAGATGCCAATTGTCATATTGGATACATAATCTTGATATATTTACGGCAGTATCCGTGCAAGAAGAGTGCACCATCTGTACCATCACTCAGGTGAACAGGCCCTGTCATTCGGGTGAAGAGCCGTTGTCACCTGTGTGAAACCGCCGCTTCACACAGGTGAAGCAATAAAGCCATAAAGCTGTTTTCATGGTAACATACTGCCGGCAAGGTACATCTGTTGGAATTTTGCCGCTATGGGTGCGATGATCGCAATGTTGTACATTGACCGCGATTACCTACCGTTTCGGGGCCTTTATAGATATTTTCACACCGGAACATACTGGTAATGAAGACGATGAAGTGACGGGGAAATTTTATATTTCACGTTAAATTAGGCTGTGTTTTCTTTTATAGTCTTTAAGATATTTGATATTAATAGAGGTGGTTGTACTATGCGTCTTTCTTTATGGCGTTATATTGATAAGGCATTGTAACATATAAATAATGTATGATATCAATGTCAGTTCGATATAAATATTAAATTTACTCGTCTAAAAAATAAGAGTATAGCAATAAATCTAAAACAGGAACGGCAATAATATGGAAACAGAATAAATCTCTTCTCCTCTTTTATTTTCATAAAACTCAAGGCTATAAGCAAAATAATAACTATTTTTGCACATTCAATTGAATAAAATATATAACTCATGAGCAATCAACGATACATGCAGCGCGGTGTGTCAGCATCCAAGGAAGATGTGCACAACGCCATTAAGAACATTGACAAAGGTATTTTTCCACAAGCTTTTTGTAAAATCATCCCCGATATTCTAGGCGGAGATCCTGAATATTGCAACATTATGCACGCTGATGGTGCAGGCACCAAATCATCACTGGCTTATTTGTATTGGAAAGAAACCGGCGATTTAAGCGTATGGAAAGGCATTGCACAAGATGCACTGATTATGAACATCGATGACTTGTTGTGTGTAGGTGCAGTAGATAATATTCTGGTTTCATCAACTATCGGCCGTAATAAGCTACTCGTTCCGGGTGAAGTAATTTCCGCTATCATCAACGGAACGGATGAACTGTTGGCCGAACTTCGCGAAATGGGTGTAGGCGTATACGCTACTGGAGGCGAGACTGCTGATGTAGGTGACTTGGTTCGTACCATCATCGTAGATTCTACCGTAACATGCCGCATGAAACGTACCGATGTCATTAACAATGCCAATATTCGCCCGGGTGACGTCATCATAGGTCTGGCATCTTACGGACAGGCTACTTATGAAAAAGAATACAACGGAGGCATGGGCAGCAATGGACTCACCAGCGCCCGCCACGACGTGTTCGCAAAATACTTGGCTGAGAAATATCCCGAAAGCTATGACAAGGCAGTACCTGAAGAACTAGTATACAGTGGCAATTTGAAGCTGACCGATACTGTAGAAGGAAGTCCGCTGGATGCAGGAAAGCTGGTACTCTCACCTACCCGTACCTATGCTCCGGTAGTGAAGAAATTACTGGATGCGCTCCGACCTGAAATTCACGGAATGGTTCACTGCTCAGGCGGTGCTCAAACCAAAGTCCTGCACTTTATAGGAAACAATTGCCGTGTAGTAAAGGACAACCTGTTCCCTGTCCCCCCTCTGTTCAAAACCATCAAGGAACAAAGCGGCACCGATTGGGAAGAAATGTACAAAGTATTTAATATGGGCCACCGCCTGGAAGTTTACCTCTCACCCGAACATGCCGAAGAGGTGATCGCCATCAGCAAGTCATTCAATATTGACGCGAAGATTGTGGGACGTATAGAAGAAAGTGACAAGAAGGAACTAATTATCAAAAGTGAGTTTGGAGAATTCAAATACTGACAAGCAATATTATAATAACGCTTCCAAGCATGCTACATTAAAAAAAAGATTTTTTTATGGCATGGGAGCAATAATATGCTCATTAGTTACAATTGATACAATACGCGAGTTGTATTTCATCTCTACCGCATGGGGTCATGAAACAACTTGGCATGACATACTATATATAGTAAGAAAGTACTTGCCATACTTGGGTGGATATTACTCACTTGGTATGTCGCAAATAAATGTTTAGAAAAGAATGGCAGAAAACAATAATACATTACTTGAGAAATTAGACGGGTTAGTGGCTCGCTTTGAGGAAGTTTCCACCCTCATTACAGACCCTAATGTCATAGCTGACCAAAAACGTTATGTCAAGCTCACCAAGGAATACAAGGACTTGAATGACATCATGAAAGCCCGTAGAGAATATATACAATGCCTGAATGGACTGGAAGAGGCCAAACAAATCATGACTAACGAATCCGACCCGGAGATGAAAGAAATGGCACGCGAAGAGGCAAATCTCTGCGAAGTCCGCATTCCAGAACTGGAAGAGGAAATCAAACTACTACTCGTTCCTGCGGATCCGCAAGATGACCGAAATGCTATTCTGGAAATACGCGGTGGTACGGGAGGTGATGAAGCCGCCATTTTTGCAGGTGACCTGTTCCGTATGTACTCCAAATACTGCGAGACAAAAGGTTGGAAACTGGAAGTATCCAGCGCCAATGAAGGAGCAGCAGGAGGTTTTAAGGAAATTATCTGCTCCGTAACCGGAGATAAAGTATATGGCACTTTGAAATATGAATCGGGCGTACATCGTGTACAACGTGTACCAGCCACCGAAACCCAAGGACGTGTACATACTTCAGCCGCATCAGTCGCCGTTTTACCCGAAGCAGAGCCTTTTGATGTGGAAATCAACGAAGGGGAAATCAAGTGGGACACTTTCCGAAGCGGTGGTGCCGGCGGACAGAACGTAAATAAGGTGGAATCCGGAGTACGCCTGCGCTACAACTGGAAGAATCCCAACACCGGGATAGTAGAGGAAATCCTGATAGAATGTACCGAAACCCGTGACCAGCCGAAGAATAAAGAACGAGCCCTTTCTCGCCTGCGTACCTTTATATATGATAAAGAACACCAAAAGTACATTGACGACATTGCCAGCAAACGCAAAACGATGGTATCTACCGGAGACAGATCGGCAAAAATACGTACCTACAATTATCCACAAGGACGTATCACCGACCACCGCATCAACTATACCATTTACAATTTGGCCGCCTTTATGGATGGAGACATTCAAGACTGTATCGACCATTTGACTGTAGCCGAGAATGCAGAACGTTTGAAAGAGAGCGAATTATAATTAAAATATCGTAAACCATAAACTGTAAATATAATAATGAACAAGCAACAATTATTTGAAAATATCCAAAAGAAAAAATCATTCCTCTGTGTAGGGCTAGATACCGACATAAAGAAAATTCCCGAACATCTGTTAAAAGAAGAAGACCCGATTTTCGCCTTCAATAAAGCTATCATTGACGCTACTGCCCCTTATTGCATCGCCTATAAACCCAATCTGGCCTTTTATGAAAGCATGGGCGTAAAGGATGGATCGCTTTCGAAAAGACTGTATCCTACATCAAGGAAAACTATCCCGACCAATTCATCATTGCCGATGCAAAACGTGGCGATATTGGAAACACTTCGGCTATGTATGCCCGCACATTCTTTGAAGAGCTGGACATTGACTCAGTCACCGTAGCTCCTTACATGGGTGAAGACAGCGTGACTCCCTTCCTGAGTTACGAAGGCAAATGGGTAATCCTGCTAGCACTTACCAGCAACAAGGGTTCCCACGACTTCCAGCTGACCGAAGACACCAACGGCGAACGCCTTTCGAAAAAGTATTGCGCAAATCACAAGAATGGGCCAACGATGAAAACATGATGTATGTAGTAGGCGCCACACAAGGACGTGCTTTCGAAGACATCCGTAAAATTGTCCCCAACCACTTCCTGCTTGTACCTGGAATCGGTGCACAAGGAGGTTCTCTAGAGGAAGTCTGCAAATATGGCATGAATAGTACCTGTGGACTTATTGTTAATTCAAGCCGTGCCATTATCTATGCGGATAAAACTGAGAATTTTGCGACTGTAGCAGGACAAGAAGCTCAGAAAGTCCAGGCACAGATGGAGAAAATAATGTGCCAATAAAACAATGTGCTAATATGCAAATTACCAGGTAGATACATAGCGTAGTACATTGGTTTATTAGCATATCAGCACACTGAATAATCATTCCCCATGAGTGACCGAAAAATTATAAATGACCCCGTCTTCGGTTTATCAACATCCCGAAGGGGTTACTATATGACATTGTATGTCACCCATTGCTGCAACGTCTTACCCGCATCAAGCAACTGGGCCTGTCCTCTGCTGTATATCCGGGAGCACAACATACCCGTTTCCAACACTCATTAGGTGCTTTCCACTTAATGAGTGAAACTATCAAACACCTTACCGCCAAAGGTAACTTCATCTTTGACAGCGAAGCGGAAGCCGTACAAGCTGCCATCCTGTTACACGACATCGGACACGGTCCCTTCTCCCATGTGCTGGAAAACACATTGGTAGGAGGTGTTTCACATGAAGAAATCTCCTTGATGCTGATGGAACGAATAAACAAGGACATGAAAGGTCAACTCAATCTTGCCATACAGATATTCAAAGATGAATATCCCAAGAAATTCCTGCACCAACTGGTCAGCGGCCAATTGGATATGGATCGTTTGGACTATTTGCGGCGTGACAGTTTCTATACCGGTGTATCCGAAGGCAATATCGGGTCCGCCCGCATCATCAAAATGCTTGATGTAAAAGACGATCACCTGGTAGTAGAGTCTAAAGGTATTTACTCCATCGAAAATTTCCTGATGTCCCGCCGCCTGATGTACTGGCAGGTATATCTGCACAAGACATCCGTTGCCAGTGAAAAAATGCTGATCAACACTCTGACACGAGCAAAGGAATTAGCTTTACGTGGCGTGGAGCTGTTCGCCTCACCCGCTTTAAGATTCTTTTTATACCACTCTATTGATAAAAAAGAATTTTATAACAGCCCGGATTGTCTTGAAAATTTTATTCAATTAGATGATAATGATATATGGACCGCACTGAAAGTTTGGAGCAATCACAGCGATGTGGTATTGTCCACTCTGAGCCGTGGAATGATTAACAGGAGACTATTCAAAGTAGAGGTGACCTCCTCTTCTATCACAAAAACGCGAAAAGAAGAAATTCTTTCGAGGATAAGTAAACAACTGAATATCAACAAAAAAGAAGCAAAATACTTCCTATCTATATCCAGTATAGAAAACAATATGTATAAAAAGGAGGATGACAGTATTGAAATCATCTATAAAGATGGCAGCACCTGTGATATAGCCAAGGCTTCAGATATGCTCAACATCTCTCTCCTCTCCCGAAAAGTCAAGAAATATTATATATGTTACCTGCGTTCCGAAAACGACGGACATTAAATAATTAGCGAATTGTACGGATATATAAAAAAAAAAATGCGTAATTTGCATAATTAATGATGTGTTTACACTAACATGTAACACGCAAGTAACAAAACTGAAACATTTAGAACATAAAGAATTAGACAGTATTATGGAGTTCTCAGCTAAACAAATTGCGGAATACATCCAGGGAATTATTGTTGGCGATGAAAACGCAACTGTGCATACTTTTGCTAAAATAGAGGAAGGCGTGCCGGGAGCGATTTCTTTTCTTTCAAATCCTAAGTATACTCATTACATTTACGATACTCAGTCTACCATTGTGTTGGTAAACAAAGATTTCGTTCCCGAGCAAGAAGTAAAAGCTACCTTAATCAAGGTAGACAACGCCTACGAAAGCCTGGCTAAATTACTGACGCTCTATGAAATGAGCAAACCTAAAAAGACCGGTATAGATCCGCTGGCATACGTTGCCCCCACTGCGAAGTTGGGGAAGGATGTATATATCGCTCCGTTTGCCTGCGTAGGCGATGGTGCTGAGATTGGGGACAACACTTCCCTCCATCCGCACGCTACTGTAGGAAGTCATGCCAAAGTAGGTAATAATTGTACACTTTATCCACATGCCACTATCTATCACGACTGCTTGGTAGGAAACAACTGTACCCTGCATGCAGGCTGCGTAATCGGTGCTGATGGATTCGGATTCGCACCTTCTCCCGAAGGTACGAAAAAATTCCACAAATAGGCATTGCATCATAGAAGATAATGTGGAGATTGGTGCTAATACTTGCGTAGATCGTGCCACCATGGGTGCCACCATTGTACATAAAGGGGTGAAACTGGACAACCTGATCCAGATAGCACACAATGTGAAGTAGGAAGCCACACTGTCATGGCATCACAGGTGGGTATTGCAGGTTCTACCAAAGTAGGTGAATGGTGTATGTTTGGCGGACAAGTAGGACTAGCCGGACATATTAAGATAGGTGACAAGGTAGGTATCGGCGCACAAGCAGGCGTTCCCGGCAACGTGAAATCCAACGAGCAAATTCTAGGCACTCCGGCCATCGACGCCAAGAATTTCATGAAATCATCGGCCGTATACAAAAAACTACCCGAAATGTACGCCACACTGAACGCCATGCAGAAAGAGATAGAAGAATTAAAAAAACAACTAAATAAATAAACCCCATGTTGAAACAGAAGACATTAAGAGGCAGTTTTTCTTTAAATGGAAAAGGCCTTCACACCGGAGTAAACTTGACGGTGACATTCAATCCTGCACCGGACAACCACGGGTATAAAATCCAACGAATTGATCTTGAAGGACAACCAATAATTGATGCCGTAGCAGAAAATGTAGGTGATACCACCCGCGGCACTGTGCTGATGAAAAACGGAATAAAAGTAAGTACAGTAGAACATGCTTTGGCAGCTCTTTATGCAGCTGGTATAGACAACTGCCTGATTCAGGTAAGCGGTCCCGAATTCCCTATTCTGGACGGCAGTGCCAAAGCGTATGTAGAAAATATACAGCGTGTAGGAATCGAAGAACAGAATGCTGTCAAGGATTACTATATCATAAAATCAAAAATCGAATTCAGGGACGAGGAAACCGGATCTTCCATCATTGTTCTTCCGGACGAAAATTTCAGTGTGAATGCACTGATCTCTTATCAGTCTAAAATACTGTCCAATCAGTTCGCCACACTGGAAGACATGGCTAAATTCCCCACCGAGGTAGCTTCCGCGCGTACCTTTGTATTCGTCCGCGAAATAGAACCATTGCTGGGTGCCGGACTGATCAAGGGAGGCGATCTGGACAACGCCATCGTAATTTACGAAAAAGAGATGAGCCAAGAAAATTATGACAAGCTGGCCGATGTCATGGGTGTTCCCCACATGGACGCCACCAAACTGGGCTATATCAATCATATCCCTCTGGTATGGGACAATGAACCGGCACGTCACAAGCTACTGGATATCATCGGTGACTTGGCACTGATAGGCAAGCCCATCAAAGGCCGTATCATTGCCACCCGTCCTGGGCACACCATTAATAACAAGTTTGCCCGCCAAATACGCAAAGAAATCAAACTTCACGAAATACAGGCCCCATCCTATAACTGCAATGAATCCCCCATCATGGACGTAAACCGCATTCGCGAGCTGCTCCCGCACCGTTATCCGTTCCAGTTGGTGGACAAAGTCGTTGCCATCGGCGCGAACCACATTGTCGGTGTGAAAAATGTAACAGCCAACGAACCTTTCTTCCAGGGACATTTTCCGCAGGAACTGTCATGCCTGGTGTACTTCAAGTAGAGCCATGGCACAATGCGGCGGTCTGCTTGTTTTGAACTCAGTGGATGAACCCGAAAGGTACTCCACCTACTTCATGAAGATAGACGGAGTGAAGTTCCGTCAGAAGTAGTGCCGGGAGACACTTTATTGTTCCGTGTTGAATTGTTGGCTCCTATCCGCCGGGGCATCTCCACAATGAAAGGATATGTGTTTGTAGGCGGAGAAGTAGTCTGCGAAGCCGAGTTTATGGCACAAATAGTAAAAAATAAATAACCACTAAAAAAACAACATGATTAGTCCATTAGCATATATACATCCCGAGGCAAGAATTGGTGAGAATGTAGAAATCGGTCCTTTTGTGTTTATCGACAAGAATGTAGTTATCGGCGATAACAACACAATCATGCCTAACGCCAATATACTGTATGGCTCACGCATAGGGAACGGCAACACCATTTTTCCGGGAGCTGTTATAGGCGCTATTCCCCAGGATTTGAAATTCCGCGGTGAAGAAACGACTGCCGAAATAGGTGATAACAACACCATTCGCGAGAATGTAACCATCAATCGTGGTACAGCGGCTAAAGGCAAAACCATAGTGGGCAGTAACAACCTGTTGATGGAAGGGGTACACGTAGCACATGATGCCATCATAGGCAGCGGTTGCATCATAGGCAATGCCACCAAGATGGCAGGTGAAATTATCATTGATGATAACGCCATTATCAGCGGTGCCGTATTGATGCACCAATTCTGCCGGGTAGGCGGTTATGTAATGGTACAGGGCGGTTCACGTTTCAGCAAGGACATTCCTCCTTATATTATAGCGGGGCGCGAACCCATCGCCTACGCAGGAATCAATATCGTAGGACTCCGCCGCCGCGGATTCTCTAATGAACTAATAGAGAATATACACAACACCTATCGCATTATTTATCAAAATGGTATGAACGTTACCGATGCCTTGGAACAAGTACGCAAAGAAATACCTATGAGCAAAGAAATAGAATATATTATTTCTTTCATAGAAAATTCTCAAAGAGGTATCATCAGATAACAAAGTTTTTTATAACTTTACTGCACGAAAAAAAAGTTATATAGTATATACAGTAAAATATATGATTTACAGATTTACAATAATCTCTGACGAAGTCGATGATTTTATAAGAGAAATAAAGATAGACTCGGAAGCAACTTTCTTTGATTTGCACGAAGCGATATTGAAAGCGGCAGGATATAAAGATGACCAGATGACCTCTTTCTTCATTTGTGATGACGACTGGGAGAAAGACCAGGAAATCACACTGGAAGATATGGGAAGCAGTTCGGAAGAAGACAGCTACATCATGAGAGAAACCCGCTTGAGTGATTTGGTGGAAGACGAAAAGCAAAAATTGCTGTATGTATTCGATCCGTTGGCAGAACGAGTGTTTTTCATTGAACTGTCGGAAATCATCACCGGCAAAGACCTTGACAAAGCAGTATGTTCGCGCAAAGCCGGAGAAGCCCCTAAACAAACCGTCGACTTTGACGAAATGATGGCAAAAAGCAATAGCGGAAATCTGGATATAGACGAGAATTTTTATGGTGATCAAGACTTCGATATGGAAGACTTTGATCCCGAAGGATTTGATATGGGCGGTGCTCCTCACCGGACCCTTATGAGCAAGAAAACTATTAATCTTAACGGGGGCGGACGTTACACGTCCGCCCCTCTCTTTTATAAACACCATGCCTGACACCCTTATCGTCTTATCGGCCCTACCGGTGTAGGAAAGACCGAACTAAGCCTTTCCATTGCCGAACACTTCCGGACTTCCATTGTCTCGGCAGATTCACGCCAATTATATGCAGACCTGAAGATAGGAACTGCCGCCCCTACTCCCAAGCAACTGGCGCGTGTTCCTCATTACTTTGTCGGAACATTACAACTAACAGATTATTACAGCGCCGCACAATACGAAGCAGATGTGTTAGCACAACTGGAAATCCTGTACCAAAACCATGACACTGTAATACTGACCGGAGGTTCCATGATGTATATAGATGCCATCTGCAAAGGCATAGATGATATCCCCACTGTAGACAACGAAACACGCCAGCTGATGCTACACCGTTACGAACAAAAAGGACTGGACACTCTTTGCGCCGAACTAAAGCTGCTGGACCCCGAGTATTACAAAATAGTGGATTTGAAAAATCCCAAACGAGTAATACATGCATTGGAAATATGCTACATGACTGGAAAAACTTATACTTCCTTTCGTACCCGCACTCACAAGGAACGCCCTTTCCGCATCATCAAGATAGGACTAACTCGCGACCGCGAAGAATTGTATGACCGCATCAACCGCCGCGTGGACATCATGATGCAGGACGGCTTGTTGGAAGAAGCCCGGCAGGTATATCCTTTCCGGCATCTGAACTCGCTCAATACCGTAGGATACAAAGAAATATTCAAGTATCTGGATGGAGAATGGACATTGGAATTCGCTATCGGGAAAATCAAACAAAATTCCCGTATCTACTCTCGTAAACAGATGACCTGGTTCAAACGAGACAAAGACATCGTTTGGTTCCATCCCGACCAGCAAACAGAAATTATGCAATATATTCATTCAGTTAACCACTAATTACAATCATGAAAAAATTACTAACCTTCATCATGGCTTGCGTCATCAGCCTGGGTGTAACCGCCCAAATCTCGAAAGAAGCATTTGAGAAATGGCATCAAAACAAGTATTCCATGTTCATCCACTTCGGTCTTTATTCCGAACTGGGAGGCGTATGGGAAGGCAGCCCCGTCACCCGAGGATACAGTGAACAAATCCAGTCGTTTGCGGGAATCTTCAGTGATTGGTATGGAGATACCGCTCTGCGTTTCAATCCCACCCTGTTCAATGCAGACGCTATTGTGTCACTGGCCAAAGAAGCCGGTATGCGCTCCATCATCATTACCACCAAGCATCACGACGGTTTCTGTATGTTCCGTACAGCCACCACCGACTATAATTCATACGATGCCACCCCTGGCAAACGCGACTTTATAAAAGAGATGGCGGAAGCTTGCAAACGTGCGGAATCAACTTCGGCATCTATTTCTCACTGATAGACTGGCATTTTCCACAAGCCTATCCCATCTCCAGCCATAACTGTGATTTCATCACCCCACAACACCATGAATTCACCAAAGCACAAGTTACCGAACTGTTGACCAACTACGGTCCCATTTCTGAACTTTGGTTTGACATGGGTTCCAACACTCCTGAACAAAGCAAAGAACTGTATCAACTAGTGCACAGATTGCAACCAGACTGTATGGTAAGCGGCCGGTTGGGCAACGATCAGTATGACTTCAGTGTCATGGCAGACAACACATATCCCGAAGGCTCTTTGCAGACCGCATGGCAAACAGCAGCTTCCATGTTCGATGAAACCTGGAGCTACCGTTCCTGGCAAAAAAGGGGGGACGTTCACACCAAAGCGATGGAAAAACTGCGCAGCCTGATCAATGTAGTTTCCCATGGTGGAAACTTCCTGCTGAACATCGGTCCCAAAGGCGACGGTTCCGTAGTACCCTTTGAAAGAGAAGTGCTGAAAGAAATCGGTATCTGGTTGAAGAAAAACGGTGAAGCCATTTATGGTACAGAAGCCTCTCCTTTCCGCGAGCAATTCGAATGGGGAACCATTACCCGCAAAGGCAATAACCTCTACCTCATCTTATCGGGCAACCGTCCTGCCGATGGTAAAATCACTTTGAACATACCGGGATGCAAACTGCAAAAAGCAGACATTAAAGCGATTCAGAAAGGACAGGAGATGATCTTCACACTGCCCGCCGACGCATATGGAAAAGATATCCAAGTGATTTGCGCCACGTTCGACCAACCGGTGAAACCACAACCTATAGCTGCACAGCGCACTCCTAATTATAGTTATTCCTGTTTCGATTATTACAGCAACTACCGCAGTACGGTGAGCTATCAATGGAGCATCAACAAATCCAACCTCAACGCATTGGAATTTACCTATACTCCGCAGGAGAACGGTAAGGAATTACTGGTTGAAGTAGATGGAACACCTTACACAGTAACCCTTGACGCAAGCAAGGCACAGGCACTAAACCTATCTTCCAAGGCCGTATGGGGTCAGCGTTACTTCTGCGGGCCGGGCAGCGGATTGTTCGATGCTCCTGCCACCATCCATACTGATCCGGAAAAAGCACCGGTAAGAAAAGGACAATGGAAAGAAGTGAATGAGGAAAAAGCCATGTTCCCCAGCAATATTCTGGAAAGTTACTTCCTAATGCAGCAGGTAGAATCGCCCAAAGCACAAGATATTCTAGTAGATGTAGGTGCTGGAAACGGTATCGAAATCTATCTGAACGGCAAGTCTGTAATGAAACACCTCAACCCTTACCGCTGCAAGTTCCGTGAGGAAAGGTGCTGCTACCACTTCAAAAAGGCAGTAACCAAATTGTGGTAAGAATATACAACCGCTTTGAAAAAGAAACAGGCTATCTGCTGCGCCCATCAGCGGAACAGGTTATCTACAAACAGAAATTCACTTTGCCGCAAGTGGCAAAAGGGAAAGTTCATACTGTTGTTGTAAAACAGAATAATCTGCCATCCATCCATAAGGACACAGAATTATCCAATCTGAATGTAAAGGCAAAATAAAACTCTGCAATAAATAAAAAGCGAAATGCCTCTCCCCGGATGTTTCTGTCATGAAATGTCCGGGGAAAGTTTTATATAAAGAAAACATCATTCTAGAATTTACTAATAACATTGACAGGTCACATGCATGAAAATCATAATATTCATAAAGTACCCTTCATACAGTCTGTTCCGATATTATGCTTTCTTTCTGTCTGCTTGATAATTCAAAATTACCCCCAGTACCATCAGTACAGAAGTACAATCCATGCAACATTCAGAAAGATTCCTTTCCATTCCTGCCGGGTAATGAACTGTGAATACAAAGGTCGTATAATCGGAGCTTGAGGATGGTGGAGTTTACAGCGGGACCGATCAATGGCCCTTTGATAATCATCTAAATCAAAAATACAACGCTCATAACATACAACGGCTTGTCCTTTCTCATGCCTCACCGGAATAACCCATGCCTTAACTTCCCGCTCCTCATACTTATGACGGGGCAATGAATCGGTAAATGCAGGAGCTACAGAGAAATGATATTGCTTCTGTTCCTTACGATAGCGGTGTCTGCCCATACTTCGTGTCACCTCACGAGTGACAGTCACACTGCTCCTTCGGGCATAATCCACCTCCAGAGTATCGAAAGTAAAATACAGAGCATTATTCCCCCCATTATATAAATCGGTAACAGCATGATAACGCACCACTCATCTGCCGAATGAAAAAGCCAGTTCTGTAAAGGAATATTAAAGGCCATACTGGCAGCCGCCATCAATATAAGAAAAGGAATTTTCCATCTTGAAGCAATGATAAAAGCCCCTCCGGCGAGAGTGAGTAACGGAGGGAAAGCATACGTCGTAATTTGTAACCAGCCCCCCGGATTAAAACCAAGAGCAACAGTGAACAAGATTCCTGCTAAAGAAGGAATGAAAAGTAATACCAATAACTTAACGACCCAGTTTTTCATTATTCAATATTAGTTTTGTCTTGCCAAAGATAGTAATATAAATCCAAAAAAGAATCTGTAAATGCTTACAGCAGCTTACAGATCCTTTTCCACTTTATTCTTGCAAGACGAACACGTTCTTTATTTCTCTAATGCTTTTATTAATTCTTTTTTTACGGTATCCACTCCTGGGAAACCGGTGTATTTTTGAATAATACCCCCTTCTTTATCGACAATAATATAAGTCGGAACCCCCTGTATGCTGAACTGCTTGCTCAGGTAATTCCACTGAGCCGCCGTTACTCGGTAATGCTCTCCATGAATATCCGGAATCATGTTATCCCACGTTTCTTTGGGCGAGTTCTCTCCGGCAATAAAAACATATACAATATCTTTACCTTCAAGATCTTTCTTCATCGGTTTCATCTGTTTCATAGCCATTTTGCAAGGACCGCACCAATCGCCCAAAATCGACCAAAATCACCTTACCCTTAAATTTAGAAGTGATAGAATAAAATAAATCTTCATCTTTTACTTCTCCGGATTCATTAACAGTATAACCTTTCTTTTTCTTATTAGCTTCAATCGTTTCCAAAAGACGGTTGTTCATCCTTGTCAGTCTGCTGAGATAATAAGGATCACTCATCTTCCGTATCTCCTCAAAATCATGTATAGTCAATGGAGTGAAGTCACTGATTTTCTGAGCATATTTCATCATTTTCTGCAGATCGAAAAAAAAAGTCCTTGCTCTGTACCCAAATATCCGGCTATAATCTTTTTCAAGATATAGTCTTGCTGCATAGAACTGAATTCTTTAAACAAATCATCGTATTTTATTCGCAATTCTCCCATTTTTTCCCGATAGACAGATGTTTTTCCGGCATCTGTATTAGCCTTGAACTCACGTATTATCTCAGCATCTTCAACAGAAACTTTATCGGAAGAGAGAATAAACGCAAATATATCACTCAACTTATCATCCATCTTCACCCTCATATAGCCCATTCCTCTCACCAAATCAGCATAACCATTGGTATAAAGCATGACAGGCGAGTTCAGTATATTCAGCTGCCGGATATAGTCATAGAAATCATCACTCAATTCCGGTTGTTTAAACTTTTGATAAGCTTCACGAGCCGGTAATCCACTGCACTGCACATAAGCATAGGCTAAATTAGAGCTTACACGGTCAATGTCAAAGTACAAAGCAAATCATTCTGAGCCAATAAAAGATTCCGGTATGCCTGACTTCTTTTCTTATCGGAACAGATAGCAGATTTGGTTTCTTCATATTTTTTCAACCAATAAGCTTTATACTGACCGGCAGTCATATTATATAAATCATTCATATTCCAATGAACCATTCCCCATACATCCATCAAATGTTCATCATCGGTTATCATTTCATCATTCAAAGCCGCCATAGTACCTGAAAAATAGACTTTCTTTCCACCAGCACGCTTCCCTTTCAACAATTTGCTTTCAGAACGACTCAACTCACGCAAGTTGACAGCCATATCCAATTCACCACCGGGAACTAAAAATACATCAAAATAAATATCACGTCCCACAGAAAAACTGACCGTAGTCGGAGTACAAAGTTCAATCTCTGTCCGAAATGTTCCGTCTTCATTCACCTTAATTTCAGTATCCTCAAATTTAGCCGTCAACAAATCACAAGTCCTACAAGAAAACGGAAGTGCATAGTGCTTCTCATAGCCTAACAAACGACCGGTTATCACTGATTTGCCATCTTTCAATTCAGCCTTAGGCAACGGTTCATCGTAATTCAATTTCTGTTTCTTCACATCATCCGATAAATCTAATTCCGGTAATTTTCCATCCAAATGGATTCCCCATACCTTGAAACAATCTTCACAATCGCTTTCAATGAAATCAATCACTTTCACTGTGGGGGGCAATAACGGAAAAATAAGACTAAAAGAAGCTTCGCCGCTATCGGGCATCCAAAATTTTTCACCCAAAGTGATTCCATTACCGGAACGAATCGGATACTTCTCTCCATTATCAGCCAACAAATAACTTTCATTACTTATCTGAATCCAATTATGAGGACGGAAAAAGGCTTTTATATCCAATACGGTTGCCGTATCCGAAACCACCACTCTGTCTATCTCAATAGTAGAAGAACTACGAGCGATGAAAGGCGGCTGTTTAACCACCCGGTTTTTGCCTGCAAAAGGCAGCAACTCACCATAGCAAGCAATAGAATACCAAAGTTTTTCATTGTATTTTTTTTAACATACTTACTTATTTCCCAAGTTCCTATCCAAAATATTCTTTACTTCTTCGTATGCCTTTGTATATCCACGGACCAAAGTAATACCATCCGGAGAGATTAACATAAGAATGGGAACTCCTGAAAAATAAAGGTCTTTCACTATAAAGCCGTTACCCTCCTCCTCTGTGTAACTGTAGTCCACGGATGGCTTAGCAATCCCTGTACCCGTTCATCTTTCTTAAACTCTTCAGAACTTCCCTGCAACGATTTCAATAAATCATCACGGGTAAATCCCAATACCTCCAAACCTTTTTCATGATATTTTTGATAGAGATCCATTATTTTAGGATTTACCCAAAAAGTACCAGGACATAATCCCCAATGATAAATCAACACATATTTGCCTTTATAATCAGACAAAGACACCTTCCGGTCATCTTTATCTGTCACTGTAAACTCCGCTGGCGCAAAGCCTACTTCAATATTCTTCAATACAAGCAATTGCTTGTCAAGTATTTGTCCAAAATATGAATTTTGAACCTCTGGAGTAAATTGTGCCAAACGCTCTTTCACATCCTTATAAGTAGCATCAAAAACAAAAGCGGATGCATACATAAAAGCGGCATATTCCATATCGTTCACTTTCAATGCCAGACTATCACGAACAGTCTTCAGTATTAGCGGACGATGATATTCATTATACATTTGCCCGTATTTTGCCACACTATCATTTTGCTTTGTATCCTGATATTTCAGTATCTGACTGAAGATATCAATCATTTCAGTATTGGAAGACGCAGTCAGGCTATCGTACCTAGCCACCAACGAATTGTCATAAAAACCACCCGAATGACGAACCGCACCCAAGTAATCCAAAGACCCTTTCAGTTTTATATCATCACCTACACGAGCTATAATCTCAGCTCCGCGAATACAACTCCGTAACGGTTCACCCATTTTAGGCTGATGCATCAATAAATAAAAAGTAGTATGTTCCATAGGAATAAAAGCCGAGAAAGTTCCCTCCTTTTCCACCAATATGGTATCTGTCCCGTCTTCTTTCCAATCGGGCAATAAAAAAGTTTTAAGAAAAAGAGTATCTCCGACCTGAAGCCCTTCCAAATGACCGGATAGTTTAAAGCCATCGGTCTGCATAGTTTGCCGGCATGATACTAGAGCCACTGCAAAGAGTGCCAAAGCCAAAATTTTCTTCATATATTCTTACTTTTATATAAATGACTTCCGTTATTTTGCATGACGAAGTGCCAACGTATCTTTTTTCTCTACAGGAAATGACTTTGTCGGAATATCACCTCTAAAGAAACCTTCCTCCTTTATTTTTTGATACGTTTCCATGCCTGCTGGTAAAGTGTTATGCGGTCTTCCACCGGATTCCCGTCTTCGTCCAAGGCATAACGCTGATCTTCGGGAACAGTAGCCATGTATTTCTTATAATAGCGAATGGCATTCTTCTCATCTTCTTTCCAATCATAGAGACAGGCTATTTTATAAAGAATGGAGTTTTTCTTTGTATAAATATATAACTTCTCCAAGGCTTCCACCTCTTTCTTTGTATCCCCCGCATAATCGTAACATTCTACCAACCCGTCATAAAGACGTACCATCATACTATCAGAAGGAACCGCTATGCGGAAGGCTTCTTCCATATATTCCACACCCTCCTTTTTCCAGGAAGTGCGTTGCCGAAGCTTTTGCCAGATAATAGAGCACATTCACATCCATCGGATTTTTTGATAGGCTTCTTTCAGATTATCGTATGCACCATAAAACCAGTTATCCCCATAATGGATACACCTAAATAGTAAAGAGTGAGAAAACTACGATCACCCAGTTCTTTTAATGACTCATAGCGTTTTACCGCTGTTCCGTACTCTTTCAGCATACAATAAGCTTTCGCATTCTGGCGGTTCACATCTATATTGGTGGTATCGGACAAACGATAAACTTCCGTCACATCAACAGCATCTTTAAACTGCTGATTGTTATTAAAAATACCGGCAATGCGTGCCACTGTCTGGGCATCCAACGAATCACGCCGATAGGCTATGTTATAACTAAGAAAGGCACTGGCGGCATCCTGCAATCCTCGTATGCCTGTCCCAGATATTTGTATCCGGTGGCCGACAAGGAATCGCGCTCCAACCAGCCATGACAAGCCGTACGTGCTTCTTCATAATCTTCGGAGGCTAATAAAGAGCGTATGAACTGCAACCGGAAAAATTTATTTTCCGGTTGCAAATTCATTGCCTTCTGATAACAGTTGGCCGCCCGACGGGAGTTACCCGTCAATTTGTAACACTCGGCAAGGTCGATCAAACTTTTGTGTTTGTGCTGTCTTTCAAGATAAGAGAGTTCAATACCCCTATGGCTTCCGGATAACGGTTCATCGCTTTCAGCGCCTGAGCTTTGGTAATAAGCAATAAAGAATCCTGACAATCGGATTCAATCAGCATAACTACTGTCTCATAATCATAATTATCCATTGCCTGACGAATCCCATCATTCACCTGGGCAAACAACGAAATGGGGAGCATACATAGTAGCAGTGTTACAAATTTCTTCATATCTTTATTCTTATTGTTTCTTTGTAGTAATCAATATCACGCCATTCTTGGCCTTGGCTCCATAAATGGCAGTACCTGCCGCATCCTTCAACACCGAAATAGATTCAATATCCGAAGCATTCATTTTTTCCATTTGACTATAAGGCTTTTCTATCCCATCAACTATAAGCAATGGTTTTTCCTTCCAATCTTTCAACGAAAAAGTTTCCTTACCTATCCGCAATGGATTTTCTTGAAAAACAGAGTCTGTCCTCAACTCCAAATGACGTGTTTCATTTGATTTTGTATCTTTACCGTCTAGTCTGAAAGTGACGGGAACCGTATATTTCACACGCACAGGCTGGCCTTTCTGCATACCCGGTTTCCATTTCGGCATAATGGAAATGACTCGGATGGCCTCACCGTCCAAATCCGGATCAATGCTCCTGACAACTTTGGGATTGGCTATATTACCATCTTTCTCAACTACAAATTGTACAATAACCTTTCCCTGTACTCCAGCTTTCTGAGCCTCCACTGGATATTTGATATTCTTCCCCAAGAATTTCAAACATTCTCCCATACCACCCGGAAACTCAGGCATCTCTTCAACAACCTGAAAAACCGGAACTTCATCAGAAGCTTCTTCACCACCTCCATAACCTACTACAACCACTTCCTGTGTCTTAGTTGTGATTTCTCCCTCCAAATACACTTTTAAAGATTTAATTTTTCCAATAAGTTTCTCTGTAATAGTCAATTCCTTTGTTTTCATATTTATATATGAAACACTCAAAGTAGCCCCAACAGGCATTGAAATAACAAAATTTCCATCTAAATCAGTGATCGTACCTGAAGTGGTACCTTTGATAATCACATTAGCACCTACAACCGGAGCGTTTGTACTTTTTTCTAATACCTGCCCTTGCACTTTTATTTCCTTTGCAGGATGTTTTTCGGGACTTTTAACCTCTTCGGTTTCATAATTGCCGTTAAATCATTAACTTTGACGGCTGAAATCTCATCTAACTCACTAGAGATTTCGGGGCGGGCAAAGGCTGCCACGGCAATGGCTGCCAATGGAAGCACATACAGGTACTTGAGTCGTGCCCACGGATTGGATTTCTTTTTTAACATCATAGTAATACGTTTTTTAAGTGAACTGTGATTGAAGCTGTTGGCCATAGAGTAGAGCCTTGTGCCAACAGCTTTTTTTATTAATAACAACTGATATTTCTTTGCATCAATACCTTGTGCAATCACGCTTTCGTCCGCTTCGAACTCGTGTATGTTCTGTAGTTCCTGTTTCAATAACCAGGAAGCAGGATTGAACCATTGGAAAAAGATGCAGATATCCGCTATAAGTAAATCTATGGAATGTCTCTTCCGTATATGAGCGTATTCATGCGTCAGTATTTCCTCACCGTTTTCCTTCAGGTCTTTCTCAGAGATCACTACAAACTTCATCCAACTGAACGGAGCGATTTCTTTTTGGTGGGTTATCAGCGTAATACCATTTTCCTGACGGACAAGGGTGCTACCCTTTATCAGCCTCAGCATACGGGTCAGCGACCATACATTACGTAAAAAGAAGAATACAATACCCAACAAATAAACCATCAGCAGCGCTTCACGCCACATAATAGCAGATTCGGGAGCAGTTTCTATAGTAGCAGTCCGATTAAGATTAGCCATAAGCAGCAGTTCTTCCCAAGTCAGCAATTGTTGGCTGACTTCCATCGGTTCTTTCATGGTCACTTCCACAAAGGGAATGGCACAGGACAATATCAGTATTCCCAACAAAGCAATACGGTTAAAACGATGGAATGTTTCACGGCTCAGCAACAGGCGGTAAAATAAATAGAATACCGCCAGACAGACTGCCGACTTTACAATATATACAAAAAATGCTCCCATAGTATGTATCTTTAATTATTCTCTTTATCCGGATTATTCATGCGCCTTTTCCACATCCCGGATAAGCTGCTTCAATTCATCCAGAGAAATCTCCTCCTCCTTCACCAGTGAAGAAACCGCTCCTAAATAAGAGTTATTGAAATATTTACTGATAACCCCTTTCAACGTCTTCTTCTTAAAATCATCACAGCTTACCACCGCATAATACTGATAGGTATTTCCAAATACCTCATGACTGAGAAACCCCTTTTCCTCCAATCCTCTCACAATGGTAGACAGAGTATTGAAATGTGGACGCGGTTCATCATAAAAATCAAGTAACTGTTTTACAAACAACGGGCCTTTTTCCCAAAAATAACCCATAATCTCTTCTTCCTTTGCTGTCAACATTTTCATAATCTTTCTTTTGATTATCACAAAGAACTAAAACTTTTAGTTACAAAACTAATTTTCATAGTTAAAGTAAACTAAAAGCTTTAGTTACCTGCTGTAAAACAGTATATCCCGTTTTCACCTGCTGATGCAAACGGGATATACTTATCACAAATAATCCACCTATAAGGAGACTACAGATCTCTATATACTTATACTTCCCTGAACAATCTATTATTCGTCAATGACCGGTTTATTTTCCGTCAGCCTTTTCAAACGGAGAAGTGCCTCCATATAATAATAATCAGCATAAATGATGGATGCATCAATCTCTGATCCGGCAGGCAAGTGTCCTGTGGAATGAAGCAGGAAAGCAGGTTTACTTTTACCACACTGGTATTTGTCGGAACTCAGGCTGGTCAGCATTTTTACAGCCGCCTGTTTATATTCCAATGCTTTTTCAGCCGGCAGATAACCGGACAATTCTAATAAAGCAGAAGCTACCACACAAGCGGCAGAAGCATCCCGGGGAGCATCGGGAATGGACGGATCATTAAAATCCCAATAAGGAACATAGTCTTCGGGCAGATTTTTCAGATATACATCCGTTACTTTTGTACAAAATCGAGGTAACGGACATCTTTGTTTCCCGATAAACGACTGTATAACCATAGATAGCCCATGCCTGACCACGAGCCCACATACTGTCATCCGAATAACCTTGATGGGTCACTCCCTTGATAAATTCACCTGTCAGAGTATCATACACTGCTACATGATAAGAGGTATAATCCGGACGAAAATGATATTTCATCGTCTTATCCGCATGAGCCACGGCAATGTCAAACAAATAAGGATTACCTCCATTCTTGCTGCCCAGAAAAGCATTTCCAGATTGATCATATTGTCCATGATGGTATTATGACCGCCAAACATTTTCACATTGCGAGGCCATGAAAGCATAGTACCTACACGGGGATTGAACAATGCTGATAACGAATCAGCCGTATTGATTATAACTTGCTTATATTCCGGATTACCGGTCAGACGATAACCGTTACCATAGCTACAAAAAACCAAAAAACCCAAATCATGATCGTATGCAGGAATCTCCGAGAGAAATTTCAAAGAAGCAGTAAACTTTTCGGCCTCTTCCTTTATTTTCGGATCTTGTGTATATTCATAATCATACCACAAGATGCCCGGCCAGAAACCTCCGCACCATTCTTCCTTACTCACTTTACGATAGTTCCAGTCAGACTGGCCATCCATTATGTTACGAGGCATCATAGTGTAATCTACCTCCCGCCCTTTTCCATGCATAACCTCCAAAGTACGATGTACCTGGCGATCACAATATTCCAAAGCTCTGTCCACCTCCAGTTTGTTGTCTACTTCAGTACAGGCTGAAAGCAGACATAACCCTATACCTACTAATAGATTTTTTGTATTCATAATTATCCTTTCTTTTTTACTTATTGATACGGAACCAATCGGCATCTACCCAACCTCTTTCCTTACCATAAGGAGCTGTACTGAATAATCCTACTTTCGCTCCTATCCACTTACCCTGACGAGCGGTAAAAGGCACTCCGGCCGATGTATATTTCCTGCCGTCCAGACTGTAGTTGAAATAACAGATACCTCCCCCAGTTACTTTCACCTGCAAATAAATATCACGCTCATAATTGGGATAGAGCCCGGCTCCGAACCGGCGGCTTACAGGTAATTCCGCAAGACGGGTCACTGTTTCAGGAGACCATTGCTCCGCATCCTTGCAGACCACTTGATTCAATATAAATTTATCACCTTCTTTTACTACACCCAGATAGCCATAATCCCACCCCATCACTATCAGTCCGGACTGCTGTCCGTCTGCTTTCGCCGAAACTTTCAGTTTGGCAGTCACTGTAAATTCTTCGGCAGGGAATTTTTGTAACAAGAGATTCGGCACCTCCCAAAAATTCACAAAATCCTTGGACAAAATATGTCCATATATACGAATGTAACCCAAATCAGAGGTAAAGCCAAACGTATCCTGGTAATTGGCATGCCATTCCCATTGCAAGCCCAATTGCCTTGTGTTGAATTCATCACTCTCAATCGGTGTCTCTATAGGATAAGTCCTGCCTACATCCGGCTTTTTATATCGTTTTACAGGTTCACCACACCCATCTCCATCCTTGTCCTCCCCAATCACGGGCCAATCATTTTCCCACTTCATAGGATTCAAGTGCAAAACTCTACCATACATAGCTTTATCTTGAAAATTGATAAACCAAGACTCGCCTGTACAAGTTTCCACCCATCCTCCTGATGAGGACCATTTATATCTGTATCTCCCTGAGCCATAACAATTTTCGATTCGTATGGCCATACACATTACGAGAACGAAGTGCCAACTGCCAACCTGTCACCACCCCTCCTGCAGGAGCCAAAATGTAGTAATATCCATTACGTTTGTAAAACTTAGGCCCCTCGATGGTGTGATTCACCCCATCATTACCATCAAAAACCAATACAGGTTCACTAATGACTTTTGTACCTCCCGCATTCATCTCACAAACCGTAATCACACTATTGAATGCGGCACGACTGCCGCCCACGCATGTACCAAATACACTTTCCATCCTCATCCCACAACGGAGTAGGATCTATCATTCCTTTCCCAGCCTTTACCAAGACCGGTTTTTCCCATTCACCCAGCGGATCTTTGGTCTTTACCATGAAAATACCCCAATCGGGATCTCCCCAATAGATAAAAAACTCACCGTTGTGGTAACGGATAGAAGGAGCCCATACCCCTTTTCCATGTTGAGGAGCGTTAAAGAAGCCGGTCGGCTCTATCTCCTTCAAGCATAGTTTGCCAAACGCCAGTTGACCAAATCCTTTGAATGAAGAATGGGCAATCCCGGAGCGCAGCCAAAACTGGAAGCGGTCATGTAAAATCATCACCTGCGGCACAAACATCCGGATCAGAGTAATCCGCATGAATAATCGGATTAATATACGTACCGTCTTTCTGATCGGGCACCCATACCTTGGATACATACTGAGCATCTGCCTGTTGCCATGCACCACATACTAAAGCCGCTATAATCACTATCTTTTCATTCTTACCTATTATAAAAATGCCCTGAAACAATCATTCTTACCTTAAAAAACGTACTCTATTAAACTAAAAAATCACCTAACCTTCATTTTTGTTAACCTAATCTATCTATAATACGGACAAGAAAACCAATACACTCAACGAAAGTGGTTATTTTTATAATACTTGTCCTCTATACTTTTATATTCTTCTATTTCCTGATCCGTCGCTGGCACGAGTTGCATGGCCACACCACCTCCAGGCTTTAATGCGAACTGCATGATTTGAGAAGAATCCACCAACAAACGGGTACATTTCACCTGAGTACGAGTCTTCATTTTATCTCCCCCATCTGTATAAATACGGGCCAGATAGGTCTTTCCCTTATCTAAAAATGAAAGATTTACCGATTGAGCAGAACCTTCATTATTAGTCAAAGCTCCTACAAACCAGTCATTACCTTTGCGACGCGCCATAGTTATACACTTACCCGGAGCACCTTCTAATACTTTTGTATCATCAAATACGGTTTGCAGATTCTCGAACCATTCTATTTCGGGCTCCCCTTGATAGAATGAAGGGCGGTCATACCAGAAGATAGTTTGTAAAGGACTGTAAAAAATCAATGAAGCCGCCAACTGATGAGCATGGGTGTTCTTCAGGCGTTTGTCGAAATAACAGATGGTATAATCCGCCGCTCCATTAATCATACGGGTAAAAGGCAGAATCGTATTATGCGTAGCGTCGGGAAATTCCTCATTTCCCCGTATCCCTTCCTGAGTGAGCAAGTTAGGATAAGTACGGCTGAAACCGGATGGACGGAACTCATCATGAATATTAATCAACAATTTGTTTTCGGCAGCCAGACGAACCATATCATGCAGCCAAGTAGCCCAACGATGACTGGCATACTGTACGAAACCGGATTTCACACCTACGACTCCCCACTTATGCAGCAATGGAAAAAGCTCATGCATCTGTTTCATCAGGGCATGCTGATTGACATACACCCATACACCTACTCCTTTTTCTTTCCCGTATGCAATGACACGTGGCATGTCCAGTTTGGAAACCACCTTTGTGGCATCTCCGTCATGAGAAGTACAAGGCATATACATTGCCAGTCGAACAACATATAAGGAATATGATGGGCAGCACAGAAATCAATTGTAGCTATGGCCCCTTCGGTGGTAATAGTCGTTTCACGCATAATCTTGCCGGGCCTGATCCAGTCCGTATCGGTTATCTCACAAGGAGGATTCAGGTTCTGGATGATGTCGTTGTGTTCCAGCAATTCCCCCGGCTTATCAGCGCCATGATAATTTTCCATGGAGTAGCATAATAAGTAACAATATCCACAGGGCTATACATGACCGAAGTCAGTGTATTCTGTTTAGTTGGAGAAGCTACAAACTTAGTCAAACACCAGTCATCTACATCGGCATCAGTCAAAGCTACCCACAGCCCATTGGGAAGTTCTACGGTCAAAGCACGTTCTACCGGCAATTTGATGTCATTAATGGCAAGGCGCTCAAAAGGAGCTTGCGCCCATTGCTCCGTCCACGCCACCGCACCGGGGGAAAACGTATATTCAGTCAGATCCCCCACCACTTTATGAAAAATGGCCTGTGGATGTTCAGGAAAAAAATAACGGAAAGCGATGCCTTCATCATACGCACGTACTTCAATATTCAAACGATAATTGGAACCGTCTTTTTTGGAAAGATACATGATTGCCTCATTATACGCCTCGCGAACCGTACTACGTTCTCCATACAGAGGATGCCAAGACTTGTTGACAGCAGCTGATAGATCACACTATCCACCTCCAAATTATCCATCCAACATTTTACCTGATTTATTTTACGGGCAAGCGCCAGTTCCCAAGTACGGTTATCCAGCTGAAGACCGGCACGGGAGTTTCCGATAACCTCTCTGCCTCTATACTTTACCTGATATACTATTTCATTTACCGAAGAAGAAATTTTCTCCTGCCTGAACATGACTTCATGAACTCCCTCCGGGGACGTCAATTTCAATTCTTTAGAATGACCTGCATAAAGCGAAGCCGTACAGGTCAACGCACATGCTATGAGTATTATTTTTTCATAATGATTACTTTTTAATTAGTAGTACGGATGAATCGGAAAACTCACTCAACGAAAAGAAAAATAAAATCTATAGGATAAAACAATTAACCGCAGAGACCTTCAGCATTAGTCCCTGCGGTGAATAAGGATGCACAAAATTATAATTTTTGATTGTAACCTTCATTCAGTTTTTTGGTTTCTTTTCCTATTTTCACCCGTACAGGACCGGTTGCTGAATAGTACCAAACACCATGCTGCATATAGATTGCAGCATATACGTCATGATCCGATTCTAAAACAAAGTTACCTTTCTTTAGTGAACGGCCACAGCCAAGATACATCAGTTGAATCTGACCTTCTTTTTCTCTTATCAATCCTAACCTGCCACAGAATGAAACACGTTTGGAAGGATGATGAGCCTGCATGTCCGTCGCAGTGAACAGATAATCCGCATATCCGTCCGCCGTATTCACCTTCACCCCGGTAGAGCCATCATCTCCCTGCAAGGCTTCTACACCGAGCACATTCGGACCACTCTTTTTATACGCTTCATAAACAGAAACAAAAGGATGAGTATGAGCATTATTACCTTCCTGACGAACAATCAAAGCAGGAGTCGGCATAGGAGCATACAAATATCGCCGGGAGTCAACCCTTTATTCATTGTAGTCGGGGGAGGCATCCACCTGATAAATTTCACGTCCCTCACCTCCTGCCATCCATAAACGCGCCGTTATATCTTCGGGCATACTCCATGAAGCGATGAAATTCTGGTTATAATCGGATTTATGCAGATTGGAAAACCAATGATATCCTTCATGCCACGTCTTGTCAAACTTCTCCAAAGCCTCACCGGGAAGCTTGTTCCCTTCCGAATCAGTGATTTCCATCGAAGTACCTACATGATGGAACAAATAATCATTATCCGCCCTGTCCGACCGGAAAATATCCACATAATAACCACTATTCCCCGAAGTACGGACCATAGCGACCATTCTTCTTTTCTCACCGGCAGACACATCGGCAAAGTTGAGGTAAGGAGTTAATTCCCTATCATTTACGAATTCTCCCTCCTTCACCATAGGTCCATAGCATGAATAGTGATATCTCCTTCCGTATATCCGGGTAAAACCGTATTAGAACCTGTAGGAGACTGATGGTATCCATGATCTTTGCTCCAATAGGACTCATAAGCCGCTGCATCCGGAGCCAACGCATAACCATACGCATAGAATTGTAAAGCCAACCCGTTCGGAGTGAGATGGTATCCTTTTTTACCACCATACAGAGTGAACATCATTTTATAATCTCCCTCCAGTTCTTCATTGTAATAAAACGATGATGGGGAGAATAAGACGCACGCTCATTACTCTCTGCACGTACAGACGGGATGGTAGCTGTATAGGTACAAAGCCCTGTCCAACCGGCATTATTTCTGGAGTATTTCTTTTGAGAAATCCCTTTGTTCAAGGCACTTGCCACTTTTTCCACCCCCTCCTTATTATCTGTTCCGGTATAATAAGTCAGCAGATTTTCAAACGTCTGAAAATTAGCACTTCCCCCACGTGAATCACCGAACACCACCATATTGGCTGCATCGTCCATCCAAGGAAATACAGCCATTGCAGCTTTCTGCAAAATGGGGTTACCGGCTATGATATCTATCCCGGCACGTTTCAAGGGAGCCGCCCAATCAAGCAATGACTGCACTGTACCGAATGAATAACCGGGAGATTCCGGCCACAGCCCTGTCACCCGATCGTAAGTTTTCAATATATCGGGAATGGCATCATGATAAGGAGTAGATTCGTTCACCAGCAGATTCAAATAATACTCTTTTCCTTTACCGTCAGCATAAGCCTCATTATGATCGAGCACCAACATAGGACGCAGCATTATATTCCACCCGTTCACATTCCAGTTACCCGATTTGCCACCGCGTACCAGCCCTATATTGATAAAACGCTTAAAGACTTCGGCAGCTACCGTTTTTGTATCTTTCCCAATTGCTTTCAGATGAGCATGAGGATGCCGTATCAAATAATCGAAAGCAAAATCATACGCCATTGCCGCATGCATTACCAAATCATCATGTATCTGTTCGTAATCATAATAGCCGCAAATACCTCCCGGTTCCCAACCACCGACACTGCCACACGACTTTCAGGTCCAAAATAGGATTCATATAATACGTCCCTACCAACCACACATTAAATATATCTGTGGCAAAACGGGCAAACTTCTCTTCTCCTGTCACCCAATAAACAAAAGCGGCATTTTCTGCTAATGTCAAGATCTCGACATTATTCCCCCGTATCATGTGCCCGCTTTCCTTATAAGGCACTTTGACCGAAGGCTCCGAAGGATTTAATTTATTAATTCCCCACATATCACCTGTTTCATTATAAGGAGTGCGGTCCTCCAGCGGAACATTGACATACTTATTCCAAGTACGCATTCCCGGCATTCTTACAGTGGGAACAGGAGCATTCCCCTCTCCATAGTCCCAATTCTGTTTTTTCAAATAACATTGAGTATAGCGCTCTCCATCTTTCCAATACATGGCCAGCCGGGAAGTTATCCATTCGGGATCAGTCTGATGACGATCCACATATTTTTCCACTTTGGAGCGAATAGCTGCAAAGGCTTCCCCAGCCCAAGGCTCATTTTTCACTTTTTGCAGAACAGACGCTCTATCCGCCGGAGAAACATATACACAAGGGTGTTGCTGCGCCTGAACAGCCGACATACACCCTATCCATAAAATAAAGGTTACTAAAATATTTTTCATACTCATTTATTGATTTACTATCTTGGTTACCGTTTCAGACAGGACAGGACTGCCATAAAAGAAGAGAAGCCGTCTTTTTATTTAGCTCCTCCCTGTACGTGAGCTATAAAGAAACCATACACGCTATCACGTTTATTTATCCACGGGTAAGCACCAGCATCCGGGAGAACTAATCTGATAAGCTTCTCCTGTAGTCTCATCAACCAGTTCACGCCATTCACCTAATCCATAGATACCAGTGTGGTGCTGTCCTAACGCTTTCTCAACATACTCACCAGGAGCAACAACAGCATTCCGTACCTGATCTACCTGCATAGTTTGAACTGTTTCCGGTTTCAATATCTCTTTGTTCCCGAAACGTCCGTTATGATAAATCATTTTCAAGAAACGGATATAATCATTCAGCGTGGTACACAATCCACCTCCCAACATAGGAGCATGTCCCCCGTCAGTATTAACCGGAGTAAAATGAGAGCCAGTCATTTCCAAAGGAACGGCAATTAATTTCTGAAATAAAAATTCAAACTCTTCCCCCATAGCTACTTCGGCCATACGTCCGGCTATTTGCATGGCCAATCCTCCATATTCAAATCGAATTCCCGGTGCAAAAACAGTATCCAAAGGCAATATCTCTGTGACAGCCGAATCCAAATGATTGTAATTGTCCACCCGGGGAGCAGGCAGGTAAGGACGTACACCGGAAGTATGAGAGAGTAATTGACGCAAAAGGATATCGCCTTTCGCATCGCCCCTGAACTGCGGTAACCACTTCTCTACAGGATCATCCCAACTCAAATCCGTCCGGTCCACTACCGCACCAATTACGGCAGCAGCCACCCACTTGCCGGCAGAAGCGACATACACTTTTGTATCTCCGGTGAAAGAGCCATACGTCTTTTCAAACAACACTGAATCATTCTTTATCACACATATTGCTCCCCCCGGATAGTATCCCTTATCCATCCAGGTACTGATTATGGAATCCAAAGGGGTAAAATCATAAGTTACATTCTGTTTACCTTGCCGTAAACAAGAAGTCACAACCAAGCCAACAGCCAATATCAAAATAAAAACGAATCCTCTATTCATATTCCTATATCATTTGATTAGTCAAACCATATATAAATACGAATCAAAGGATTCATTTACTCATCTAATAATGAAATTTATTCTTTCTCCAAATCCCAATATACCACATAACGCTGCCGATGAATATTGTACAACGGTTCTATCACATCTCCTTGAGAAGTCGTAAACTTTAACTCCGTACCGACACGCCGTACACTGCGTTCAGGATGCTTGACATCAAGTTTTAACGTGGTGCGAAGTCCTACAGGGATATGATAATCATACGTATAATAATCATTGTACAAAGCAGGATTGGAATCGGGCGCAGGTGCCTGCATTCCTTCTGTTCCCCGTTCACCGGCCAACACTACCGGACCATAAACCAACGCTCCCTTTGAGGATTATCCGGAGTCGTTTCCACACGGAGACGCATGGGATAATCAGCCGTAATACGGTCACCGTCTTTCCATAGACGAGTGATAGCAATATATGAACCGGGCTTCTGCTTCACCGCCACCTTTTTACCATTTACAGCGACTTTCACTTCCTTGCTCCACGAAGGATAACGAAGATAAACCGTAGTCTCTACAGGACTTTGAGTGCCTATGGTCAGAACTGTGGTTTCCTCTGCCGGAAAATCCGTTTCCTGGCGGAGAGTCAATCCTTTCTCCTGCCAATTGACTACCGAAGGAATAAAAAGATTCACATAAATGCCTTTATCATTGTGATAATAGATGGCTTCTCCATATTTAGCATGGTTTTCAAAGCCGCTGCCCACACAACACCAAAAGAGTTTTCTTTCGTACTATACACCTTATGCGAACCCGAAAGCAAGGGCAGGAAATATGTCACCATACCGGTTTGAGGATCTTGCTGTCCCAAAATATGGTTATAAAGAGCACGTTCATAATAATCCGCAATAGCAGCATCGGCTGTCCAGCAGAACAGATGACGGGACAGCTTCAACATATTATAGGTACAACACGTTTCCCCGGTATAACCTGACACATGCTTGGAGAACCGGGCCGGATCAAAATAATGTTCCTTGTCACTACTGCATCCGGGGGCAAATGTATGATGGTCTATCATAGTATGCCAAAAGAAATCGGATAACTTTCTGCTGTTCTCATCCTCTGTCAATTCATAATTACGAGCTTCGGCTATCACTTTCGGAATAAATGTATTGGTATGTTTAGTACCCAAATCATCACGTAGTTCCTTTAACGGATCAATCACTTCATTATGGTAAAAGAATTGAGCCAGCCACCGATGACGTTCATCCCCGGTTATCGCATACAAATTATAAAAAGACTCATTCACTCCACCAAATTCATTCCGTATCATCTTTTGACGTGTAGTCTCATCCAATGGTTTGAGCTTATGATAGGCCCAGTCGGCCATACGGATAACAACCTCCAAAGCTTTCTGATTGTCACTGTAAAGATACTGGTCTATCAATCCAGAGAAAAGCTTATGAAGCGTGTACCACGGTGCCCATACACTGGTGCCACGGATGTTACGATTAATCAATTCTTCAGGATAAGCACTCAAATAACCATTACCCAACGCGTTTTGTACTTCAGCCAGACCACTTACCAAACTGTCTCCTTTGTGTCTGAACAGTTTACTGCCTGTCGCCGCATACATCAGGCCGTAGGCAGAAAGCAAGTGCCCTGTGGTGTGTCCACGCAATTCACAGTCCAAGGATTCCCATCCGCCTAATTTCTTTACTGTCATGTAACCACCTTCCCGACCGGCAAACACACCCGCATTAGTACGGAAACTATGTAACAGCCTGTCCACCTCTATAGAAGCCATCCACATAGAATCACGCATCATATTTTCACGAAAACGACTCGGCAGCAAACGGACATCCTTCAAATCAAAGCTCTTGACTTGCATCGGAGCTATGGTTTCTTTTTTCAATTTTCCGGAATGCTGGCCGGGATAAACTGATTGGCCAGACAAACCACCTGAAACAACTAGCGACATAACCGCTATAAATACTTTCCTCTTCATATCATTGTATTTTTTCATTTACTATCCGATTATTGGAATCTCTATTTTATAATACGAAAAAAAGGAAGAGAGCACTCAAAATACCTCTTCCTTTTTCAGCAGTCCAACCACTTTTATTCCAAGTCATTTAAAAATTCTTCCAATGCTTCATTAAATGCTTCCGGTTACTCCATATTCATCATGTGACCACAATCATCCAGCACTTTCAATTTTCCATTCGGAAGATAATCCAAAATCTCAGGATGATCGGAATATCTGTTTCCGGGTGACCTGCCTTCAACAATCAAAGTAGGTACCTGAGGATGATTTTCTTTCAGTTTTGCATAAGCATCCAGTCCGATTATCACCCTCACCTCCTTATGTAAAGGCTGCCATGCATCCCAGTCATCGATCATCTCCCACAGAGGCACACGCATTCTTTCTTTTCTTGTTCCACCCGACTGCATCAGTCCTTCGAACCATTCCTTCTTCATCACATCCACTCCTTTCTTTTCCAGTGCTGCGATTTCTTCATCCCGTTTTGCCGCTTCCTCTTTTGTCATCGGCTCACTGGGTCCTTTTGATTTGCGGATATTTCCGCTGGCCAAGAAAGCGGACAACATACGGTCCGGAAAACATCCCAGCATATCCGCACCAACGAATCCCCCCAAAGACAAACCTACAATATGCGCTTTCCGTATATGCAAAGCATCCATCAAAGCAACCAGATCTTCTGCATGGGTAAATTGGAAATCTTCCGTTTGTTTGGATGAAATGCCATATCCGCGCAAATCATATCGTATAGCTCGATAATGCTTTGCAAACTTAAAGAACTGTTCATTCCACATTCTACGGTCCAAAGAGTGTCCGTGAATAAAAATAAGCGGCTCTCCCGTACCTGCTTCTTCATAATACAAAGAACCTTCCGGAACCTTCATATAACCACTTTTCACCTGTACATCGCCGGTATCTTGTGAATATAATCCGGTCAAACCGGATAATATTAATAAACAAATAAATGCCAGAATCCTCATATTCCTAGATTTACATAAAAGATACTATTTGACTTCAATTCTTTCAATATATTCATTGGTTATAAAACCATTTAAATCTTTCATTTTCTTCCCATTAACCACAACGTTCTCAAAAATCACATCCCGTACCATCCGGTCTTTGTCCAATCCTTTTATCAGTGACGGGTTTTCTCCCACCCCGTTATAAGTAATATTACGGAAAGTCACTCCATCAATGCTTTGTCCGGGTTGTTTGTCATACTTCCCGTTAAAACGGACATTGATATGAAACAGCCTCCCCTCTTGAATACTTTCCACACGAATATCCTCAAACAATATATTTTTCACCCTGTTCCTGTCGCCTGCATCTATAGCCATACATCCCTGATAAGGCACATCATCTTCATCATGTTCCAAAATATCAATATTGCGGAAAACCAGATTCTCAATAATCTCTCCTGTCGGAGAATTCGGATCACCATGACCACCTACATTGATAGGATGAGCAATATCCGCCCAAAGAATGGTATTCTGTACAGTGATATTGTCCGAACCGCCCCACCAGTTCCAACGATGATTATATAAAGCAATGCAGTCATCACTATTACGCATAAACACATTGTCTATCAATACATCGTGACAGCACATCATGTCGATGCCATCGCTCCAACCTTTACAACTGAATGATTTCAGGTTCTTGATTGTCACCCCCTCAGCACCTCCGCCAAATACGGTATAATGATCAGGATTGACCACTGTTATGCCATCTATCACTATATTTTTAGAATCAGTGATTTCAATACCACGAACAGGATGGTCCAAAATGCCACGCCCAATGATCCGTACATTCTCCACTTTATCCAGCAGCAACTTCGCTTTCACAACAGCTCCCGGTGCCAGATAAACCGTCGTATTGCCTGGTATTCTTATCTGATTGTTCGGCAGATCTTTGGGACGATGCACTCCCGGCCCGAAATACATCACTCCTTTCTCTTCTTCCGAGTAAGTCTCCGTTTCCATCGGATTGGCAAAAAGATGGAGATTATGCAGGCGGTCGCCATTAAACTCCACAGACAGATACTGAGGTTTGTCCAGCGTAAACGTAATTACATTCTTATTCTGCACATACTGCACTTTCCTGGCCTGCGGACGGATATCGACCTCATGAATCATCCCATTATTTTTTTTCACCATCACTTCTACAGGACTGCCCATATCAAACTGTACCATCGAAGCATCCTGTACCCTATCCATATCTACCTGCACATTATACTCAAACAGATCTTTCCAGTCGCCCCCCGGCACACGGACACGAACCGTATAGTCATCATTATGAGGCATACCGGTCTGCAGTCCTTCGGGATAAGTCACTAATTGAGCCTGTACGGCCACACAGCATACCATAAGACAAAAGGTCAATAAATTCTTCATATTTTGCATTTTTCTTATTAGATACGTTGGGCAAACGTTTTTCACTCAAAAATAAGATGTTATCAACCGTCAACTTACAAATTAAATCAGTCTTTTCCGAATCTGTTCCGTTCCACCTCTTTTCCTTCATAAAAAAATACGACTTCATAAGATGATTTGTCATCCGCCAAGGCTGCATCCGGAGAGAAGGCCAGATACTCTACTTCATAAGGCTGCAATGTCTTTAGAGTCATCCGCCCCAAGCTATGGCCGCCACATATCACCTCCACTTCCGCCGGTTCCGATGCAGACAATCCAAAGTTTTGTATCTCCACTTTCAATTCCCCTTTTTCCTTATCAAACACAGGACGACGGGCAGAAAGCAAAGCCGGCCGGTAATTCACATAAGGCAGGCGGGCATAACCGTAAAGCATGTTCCATTCCTGTGTTTTCCTATCATTTTGGGAGCAAACTCACCAGAGGTAATTCCACTTCCTTCGGCATTAAAAACCACAATCAAGTCTTCCCCCGAAACCTTGGTCTTCACCGGTTTGCAACCACGCCCGAAGTTCACTTCTGTAAACGAACCGAACCGCAACGACTTACATCCACATCCGTTTGCGGATGGAACCCCTCTTCGGCGGCAATCTTCACTTCAATGGTACGGGTAGACGGAGTGATCTCCTTTTCATTCAAAACGGACAATAGCATCCCTTTATTCAAGGGAACGCTTATGTTCTTGGAACTATGTTTGTCATTAGGAAGGTCGTTCCATTTTATCGTATCAATCACGGCAAAATTCATTTGGACGGCACGCCCCTTCTCGTCCTGGAAAACCTTAGGACGCTCATATTTAAACCAACGCTCCACCGTTCCGTCTTTATGGAATGATACGCCCGGCATGTATGCTTCTCCCTGTTCCGTCACCCAATGTACTCCATCCTTGGAACGCTGGTAGAAAGCAATCCTGCCCAACCAGTCATTTACGATCAAGTGATATTGCAAATCATCCCTCCATACCACCGGATCTTCAAACCGGCCCTCCACGTCCGGGTAAACCCGTTTGTCCGTCAACTGCTTATAGGGTGAAGTCCGTCTTTGCTGATCCAGACACCTCCACCGCGGCATACCATCAGATAAGAGCCATCCTGACGACGGGCAAAAGTCAGATTGGAGAGGCCTTCTATGATTTTACGGTCACGCGGGTCAAAACTGAACTTTCCATACGTCCAAACCTTGTCATCCACCTGTCCGCTATATAATAACCATCAATAACATAGACCACGATACGGCCGTCCGACAGACGGAACGCTTCCGGATTATGTCCTTTTCCAATGGAATTCCGTATTTTAAAAGGTCCCGTGAGCCGGTCACTTACCGCATGAAAAACGGTAGAGTTTGACCAGAACATGTGACCTTTCGGAGAGTTCTCGGGCCAGCCACACACAAACAGATGATATTTGCCTTCCGTATCCTGCAATATATTTCCTCCCCAGAAAGAAACTCCGGGAAGCTCAATGCCATTATCCACATAACGGTTCAGCACACTGTCAGTTCCCCATATCCCCTTGGCCTGGATACCGTCGGGCATCGGAAGGAAACGGTCCATAAAACGTGCACCCTTTACCAGATGTTGCCATTCGGCAGGACGTTCACGCTCGGTTATCTGTGCATGTACAGGAGCAAACAAAAAACTCGCAGCCATTAAAAAGAAGAGCTTTTTCATCGTATCATTATTTTACACGTTAACAAATCGTTTATTTATATGCTCAAAAATAAAAAGATTAAGCTGACATAAGTACCAGCCAGCTTAACAAAAAGCACGCAAACCTTTGCGTAAAATAAACTTCCACCAAATTCTTCGCCTTACCCGCTCATTCAATAACCACGCCTGATACTTTTACCGTGCCCTTCTCATAAACTACAGGAGTTACCTTTCCATTCACGACAACCGCTTTCGGACGTTTCTCGCTTCTGAATCCAGCATTCATCTTCGGTTGACCATCCATCCACAATTTCATCCGCCCGTTTTCCTCCTTTTGAATCACAAAAAAGCTTAGCCAAAGAAGAAAAGAAAGAAACATCTCCTCGTCTTAAAGCGCTTCCATAACAAATAAAGTGCTCTTTTGAACCGGCTGGTTCCATACCAGCCTCATAAGTGACTGCAAACATATAAGCGTCCGTAAACCATCCGTCCGCTTCAATCCATGAATTGCTATGCATCAATCGCCCGTCGGCCAATTGATTGATATAGAGATCTGTTATTTTTCCCTTATAATGAATACGAAGTCCTATCCAATCTTTGCCTTCCCGTCTTTCCATATAAGGAAGATCTTTCTGGTCCGGCGTTTCTTTCAAGATGATGGCGGTCAGCCCTTTCACCCGATCCACTTTGCCGGCAAATGAAATGAATAATACGTTTCTGTTCCTTTTAAATCCTCCGTTGGAGCTTCTACTTCTTCCAATATAAATCTTCGGGGTAATCATGTACAAAATCGGATTTCGCCAACAAACGGGGATATAGCGGACGGACAACAACTGAAGAATTCCCATTTGTTATATTCAGATCAATTCCACGTTTTCCGCCTCTCCTCCCGGATGCCAAAGCCATTCAAAATGTCCCACATCATGAGTTTTCAAATCATCAATCATATAAATCACATCATCTATCCACAGGAAATGACGGAAATTACGACTAAACTGGTCTGAATACGGGCCGGTTCCATTGGCCAATACATATTTTACATTATCCGCATCGAGCAATAATGTAAATACCCTCTCAGCATTGAACCATGATATTGTTGTTCACGCGACTGTCCTTTGCCATTGAAAAGCACGACATTGTGTGCCTCGCTTTGAAAAAAATAATTACGGTAACTGGGATTAGGATACCAGCAGTTTCCCGCATCTTTTATAATATCCACTCCTTTATGAAAGATGATGAACGAGTTGGCGTCCGCATGAGAATGATTCCATGTATGCCCCGATTTAACGGCCAGCATGGTAGCATCCTTCTCCCAGGAAGTACGCATCGTAGCCCACCCAAAATCTGCAAAAGTTGTGATTTCTTTATTTCAGGCAACTGCGGCGCTTTGCTTAGATCGGGCGTATAGAGAAATCCCATCGGACGGTCGATAAAATAACCGTCACGGTGTTGCCCCTGTTCCACCTGATTCATATACCAAAGCATATTATCATTCCTGATTCCCATCGCATAGAGCAGCATCAAGGTACTTTCGGCAGTCACATTCTTATGGCTGTCACCAAATTCATATTATATAGTATACCTGTACGCGGATAGCAGACATGCACAAAGAAATCGGACAATTTATCCAGTTGCGGAATTTGAACCGGCTTTTGTCCGGGATGGGTGTTCATCCATGCCAAACGAAACTGTAATGCTTCCTGAATCCCGAAATTGGCATAATTGAGACTTTCATACATCCCTCCATCGGCATCAAAGCTTTTCGGCTTCTGCTGCAAGACATCTCCGGCAAAGTCAAACCATTGGGGAAGAGCCTCATATACCACCTCCGCTCCTTGCTTTGCTCCGGCAATTCGTTTTGTAAACTCAAGGCCAGTATGCCGCCCATGCAGGCACAAGAAGTCCACCAGTTATGTCCCATCGAATTCAACGAATGAATACGTGCCGGCTCCAGCACCCAGTCCCCCAGACACGGGTCAAGGGCCAACCGTTTCAATCCTTCCGCTATTTCTTTCCTCTCGGAACTTGAAAGGTCATTATAAACAGCATCATAGGCTATGGCAGAAAGGTAAGCCTTATGTGCCAGTCCCAAATCCGCTCTCCAGACAGGGATACGCGCCAGCATTTCTTCACTGCCCCACGTATCCTCCTTAATGACATCCAATAAAATCTCTTTCAATTTGTCAGCGTATTTTTTTTCATCTGTCATCAAATAAGCCAAAGCCAGGTAATCCGCCTTGCTTAGATTCTTTTTCTGTAACTGTTCATCTGCCGTCTTCTTTATAGAAGCCCATGCCTCAGCCATCTTTAAATCATTTACAATCCGTTGTTTCACCTGCTGAATGCGCTCCGGAGTATAAAGCAAAGCAGGGTGTTTTATCTTTTGCGCCTGTACAAAAGCAAAGCATAAAAAATCAATAGACATACATATATCCGTTTCATATTTCTGTTGGTTTAATTATTGTTTAACGACATAGAAAATCACTTTCCGCTTTTCCTCAACCGTCTGTCTACATCCGCCGTCCTGACATTATCCAAAAGTACACCGGCGGAAGAAATGTCGTTGACTTGTATCCGGTCAAGCGACAAGTTCCCTACATTAACGGCAATTACCGGTATCCTGGGATCAGGCTTTTCCGATTGAAAGGTGGCATTGTCCACAGCTATACTTCTCACATTTCTGATAAACAGTCCATAACTCGGCAGATTCCCCCATACAGTAGGTTGCGGATAACCTTTCTCATCCTCTTTCACCTCCCGATGGGAAGACCAATATTGGTTCCGAAATACATTTCCGGCAGTATCATGCCGTTTCCCTTGCATATCATTCGCCGTACGGCAATTTCCTGCTACAAGCCCGCCTTTATTTAGAAAGCGAACATTGCTCAAATAAATATTCTCTATCTCACCACCGGGAATCCCCGTTATGGAAGAACAAAAATTACCGGTATCATAAGCGGTTACATTACTAATCTGTATATTTCTCATTTTTCCTATTGGAGGAACCGGAGCCTCATCTATATATTTCCGGCCTCTATTCGCCAAACGGACATACAAAGGACATTCCGTACCCTCAATTACGATATTGTCAATAGACACGCCATCCATTATTCCACCATCCACCACCTCCAAAGAAATAGCCGTAATACCGCTTGGAGTAGATTTTATAATGCGGTCCCCTTTATTGCAACTCGGTTTAACAATACAATTAGAAATGACAATATTCTTATATCCTCCGGTCGATTTGGTGCCACATTTTATAGCATTGGCAAAGCTGCTGACAATACAATTATTAATAACGACATCTTCACAAGGAGCCAGCCCCGTACTTTTCAACACGATTCCGTCATCGTCCGAATCGATGACACTATCAGACAAGATAAACCTGCGACAACCGTCAATATCTATACCGTCATTATTACCATTACAATGGTTGAAAACATGGATATGCTCTACAATAACATCTTCACAATCCAGATAATGTTGATTCCACAAGGCTGAATTCCTCATACTGATACCTGAGATACGTACCCCTTTACATGAAATAAAAAGGATATTGCGCGGCCTGCCGTCGGCATCACCCGGTACTCCGCCCACACGCCTTTTCTGCCCTTTCCTCTCCCATCAATTACACCTTTGCCTGTAACGGCTATATTCCTAGCCCCCACCGCATAAATCAACGCCGACCATCCGCCTGCATCTTTCAAAGAGCGGTAAGCTGCTCTCGGCTGAATAGGAAAATCAGCATAATCCTCACTGGCATAAAGGCAGGCACCGTTATCCAAATGAAGTTCTACATTATCTTTCAGAAAAATAGTACCTGTCTTAAATTTACCCGGAGGAATAACCACTCTTCCGCCACCCTGCCTGTAACAGCTTTCAATCGCTTCATTGATAGCTTTCGTATGCACCATCATAGTATCACGGGTGGCTCCGAAATCCAGAATATTAAATTCTCCCGTCCTCCCGTGCTCCTTCGTTTGAGCAAAAACATGGATGACAGAAAGACATAGATAAAGACAAGTCATCAGCTTCTTTTTCATGGTATTTACTGAATTATGATAATAACAAATCGCAACTTCTCCCTTTATATCATTCAATACGAAAGAGAAGAAATAAAGACTCAACGCGGAGCTGACTATTTCGTTATAAAAAAACTGCGTTCCACCGGTTCAGCCGTCTGTACCTGTCCGGCAATCCCGTACTGCCAGGCTACAACGGTGACTTTCACCGGAAATTTACTGCGGGGAGGAATTTTCGTAAAGACCAGCCTGTTATCTTGTAATTCCGCAGGGCCTTCCTTTACATAATAATATATGGGCAATCCACAATCAGAAACAGCTTCAAGAGAAACTGATTCCACTCCTTCCCTCACATCTTCTATCCCCGGAAAAAGTATATATTGGCGTTTTCCCTCTGTATTCCGATAAGGAATACGAATATTGAATTGTTGTACCGCACTCTTATATCTACTGTCACCCTCATTAGCGGCCAACAGCCAGATATCTCCGGTACGCTTCGGATTATCCATTCCCATTCTATAAAAACGCACGGTAAAAGTAGTATCATTCACCTTTGCCACCGGACCGCAAATACGAGTAACTTCAATTCCGCCATGAGCATGTTCCTTTACCAGTGAGGAGCGCAAAGAGTCCGTATACACCCCCTTTACGTGAAAAGTCAGGCCATCGGCTTCCGGCCGGAAAGCGGCAATCACTCCGGCATGTTGTCCGGCATCATATTTAACCAACCGGCCTCTCTGCATAAATCCAAGATATTGCATCTGCTTACCTTTATATTTTGCATAGCGGGCTTCGGTCAGTCCGGCCATTTCTTTATCAAAATACCAAAATGCATCGTGCTTATCTCCTTTATAGTCCCGATAAGGAGCCGCCTTAGCCCTGTCCTTCTGCTCCGGACGCCAACGCTCGGCCAACCACCCTTCTTCCGGATTCAGTTTTTTCAAACGGACAGGCTCATTCAAAGAAGGATGTCCGGACAAACGGTATTCCAACGCTTTTCGCAGAAACAAAGCAATATAATCAGCAGTCTGCCCGGCCACATCAAAATGTCCACGTCCCGTATCACACAAAAATGAAATACAACTTTCGGGATACATCATCCGAAACGCCAAAGCAGGGTTCACCCGCGCCTCCCACCATTCATATTCTCCTTCAATCATCAATCCCGGAATACCATCTATATTACGTGTCCTACCCCACTCCAGATTCTCCCCGCCATAGCCACACAGTTGGTACGGGGAGCATCTCCATGCAAAGAAATGACAGCCAATGTCCGTTCAGGATTCCAAGCGGCAAAATTCCACGGATAAGTGGCCATTGCCGAATGACCGACAGGAACTACAGGTATATGTTCCAACTCAGAATAGCCGCTGACTTCCGCCAGGTCATTCATCATCCGATTGAAAATCTCTTGCGTTCCCTTTGTCACATCCCATTGCTGGTCGATTCCGGGAGTGATCCATACCAGTCCGATTCCCATCCGGGACAATGCTTCCCGGAAACGCGGCATCTCGAACAGGGTTTCCTCACTCATATTGTGCTTTCCTACCATTACGGCACGCAACTGATGGCAATCGGAAGGTATCCACAGGAAGGCAGTCGGTTCTTTGCCGGTTTCGGAAGAGATGAATCCTTTCAGCTGTACGGACCATTGCCATTCTTGGGCAGTAGCAAACAAAGCACTGCACAATAACAATAAAGCAAATACTAATTTCCTCATCAAGCTATATGTTTAAATGAATATTTTCTTTTTAATACGCTCCACTCACGATATTCACTCAACACCTCATTCATTAAAATAAAAATCCACAGATACCTCATGAGGATACCTGTGGATTTATTTAACCAAACATGGGATTACAACTGACTAACCTCTTCGAATGTCAATCCTGTAATTTCCATAATATCCTCTATAGAGAGCCCTTTTTCTTTCATCCTCCGGGCATTGCGAACGACACCTTCCTTAATGCCTTCTTCGCGACCTTCCATACGCCCTTCTATCTTTCCTTCCAACTTGGCAGAATCAAGAACATCATTCTGAATCATTAAAGCGCTGAGATGTTCATCGTAAGCATGACGTTCCTGAGGGGTCATTGAATAATATTTCAATTTTTCACGTGCCTCCCCCAATCCGGGAGCTGTCGTGTCAGGACGGATAATACCCGTCTTCAAATATTCTATCCATTCCTCAAGGGGAGTCATGGCCACCTTATTAAACTCATTCACACGGATAAGGAAATACTCAGGATAAATTTCGGAAGGCATACGAGGCACAATAGCATCCTTCTCCCGGGTACTGACCTGCAGGAAATCTCCCGTATGCACCCCTTTAAATATATTCTGCCCATGATAAAGATAATCAGTTCCATAACCGATATCGAAATAAAGGATACTGATGGAATATATCTTTTTAACTTTATAATAAGTTTCACCCAATGAGATATGCTCCGTAATGGCCTTGGCTACTCCATACAGGATACGCTCCAAATAATACAGTTCACGGGTATTTTGGATCTCGATGATAACAATCTCATTTTTACTATTAAGAGCCTTGATATCAACCCGGTTGAACTTATCCTCTTCCGTTTGCTGATTACCCTCGCTTTCCAGAATCTCCACTATATGGATATCATCACCTATCAGCACCGTAAGGAACCCTTCGAGCACACCAAAATTGGCTTTATGACGCAACAGGCGTTTGACTGCCCAATCAAAACGGATATATCTATCTTGTAATTCCATAAGAATATAATTTATTCATTTTCAATGGACAAAGATACGAAAAAGGATTGCTCTTAAAGAATTATTCCACTTAAATAATTACCCTTATTTTTTATTTCACAAATACTGCATTCTCCATATGCTCTTCCACAAAGATACCTGCCCAATCCGGAATCTTATACCATTGGGGCCCTTTGGGCATATCATGCCGACATCACCTTACCGTTTATCATCAGGTTCTCGAAACGAATACTCTTTATCTTCCTCATTCTTGAGAGGAACAAAGGAGCCTGTCTGATGGAACTCCTTATTTCCCCATGTGAAACAAGGAGTTCCCCCGGAAAAACAAGTTGTTTCTGATGGTGAAATCAACTGTTCCACACGTTGGAACACCCTGTTAAGCATATAGGTTATCTGCATGAAATAGTTCGTCGAGAGAACTACTTCATCCGTTTCTATGTGACAGAGAAGGGTGACACTTTTTTATCTGTCACAGTATTCATCACAGATTTAACACGCTGTATAACAAGGCATTGAAAAGTCATATGACAGTGTGACAGATATTTTTCAAAAAACATACAGTAAGAAAACAGTCGCTATACTACCGAACTCACTGCTACCTCATGCCATTTATAATAATTTTCTTTAGACAATGTTGTAGGTCTTTTTAGCTGTAGTTGTTTAAATCTTCTTGAAACTCTTGCTTGAGACTGACCTTTTTTATTTTGTAAATACAATACTGCCCACGTGTTCCCCAACAAAGAAACGCGCCATGTCTGATGTTTTATACCATGCAGGCTTGCCGGCCATATCATCCGATATAACTTTACCGTTTATCTTCAGATTCTCAAAACGAATATTCTTCACCATCCGTTCCTTGTCATAGCCAACAATATGTGAGAGTTCGGCATGATCGCCATTATAGGTAATATCTTTAAAAAGCACATTCTCAATGCCCCTGCGGAGCCTTGCAATACTTCTTGTTATAAAATATACGCAGATTCACCAATTGTCCTTGCCTGAAATTCTCGATACGGATATTCTCAAACCGCACATTCCGGACCAGATTATTATCACCTGCATTGATAGCCAGGCAGCCTTGATAATCCACCTGCATTTCCCGATGATCCAAAATATCAATGTTCCGGTAAGTCAGATTCTCCATCACTTCATTTCTTTCCACATCTCCATGCAACCCGATAAAAATAGGATGCGCCACATCTGCCCACAGTAGAATTCTGCATTGTTACATTACGGCATCCGCATGAAACCCCATACGTGTAGCATACACGGTAGTGCAATCATCGGAGTTACGGCAAAATACTCCGTCAAACAAGACGTTGTTGCTGGCAAACACATTCATACCGTCCCCCCACCCGTATGACTGATGGCCTTTACATTGCGGATTGTCACACTGTCCGAACCTCCAGTGGGACATTGGGTTGTGATGAGACCTTCCACATATATATTTCGTGAATTAATAATGCTGATACCTGCCCCACGACCTTCGGGATGCACCTCACCCCGTCCCAGAATTTTCACATCACGGGCATTGACCGCACGGATACATCCACGCACAATGGCCCCACCTGCCACATAGACAGTCTTTCCCGAAGGAACATTGAGTGTATCGCCGGGTAACTGATGTATTCCCGGAGCGAAATAAATCAGATTCTTGTCTTTCAATTTCTTCGGGCGGTTTTCATCTATCGGATTCGCAAAAAGATGAAGATTATGGAAGATGTCTCCATTTACTTCAATGGACAAGTTACGCGGACGGTCTAGTGTAAAAGTTATCGTACTGCCGCTGGTCCTCGGAGTGATACCATACGACAACGGACGCACCCTGCCACTCTTTACTTCTCCTTTATTATAGGTGACGGAAACTTCCACCTGCCCGGAAAAGTCAAAATATCCCATTGAGGCCAGTTCAACATGATGCTTCGTCTGGCGTACTTCATCTACTTTCACCGGATAAGTGACTACTTCTTTCCATCCACCGCCCGATTGCCTCACCCGAACTGTAAAATCGTCTTTCAACTCCACCCCGTCACCGGGAACCGTGTAAGTTATCAACTGGTTTTGCGCATAAAGGATACAGGTCATCATCCATAAAAGACCTATCAAGCATAATGTTCTCATTCTTTCCATTTGTAAAGTTTATTATTGGTTTTATAGAATATACGTTCGATAACTATCAATCACTCAAATCGCCTACCGGCAATTCTAATATACTGCAATTTCATTATAAATTAGGGCGTGAAATAATCTTTTACCTAAAGAATATTCTTATTTCACACCCTATCTGCTATAAATCAGTCTATTGATTTTCGATTTATCCTTCAGTTTTTATTACCAACCGGGATTCTGCGTTAATTGCGGATTCAAACGTATCTGCTGACGAGGAATAGGATCTAAATAATCTCTTTGTGTATAAAGCAAATTACCAGCCAAAGTTGCTATAGAACGTCCATAGTCAGGGTCGTTAGGATCAGAGCCCTCATAAAGCCCATAAAGCAAAGGATACTTTTCCGGATAATAACAAGGTTCACCGAAGTAAGTGGCATCATTGGCTTTCTCTGTTTCGTATGCTGTCCTCAAAACATGTCGGCCCAGTTTACGGCCAGTCAGGTTGATATGCGCAATACCCCAACGTTTCAAATCGTCCATACGAAAGCCTTCACCAAAAAGTTCACATGCACGCTCTCTACGTATTTCATCCAACATATTCATTTTTTTACAAATAGTTTTTCCTGTAGCATGATCCCAATAACCAGCATCCCAAACATTGGCAATCAACGCATTGGTCAAAGGAGCCACTCCGGCACGGGCACGATTTTTATTAATAGAAAAATTAAGATCTTCATCTGAAATGTTTCCATTATTCAATTCACAAGTAGCTTCGGCATAAATGCAATGTACTTCTGCCAAACGGATCAACGGGAAATCTGCAGATTCTGTATTATCCGGACGATTCGCTCCTTCAATCAGATATTTACGGCTGCTATATCCCCCATTGTACTATTATTTCTGATTGTGGGATGGAACACTGCACAAGAACTGCTATATACGGGATCAGTAGGATCATAATGATCATTGTCCTTCGGAAACACAGGAGTAGGATACGTTGATTAGCATCCGTACGCTGACGTCCATCTTCAGTACGGCTACTATAAGATACACGGTCAGGCAAGAAAGTACAGCCGACAAAACGATAATCACGATTACGATATTCACCTATAAATGTAGCATATCCCTCGAATTCTGGATTATTCTGCGCATCAGACATACTACCTGTATAACTGATACGAATAGGAAGTCCGTTGCGACAAAGGAAAGATTCACCAAACTGGGCACTCATACCCGTTGCTGCGCCTACCATGACTGAATGCGATAAATTAATACCACCGCGGTTCAGATCGTAGTCATATTTTTTGTAAAAAATAAATTCTTTATTTGTACTTTTTTTCCCGCACTTTTGAAATTAGGAATATTCCCACCTTTATCATCAATATTAAACAAATAGTAATAACTCAAAGAGTCACATTCTGTCCACAACTTATAAGTTCCACTTTCAGCTTCTTCTATCACCTCTTTTGACATCTGCTTTGCTTCTGTCAGCATATCGGTTATAGAAGGATATCCTTCTGGCTTAGCAGTGCCTGCCCCTTGTGAAGTACCATCACCATCTAAATCATAATTGATAGCAGGAACATACTTTTCCCACGTAGCCTCATAAAGCAATACTCTGGCCAAAAAAAGACTTGGCAGCTTCCTTGCTTACTTTTCCTTTGCTTCCTTCCGGGATTTCTGTCTCTTTAGGTAAGTGCTTTACAGCCTCTCTTAAATCGGACATAATAAAGGCTGCCACTTCATACCGACTGTTTCGAGGGGCCTGTAACACTCCGTCACTGACAGTCAACACATGGTCTGAAATAGGCACACCACCAAAATGTTGCAACAAATAAAAATGCTGCCATGCACGAAAAAAATAAGCAGTACCCACTGACTGGGCAATATCGCTTTGGCTTCCATCATAGGCTTCTGCCTTTTCCAACAAGATATTGCAAGTACGGATATGGGAATAAGGCTTGTCCCAACTCCAATTTTCTTCCGGTGCAGAACCACCTCCATTGCTTCCTAGTCCACTGATATCCGTCCCCCGGTCCATTATATCATCGTAAGACGCTTATCATCCAGATTTTTCCATCCAATTACATTATATAAAGCATTGGCAGCCTGTTCAAAATGTTCAGGAGTCTTAAACACAATAGCCTCTGTTCCCTGAGACAACGGTTCTTTATCAAGAAAATCACTGCATGCTGTCAATGCCATCACTACAGCCGATACAAGAAAAAATTTATTTATTATGGTTTTCATACGTTTATATTTTAACAGATTATTAGAATGTAACATCTACTCCGAATGTCAGCAGTCTGCTGAACGGGAATGTATTATTTGAATTTTCACCATATTCCGGATCATATCCATCCTTTACTTTTGTCCATTCCCAAAGGTCATCACCGGAGAAGTAAACTCTCAGTTTGCTGAGTCCGGCTTTTGAAATCCACTTTTGAGGCAATGAATACCCTACTACCAAAGATTTCAAACGGACGTACCGATTATTCTGAACACTGACATCTTTGTTATTATAGTTCCACTTATTAAAATCCTGATCACGTGAAGCGATAGTATATTCTGCATCCCGATTATTCTCACTCCACATTTTCCCTGCGAAGTTTTTATTTTGCAGAACATAATTTGTTGTCCATGGAGCAGCCAAATATCCATTTCTTAACAATACTTGTTACCTACTCCCTGGAAGAAAGCCGAGAAGTCGATTCCTTTCCATTCCAACCCCAATTTAAAGCCAAATGTCAAACGAGGGGCCATATCTCCTGCATAGTAAAGGTCATCCTTCGTGATAGCACCGTCGCCATTCAAATCGACTACTTTGCGAGCACCCGGACGAAGTGTATTGGTAGCCGCCTCCTGAGGTGCAGGAAGAATATTATTAGCTTTCGGTCCTGAATGATCCGCATTCCAATAGTACTTTTCATAATATGCAGCCACTTCATCCGCATTTTGGAAAATTCCATCAGTCTGGTATACATACAATGCTTGTCTTGGCATTCCTATCAAGCGATTTTCATTCTTACCCTCATTGGTACATTTTCATTATTAGCTAATTCAAGCACTTTTGACCATGCATCCGAAAGAGATCCTCCAATACTATATTTCACCTGACCTATTTGATCATCCCAATTCAAAGCCAATTCCCAACCACGGGCACGAAACTTACCATTGTTGCTTTTAGGAGCAGCCGCACCTAAAATAGAAGGATATTGTACATCAATAAACATTCCGTTATTGGTCTTGATAAAATAATCAAATGAACCTCTCAAACGGTTACTGAGAAAGGCAAAATCCACTCCCACATCGTGACTGTCGATAGTTTCCCATGTACGGTCCGCAGATCTCATACCGTCTACCCACAATGAAGTATGCGTACCGGGATTTATACCAAAAATAGTCGTACCAGTTTTGATAGTAGCAAACCTTTCGTAATTATCAATACCTTCCACACTACCCGTTCTACCATAATTATAACGCAGCTTCAGATCACTCAACCATGAAACATCTTTTAAAAAGTCTTCATTTGAAAGTCTCCAAAAACCAGAAATAGAGTAAAAATTCTTCCAACGTTGTTCTTTCGCTAACTTAGAAGACCCATCCCGACGTCCCAATATCTCTATTGAGTATTTATCAGCATAAGTATAATTTAAACGTCCTAAATAAGAAACCAATCCCCAAGAATTCTGTCCACCGTATGCCTCATTATTATTTCCATTTACCCATACATCCAAATCTGTTAATCCGGACCCCGGATAAACAGCACCGGATTTACGAACCGCACCTACCTTTTTATATGTTTCTTGTTCGGCAGTCATACCCAACATGGCAGAAACGCTATGTACATCAGCGAAAGTACGGTTATAATTAGCAAAAGCACCTAAAGTAATGTTTTCCCATTTTTCTATTTCTTCTTTCAATTGTCCGGGACCTTGCTTATTACCAGTCTGTGTACCTACCCAATCATAATATTGTACTTTATTCTTCACTTCCTGCATATTTCTCTGTACAGTTTTATAAGCTCCCGAAGCTGAAATAGAAAGTCCTTTTACCCATTTAGAAAAATCATAAGTCGCTTTGGCACTTCCTCTGAAGGTTGTCAATGAATTTTTCTTTCCCCCCCTTGAGTCAACCCGCCAATAGGATTCCGGTTACCACTGAATGTATCATAAGCCTGACCATTTTGATTATACACAGTCCAAAACCAAGGGTCAAAATATCCAGCTCCCACATCAGTAGTTGGAGTTATAATATCACGTTTGTCATACGACATGTTTGTTTCAAATTTCAAAGCATCTGTCGCTTGATAATCAGCATTTAAACGACCACTATATTTTTTTTCTCCATCATTAGCAACTTTCAATTGTGAATTATTATCCGCATATCCCAAAGATGCCCGATAACTGAATTTTTCATCTGCTCCCGAAATACTAATCGAATGCTTTTGGGAAGTTGCCTGACCATAAAGATAATCCATCATATACACATTTGGATCCCAACGTTCTACCTTATCGCCATTTTGTAATGTCAAGACTTTACCTGCACGAAGGGCATTAAAAAGTGTTTCTCCCTTATATACTGTTGGTGCACCAGTAGCCGGATCAATATCTGATTGATCCAGAGTTGGACCTCCAAAAGAATTAAATATCCACCAATTCACAGCTTTATGAATTTCATCAGCAGTAGTCAAATTAGGATTTAAAGCGGCAGCATCGTTATATTGAGCTTCATAAAACATATCCAACCATTCCTGATTATTTGTGATAGGGGGCTGAATACCATTAATTGTACGACTAACTGAACCACTATATGATATTTGAGCCTTTCCTTTCTTACCACGCTTTGTTGTCACCAGTACAACTCCTGAGGCTGAACGGGCACCATAAATCGCTGCTGAAGCATCCTTCAGAACTGAAATATTCTCAATATCACTTGCATCCATGGCATTTAACTCATCCAATGAACCAGTTATACCATCAATGATAACTAATGGAGAAGATTTTCCGTTGACAGAAATATCACCACGTATTTTCATCTCTGCTCCCTCACTACCCGGACGAGTAGAAGTGCGTGTAATTGTCAATCCCGGAACTTCACCTTGCAAAGCGACTGTAGCATTAGCAATACCCTTATTTTTAAAAGCCTCATCCCCCTTGATCTGACTAATAGAACTAGTTAAAGAAGCTTTCTTTTGGGCACCGTAACCAACCACTACTACTTCATCCAGCACCTCGGTATCCTCTTTCACAACAACCTTAATGCTCGTTTTCCCTGATATATTTACTTCCTGAGCCTTGTATCCGATATAAGAAATAACCAATATGCCTTTTTCCGGGACATTATTCAATATAAAGTTACCATCAAAATCGGTAATTGTACCATTAGTCGTACCTTTTACTTGTACCGTGGCACCAATAACAGGTTCTCCGGCAGCATCCACTACTTGACCTTTCACTGTACCAGCCTGCATAACAGACTGTAACTCATTCACCTCTGCAAATACAGCCTGCGGACTACCTGCCAACAAGGCAGAAGCCATCACCGTAGAAAACAAGATTCTTCTCGATGAAAATTTAAAGAATTCGTTTTTCATAAACTTGAAATTTAATATTAACAGTTTTATTGTTGTTTTCTTATTATATACACTGTTTGATAAACTCGCGCACCTCATGCCGCCCTATCCTTAAATGGTTTTCAACGGTACGATGCGAAAGATTTAATTCCTCTGAAATATCTGAAATAGATTTGTCTTCAAAACGACTCATTGCATAAATAGTACGACGCTGTGGAGGAAGCAAAGACAATCTATATTTCTCACATGCTTCCAAGTCATCAGCCACCACACGAGCCTCAGTCTCATTTGTATAAGTTACCGCATGCTCATATAAATAAGAAGTCACTTCCTGCCTCTTATAATAACGACGTAAATAGTCAGTCACCAAATTACGGGCAATGGTAAAAATGAAATACTTAATAGTTTCTGCACAGAGCATCCGATCGTAATCCATCAGCCGTACATACACATCTTGTGCCAAGTCTTCTGCCTCTTCTTTATGACCTATCTTATAATAAAGATACAGATAGACCGAATGATGATAATTCGCATAAGAGTCTTTTATTAATTGAATAGATTTCATGGATATGTTTTTCATGTCTTCAGCTTTTTGGGTTACATTTACGAATGCAAATATAGAAGGTAGAAGAACAAGAAAAGCACTTTTCCGGTTCCAATAAATCTCATATCATTACCCTAGACAAAAAACAGTTTAAGCTGCTAATTTATAGCAGCTTAAGGATTTGAGACTATCAGTATCATATAATAATTTGATACTCTCAACAAGAAATAGCGAGGTTATTCATTGTTTTTCCCAATACTTCGGATGTACTCATTGGGAGTGATATTTGTCGCTTTTTTGAAATATCGGAAGAAAGAAGCCCGTGAACTGAATCCGCACAACTCTGCCAAAGCACTCAAAGTGTATTTAGCATATTCATCTTTCTCCACCAAGCGCTTGAATTCAGCTATACGATAATCATTAATATAATCATAATAATTACGGTTTAAATACTGATTAAACAAATAGGACAAAGTATGAGATGAGGTTCCGATAGAGGCGGCCAAATCGGCAATCTTCAAATTAGGATTGGTATAAGGCTTTTCTTTATGCATAACAATCTCCAATTTATCCGCCAACCGTTTACATTCTTCCACACTTATCTTATTTGTCTTATACTTTTCTTCCGCTACAACATTGGTTTCCTCAACCGGTTGTATTTCCTTTTCTATAACCTTAGCAGGACCAGGCATTGGTTCTTCCCTTTCGTCCTCTCCCTCTTTCTTCTTTGACAAAAGAATAGCAATACCTCCGGTCACCACTGCTATCACGATAAACACTATGCTCCATATACTGATAGAAGAAGCGATTTTAACCGTCATCTGAGTTTCCGACTCTGGATTCCCCGTCCGCCTTACTTTAAAAGTATAGGTACCGGACGGCAAATCATAATAAGTCATATCCGAACGACCTGTCACAGCTATCCATCCGGCATCCTCACCCTCCAACTGATATTCATATGACATAAAGGCAGGTGCCGTATAACTGAAATCGGAAAAGTAAAAGGTAACATTCTTTTGAGAAGACTCCAATGAAATTTCACTCTTGCCGCCATCTCTCACAACAGATTGCACTACAGATTTTCCATTTACACATACATCTGTTATGGCAACCGGATAGGGAATGGATTTCTTCTGATTCATCCGCACTGCATCCAAATACAGAAGCCCTTTGGAGTTTCCAAACCAAATGCCATTCTCATCACGCACCGGCGGACAAAGAGTAAATATGGAACTGGGAATGCCATCGACAAAATTATAAGGAATAAAACAGTCTTTCTTATCATACCGGAACAAACCATTGTTAGTTCCCAGCCATAACCACTTTTCACGATCCTCCACAACAAACATACCATCATTCCCATCCAGAGGAGTCCCCGGCTGCAAACGTCTGAAAGTAGTCATTGATAAATCAGAGATAAAAAGCGAGCCTTTGTCCGGAAAAAAATAAAGATCATGGTCGGAATCTTCGTAGATCACTCTTACTTTTTCCTTATGAATAAATCCTTCAGGAAACACATCGGTTTTTAATGTCCGGACGGAAGGGTCCCAAATACACATTCCATTCTCCGTACATATCCATCCTTTATGGGTGGAATCAAAATAAATTTCATATACATTCCCTTCCGGCAACTTAGAGTTGGCACTGGTATAATGAGCTATCTGTCTGCCATTTTATAGCAGAATATTCCTAAAGATGTTCCTATCCACAAATTACTTTCATTATCCTGCTTGATACAGAAAATATGTCCTTTACTGAAAGGCATTCCTTCATCGGGGGCAAAATCTCTGAGTGTCAAAGTTACAGGATTGAAAACATACATTCCCCCACCGTATGTACCTATATAATACTCATTCTGATAATACAGACAACTGAAAATCATATTTGAGCGTAACTGTGGAACCTTGAAACTTTTATAACGATGATTTTCTTCGTCAATATAAAAAAGTCCGTCACGAGATCCGATCAGCTTTTCCTTCCCCTCGATGGCAAGTGCACGTACCGGCATATCTCCGGAATCAAAAAAAGGAGCATACGTATAAGTGGAGAACAACCCGCTCTGATATAATGTGTAATCCAATCCCAGCTGATAGAATCCTACCCATATCAATCCTTCCTTATCAACCAAAACAGAATAAACGGAATTAGAACGCAAAGTCTCATCCTTCCCTGTTTCATGACGCATGGAACGAACAACTTTCTTTTTATCCGTTGATACAAAATGAACTCCGTTACCATCCGTCCCTACATACAAAAGGCTTTTGCCATCACCGGACAAAGAAGAAATGACATTACAACCTACATCAACAAAACGGGCAAATTCTTTAGTTTGTGTATCAAACTGATGATTCCCTGTCCCATCGTTCCCAAATAAAGCATACTCCCTATCCGGCTATATTCTTAAAGGAACAAACATGTTTCTCTTCCACCACATTATGATAAGCCACTATTTTTCCATCTGAGAGTTGTAAGGAATAAAGACCATTCTCCGTAGCCATCCAAAGTATTCCATCTTCCCCAAATTCAAACCACCAATCGAATTCGCCGCCGACAACATATTAGGATCTATCATAATTTGGTTCAGGCTCCCTTCTTTATAAATGAAAAGTCCTCTTTCTGTTCCGATATAAAGTATTCCTTTCCCATCATGTAAAAGAGAGCGCACAGCATATCCTATCGTTTCACGAGCAATGGGTTCCAAACTGTTTTTCGCTCTACTGACACGCCATAGTCCACTGCCATTCCCCATCCACAATTCATTGCCAGGCATTTCGGCAATGGCATTCACCCGTTTCAATTTTTCATCTGAGCCCGGAATAAGATAATGCTTGAAATGAATCCCGTCAAAACATTCCAGTGAATTACCGGTTCCCAACCATACATAACCCAAAGAGTCTTTATAAATGGCATTTACTACCAAATCTGATAATCCCTCAGTTACAGACAAGCCACGAAAAGCATAGGAACGAGAAAAAACGGGTAAAGACAAGAATATAAGAAACAATATAAATATAAATCTTAAAATGTTTTTCATTACATTGTGCATATTTGGAACCTCGTGTTTATCAAATAATGCAAATATAGTGAAAAGGGAATATATTTTCCCTATCAAAAAAGAAAAAATCATCATCCATTCTTATTTGCTGTATGAAAAAGAAAGGATGATGATTTAAAAAGATTACTTTATAAAAGAAAGTTTATATCAAAGTTTGCGTAAATCATGTCCGGGCAACAAATTATATTCTTTTCCATTCATCCTGACTTTACAAGGTGTAGAAGCTGCATATTTCCAAACGCCCTCTTTATACACCAACATCACATCTGTTACTGTCAATGAACTTATTTCAACATGTGGAGTTTTCAATAGTGTACCTCCTCCCAAAAAGAAAATACAATCATCGCCTTGTTTATTTCCCCACAATGCATAAGCTGCTTGTACAGTCATTTCTCCACTTTTACACAAATGGCCTGCATCATCCGAAGAAATAATCCGGTCCACACGCCCCTCTTTTTGTTGGATACAAATTCCGACATGACTTCCAGCCACACCACTTTCCACTTCTGGAAAGTAACGGAGGAAATACATCCCGGCTCCTTTACCGAAGAAGGTTCATAAACAGCTACAAACGGACGATTCCAAGCTTCACCTTGTTGGCGGGCTACAAAAGTCAACGTAGGTTGCTCTTTGATAGCATAAGGCATATCCGGAATCCGGCTCAATCCTTCAGTCATCGGGCTCAAAGCCGAGAAGACTTTACGTTCAGGAGCACCTTTCATCCACATATTCATACTGATATTATCCTCATCCGGCATCTGTATAGTAAACGTTGTTTTAATATCTTTGGACGTCTCGGCACTTTTCTTATCAAACAAATACGAATAGGCATATATATGTGCCCCAGCAAAAGCCAGTTCCTCCGTTGGTTGAAGAGACAAGCTGCTCCCGTCAGCAGCAGTCAAATTCATGGTTTGTCCCATATTATGATAAAAATAATCATGCATTTTATCTCCTCCCTCCACTTTCCTGCTACGGAAAATATCGACATAATATCCGTTCTTTTCTCCTGTAGTCACAATACTCATCATACGGTTTTGATCAGCTTGTGATTCAGGTTCACGGAAAAAGACTTCACTATAACTCACAGCTGATAATCTACTTTCATCCCTGCTTCGGGTAGCAGTTCAATAATTTGAAAGCATGATTGCTTTTCATAACCGGATAAGAAGAGATTCCATCTACACAAACCGTATTGTGTGCAGGGAACTGACTATAATACTCCAAATAATCCAAACCGGAATAAAGGGTCAAGCCAATACCTCCATCCGGTGCCAGACGATATCCTTTTCCATAAAGTTCCATGCTGATGCCATTGGCATGCATGTGATTCCCTTCACTGGCATTTTGGGCAATCATCAAACTATGACGTTTGTCCATGCCATTGCGTTGCACCAACCAACTGGCATTGGGAGCATAAAAAGTAGGAGTTACATAATCATTGATATCACCGGCAGGTATCTTATCATCAATTACCAAAGGCTTGTCACTGAAAAAAGAAGTTACCGCCACCCTCACATTTTTCTTTTCAGTCGCCGGTTTGGAGGCATCGGGATCAAATAACTTCAACATAGCAGTAAATTGTCTTTCCTGATCTTTTTTACCATGTTTCTGGGCATTAGCTACCATACGGGCAAAGATAGCAGGATTCAATTTACCGGGATGTGTATCGCCAAAACCCATTGTCATACAATCCGGAAACAAATATTGCGGGTCGGCGGCCACCGCTTTTTTATGACAGGAATCTCCTCGGTCAGGTCCATACCCAAATTACGGTCAAAGATAGTGACCATATCCGTATAATCCCCGACAACTACCTGACTATAACCCGGACATTCAGCCCAAATACCGGTTTCAGCATCATAACCATAATCAGCAAGCTGTTTCAGTGACCATTGACGGATGGAAGAACGATTCAACACATAATCAATATAATACTCGCCTCCCTTTTTATCCGGATAAGAAGCATCAGATTCCAAAATCATGCCGATGCTCATGATATAACGTGCCTGCATCAGATTCCAGTTATTATGCGGCACTCCATTATCAATGATATTATCCGCCCATTTCTTGAATGCTCCGGCATAGATGTCCATCTTATCAGCCTTATCGGTTTTCAAATAATCATATAAAAATCATACAATGGAACCAAAGCATTCACAGCATCCTCGTGAATGACTTCAAAACTGCTCATACCCACCAAAGTCTGCTGATGTCCATGATTCAAATCCTTGGGAACATTCCGGTAATAAATCCCCGTCATATAAGTGTCAAATACCGAAGCTGCCAAATCAGCATATTTCTTCTCCCCGGTCATCCACCAAAGAAAAGCGGCATCACGGGCGATACCCAGTATCTCTACATTAATACTTTGGATGATATTTCCGGTTTTACTGATATTCACCCATTCGTACGGTCTGCCTTCCAACGTCCCATTTGCCAGATACATTCCCCGAGCATCTTCCTGATAAGGCTTCAAATCTTCCAGCTTGGGACGTACATAGTTAGCTGCATGACTGCGTGCACCGGTATACATCACCGTAGGAGCCGGCGCCTTCTCTCCTCCTGCATGATCATAATATTCTCCTTTAATATATACCTCCGTTGCATGAGTTTTCCAATACATTTGCAAACGGGAAGTAAGCCATTCAGGCCCTCGGTCAGCATACCGGTCAGTCCGTTGCTTTAACTTTTCAAACACTTCCTGTGCCCACGGTTCTTCCTTTATCAACTTCTGCGTTTCAACTTTGCCATTACTATCCGTCAGATAACGGGGATGACCTTGTGACAGTTTCACCGATAAGGAAGTTTCCTGTGCATATAATACACTTGTTACAAGCAAGCATATCCATAAAACGATCTTTCTCATAATTCTATTCATTCTCTTTCACAAAAATACGTATCATAAAGCTATTCCACTCAATCCAAATGAATTATTTTATCATCCGCCTCTTCCATTCAAATTTAAAGTTACCGAATATAAAATGTTTGCTTTACCGGCTCTGCAGTCTTTATCTTAGGATCAGAGTTTTTTCCGTATTGCCATGCTATTACAGTTACTTTTACCGGATAGGTGGTTTTAGGAGGAATAGCAGTTAATATCAATCGATTACCATCCACATAAGCCGGTCCCGATTCCACATAAAAATCGACCGGCAAGCCACAACTGGAAACAGCAGATAAAGAAACGTACTTAGTACCACGCTTTATGTCCGGTAACGTTGCAAACTTAATATGTTGCTGCTGTCCTTCCGTATTTTTAACCGGAATTGTCACCTGAGCTTGCTGAACAGCCGGTTTATATTCTTCGTCTCCCGGATGAGTTATAGAAAAAACAATATCCGATTTCTTGTCCGTCCATAAAGTTCCCCGATTCCATTGTATTCGAAATGTCACAGAATCAACTAAAACAGCTGGGCCGGTAATCATCTGCAGGACCGGAGTTTTTCCAGCATGACCAACAGATGCCCCAACAGGCAAATCAGTCCAATTGGAAAGTCGGGGACTTTCTCCTGGAACAGTATCCCAAAAAACAGGGGTCAATTGAAATGTG
>ENA-OQJH01000018-OQJH01000018.1-human-gut-metagenome-genome-assembly--contig:-NODE-18-length-78066-cov-3.299503_pt1 | contig 78066 bp, 77 predicted proteins | sample MGYA00242597_ERZ504763 | MGnify/ENA primary metagenome ERZ504763 (study PRJEB26092, sample SAMD00036359) | human gut metagenome | host: Homo sapiens | study: EMG produced TPA metagenomics assembly of... | reverse complement strand
TACGTACCGCCTCTTCGGCACTTTGCAACGGTTGTTCCGTACCGGGGACCACGGGAACGCCTGCGGCAATCATACGCTTACGGGCGGCAATCTTGTCACCCATCGCTTCCATCGTCTCGGCGGAAGGCCGATAAAGATGATCCCCTCCTCTTTGCATCGGCGGGCAAATCAGCATTCTCGGACAAAAAACCATAACCGGGATGAATGGCATCGGCATGATGTTGCCTTGCAGCTTTAATGATATTATCTATATTCAGATAACTTTCTTTGGAAGCGGCAGGCCCTATCAGGCAGGCTTCGTCTGCATACATCACATGACGCGCCGTACGGTCGGCTTCCGAAAAAACAGCCACAGTGCGGATACCCATCTCTTTACAAGAGCGCATAACGCGCACGGCTATCTCGCCACGGTTGGCAATTAGAACCTTTTGTATCATAATCTTTCTCTTTTTACCCGAAATGTCACACAAAATTACAGATGCATTCATTATACATGAACACACCTTACATGGGTGGCATCTCTCATTAGTATTGATTATTTAACGAAAACTCCTATTTTTTAGAAGCGGGAGCCATAATTGCCTGCAAAGATACTTGTTTTTTGCACAAAAACTACAAATGTGTGTCTAAATAATGTTTTAATACGTTGGCATGATTTCGTTCTTGTTCTTTTGAAGCGTAAAGTAATGTTACCTTCGAATAAGCTTTTATCTTATCAATGAACGCTTTAGCGGCATCCGATTCTTTCAATTCTTTTTGATACATATCCGCAAAAGCCCCCCATCTTTTTTCTACATCCGCATGAAACCATTTCCTTAAATCATTGGATGGAGTGACCTCTTTTGCCCAATAATCGTATTTCAAATATTCCCTCTTCATGCCACGGGGCCACAGACGATCTACCAAAACACGATAGCCGTCTTGTTCAGAAGGTTCATCATAAACCCTCTTAATGTTTACTTGAGTCATAGTTGGTTATTTTAATTTAGGTACAAGCTTATAACTCCATACAGTCCTAAAAAGTTCATTCCGGACAGCGGATTCAGGACAACAGCAACTCATAATCCACTACATCCAACCATCGTCCAAATTTCAATCCTACCTTCTTAAAATGGGAAACTTTTTTAAATCCCAGCCTCAATGCAAAGCATCACTGGCAGCATTGCCTCTGTGACACAGGCTATCAGTGCACGGTACCCATCCCTACGACATTCTTCAATCAATCTTTCCATTAATTCCCTGCCTATGCCCTTCCCCTCGTATCCAGGAGCTAAATAGACCGTTGTTTCCAACGTATACCTGTAAGCAGTCCTCTCCTTCCACAGATGGGCATAACAATAACCCACTACTTTCCCTTCTTCCTCATACACAAAATAGGGAAAGCGGACGGCAATTCCGGCAATACGGCTACGCATATCTTCCTCTCTCAAAGGTTCCGTTTCAAATGTAGCCACACTGTGCTCGACATATTCATTGTATATTGTCGTGATGGCTTTGGCATCCTGAAGTTCCACTCGTCTAATCATAATATCATATCTATTATTAAAACGTAAGCAAGATATAAAAAAATAATCAGTTATCTAGAGAATAATCACTATATTTACAGCCGATTCTAATTTCAGCTATAAAAATGACAGAAATAGTAGAACTAAAAGACTTATCCCAGCCTACACCAATGCAGTACAAAAACTGCTGGAGCAGCTCACAAACCGCCCGGTAAAACTGACCGAGACAACCCTCAAAGAGATCATATCCCAAGAGAACACCCATCTGTTTTTCTTACTGGCAGATCAGAAATTGCGGGAATGCTGACTGTAGGTATCTATCATAGCCCCACAGGCGGCAAAGCGTGGATTGAAGATGTCGTAATGGATGAAAAATACCGGGGACAAGGATTCAGCAAACAGCTGGTCACCCACGCTGTCCGGTTTGTGAAGGAACAAGGCATACCTCTTATTATGCTTACTTCAAACCCCACACGGATAGCAGCCAACAAGCTATATCAAAAATTAGGCTTCGAACAAAAGCAGACCAATGTGTACAGAATGAATTTAGAATAACCCATTCCTATTTCAATATGATAACAATCAGACATTCATTACCCAAAGATTTAGATGCAATTATAGAAATATTCCATTATGCCCGTCAGTTCATGAAAGAACATGGCAACCCCAATCAATGGATAAACGGTTATCCTTCCGCTGAATTGATTCTGCGAGAAATAACCAACGGCACCAACTATGTTTGCGAAAATGAAAACGGAGAAATAATAGGCACATTCTGTTTTATTCCCGGAGAGGACCCCACTTATGCCCGCATTGATGACGGCAACTGGCTGAACAACGAACCATATTACGTCATTCACCGCATGGCTACCAACGGCAAACAGAAGGGAATAGCTGACGCCTGCTTCAAATGGTGTTTTGAGCATTGCAACAATATCCGGGTAGATACCCACCACGACAACCTTGTGATGCAGAATATCCTGAAAAAGTACGGTTTCCGGCGTGTGGCATCATTTATACCCACAACGGCACATCCCGCATCGCCTACCAGCGGACATTGACCGAAAAAGAGTTATCTTTGCCGACCGAATAAACAAGAAAAAGAAATATGAAGATTCTCTGGATAGACCTGAACAGTTCATATGCCATTCCTCATTGGCACTGCCAGCCCTACATGCACAAATCATGACAGACCCTTCTATAGAATGGGAAATCGTATCTGCCACCATCAACGAAAATGCAGGAATGATTGTCGACGAGATCTACCACCATCAACCCGACATCCTTGCCGCAACCACCTGGCTTTTCAACCATGAGCAACTGATACATGTCGCTTCCAGAGTAAAAGCATTGCTCCCCAAAACCTGCCTGGTGCTGGGCGGTCCGGAATTTCTGGGAAACAATGAAGAATTCCTCCGCAAAAATCCATTTGTGGATTGCGTTTTCAGAGGAGAAGGAGAAGAAGTCTTTCCACAATGGTTAACCTGCTGGAACCATCCGGAACAATGGCACACCGTGCCCGGACTCTGTTACCTCACTCCTTACAAAGAATATAAAGACAACGGCATAGCCCGCGTACTGAATTTCGCCGGACTCGTCCCTCCTGAACAAAGCCGTTTTTTTAACTGGAGTAAACCCTTTGTCCAACTGGAAACAACACGCGGATGTTTCAACACCTGCGCCTTCTGTGTCAGCGGCGGTGAAAAACCGGTACGCACCCTTTCCATCGAAAGCATCCGCAGAAGGCTACAACTCATCCATGCACATGGCATCAAAAATGTACGTGTATTAGACCGTACTTTTAATTACAACCCTCGAAGAGCCAAAGAACTACTCCGACTCTTTCTGGAATTCCATCCCGATATCCGCTTCCATCTGGAAATACATCCCGCCCTGTTGTCAGAAGAGTTAAAAGAAGAACTCAGCCTGCTGCCCAAAGGACTGCTTCATCTGGAAGCCGGCATCCAAAGCCTGCGCGAACCTGTACTTGAGAAAAGCCGCCGGATGGGCAAACTATCCGATGCACTGGATGGTCTGAGATTCCTGTGCGCTTTACCCAACATGGAAACCCATGCCGACCTTATTGCCGGACTGCCTCTTTATCATCTTCATGAAATATTTGAAGATGTCCGTACCCTGGCCGAATATGCTGCAGGAGAAATCCAACTGGAGTCACTCAAACTGCTTCCCGGAACCGAAATGCGCCGGAGGGCGGAAGAATCAGGTATCAAATATTCCCCTCTGCCACCATACGAAGTATTACAAACCCACGAGATCAATGTCAGTGAATTGCAGACAGCCCGCCAGCTTTCACGCTTGTTGGACGGATTCTACAACACACCGGCATGGCAGGCACTGACACGTGAACTCATTTTGAATGACGAACAATTCCTCCATCGTTTTCTTACATATTTAACAAAAGCCAATCTGATAGACCAGCCCATGAGTCTGGAAAAACGAGGCTTGATACTCTATGAGTTCTGCAAACAAAACTACCCCGAATACCAGATACAGGCTAGTATTGCCTGGATAGAGGCAGGCATGTCACTGAAAAAGCTTCCCGCCGAGAAAGTATGGACCAAACGACAAATTCCTCCTGCTACTTGGAATATCATTTATGGAGAATACAAAGAAAGCCTTCGTCTGTGTTTCCTTCCTGCCGATGAAAAGGGAGAACATGGCTACTGGTTTGGCTTTGAGTCGGAGATACAAAAAGCAAGTCCTGTATTCAAGGCAAGAACGTAAAACGTTACTACATCAGGAGAAGCTGTTGGTTTCAAAAAGTGATGCTCGATTTTGATTTAGTATCACTTTATAGAAGTGAAACCAAGCGGCTGAAAGAGTCCAACAAGAGTAATCCGGGTAAGAACCAAAGGAAAAGGTGATTTCGTCTTACGTAAAACATAAAATCCTTCCGTCACATCATTCCCTCATTATCAGCAATTTGCTGTGTAAAAAACATCCATAATATCCCTGAACTGGTATGCAGGTGATGGGGATGGGAACATTCGCCCATTATTTGTAAAAGAGCCGCAGATATCAGATTAGATCTGACAGGACATGCCGTGCTTTCATTTAATTAAATAGGATGTCATTGTGTTAACTTCCGATATATACTGTTGCTCCATCTATGTGAAGCAGTAGTTCCACTTTAGTGACAACGGCTCTTCACACAGATGAAAAGCCCTCTTCACCCAAGTAAAATATCGAATTCCACCATCCTCGCATACGGATTCTAACGGGACTATGCAGTAAGTGCAACGCAAAATCGCACATCAAATGCAAAAATCCCTGTCGCTTCATCTGCGGTGTAGATAGAAGAGATGCGTCTGCAAGAGTAAAAATTAAACGGGTCAGTTTGAAAACTTGGGGAATTAGTTAAAGTGGTTATCTTTGAGGCATGAAATAGAAATGCCCCCCCTTACTCCTATGGAGATGTTGAGCTTGTTCCTTCCTGCAGACATGCTTGATTATTTTGACCTAGTTAACCATGTTTCTCAAGAGACTTGCTTCATTCTTTTTCTTGAGGAAAAGCCTTCCATTCCTCAAGAGTATTCTCATTTGCACCTACATTCCAAAGGTTTCTTCCCGGATTTCCTATTCGCAGTAAAGCTGTATACCTACGCGTCAAGCGCCATCGTTAGGGAAACCCGGAAACAGGACAAACTTTTAGTCGCGATTGGAACTGTGAGTCTGTTTTGGATACTATTTTTTCTTCAGGTAACAGTCCTATTCCGTCTAGTATGGCTTAAATGTCCATGCTTGTTATTTTCTAAGTTAAAGGCCATTACCCACACATTTTTTTCTCTCTACACACGGATTTTCGCAGGACCTTCTTCTGTTCTTTCCACAAGTTCTTTTAAACATCCTGCTCCCGGTGGTGACCATAATATAAGTTTGACCACAATATATCTTTTGGCTTTCCTCACAGGACTTTACTTTGACAACCTTTGATACATCTTGCACATTCAATACCTATTCCATCCTATACCACAATCAAATCTTTTGAGATAATCTTTAAAGATATTTTCAGCAATAGTGGTATCCTTATCACCCGATGTCATCGTATATTTACCAAACAATCCTACTCCCCAATATGGTCCGGCATTCATGAATAGCGAAATCTTTTTTGATACAGGCATCATATACCCTATATGAATAGGTATATTAAGATAATGAAGATTTGCACTCCACATGTTTCCCAATTTGTCTTTATCTCCGATATGGGCATAATACGGTGTTTCCCAATTTTTATTGGTCAGCATAACTCCCATATCAAGATAAAACCCTTTATCTTCTTTGAAGAAATATTCGCCTTTAAATTATAATCTACCTTGTTCCTCTCATTTGTGATAGAATTCAAGTTCATTCCGCCCGTTATTCCAAATCTGAAATCTTGCGCATTTAACGAGATAATGCCAGTTAACGCAATTAATAAAGATATATGCTTCTTCATACCACCATCCTATCAATGATATTAATTATTCAGACCACTATTCTTACTGTCATAGGATACCAATCCTAATAATAAAACTCCTATTGCAGCATAAGAAAATTTTGCTTTTCTATTCGTTCCATTTTTGTATTTTGATTTGATGCAATTAATACGAAGTAAATAGCTTCGGTTTGTATATAGCTTGTTTTTGGAGAATTCAAACTAATAATACTCTAATAATCAATATATCATGATATAAGTATTTGTAATAAGGTTCGAGTGGGTTGGAACACAAAATTTTGCATCGAAAAATAATAAGAATCACTGTTTGCGGAGACTTCTGAAAATATATTGCCAGTAGATTGGACGTTACGAACGGTAAACAAAGTGTAGTTGAAATACGGAAATTATATACTGTCCGTAACCTGGTGTATCCAAGTTGGACAAGTTATTTTCAGCCATCCTTTTAATAAATGGCATCACTTCTATCTTATTTTCAGATTCCACCTATTGTGTGGATAGAGAGTTCTTTTCGGACATCTAGCTACAAAAGACTTGTAAAATGCCTCGAGTACTATGGTCTCTACTAATTTCTTGCAGCAAACTTTACATGACTCGTAAAAAACTGACCTTCATGTTTGTGTGACCTCCTTGGATAAAGATCTTGTCTTTTCATCTTATACTTATTTTATTTGCACCAACCGTTCTGAATAGCTATGAGGCTTTGGTCTGTTTGGTAACCTTGTCCACGATTAAATACCTTGTATGAAGTTTTTGTCCGTCAAGCCAAATGTTTGCTGCCAACTTCTTTCAGAAGCCATCTCACGATAGACACCCTTGCCATTGGTTATGCGATTCCTGCTATTAGGACTCACTCGGGACTTGCATCCGTCAGGCAATACCAACAAACGGAGAGTGCCGATAAACCGCCACTCCCCGTTTTCTTTTCACGACAGGAATTACACGCTATTTCTACTTTCCTTCCTCCTAGATTTTGGAAAGAAATTATTCATAAAAAAATCTGACTGACATTTGTTAGGATTTTTATATACATTTTGTTTCAAAGATAGTTCTAAAGACTTTTTTTCTTTGATAAACGTTTCTTTTTCAACCACAGATAATAACCGCTCAAAGGCAAGATTCCTCCGATGAAAGCGGCCAGAAAATAAAGGACCTTTGTCGTCATTCCGCCCCATGACCCGGTGTGGAAAGCATAGAACCACCCTTTCATCTTCTGTGCTCTGGGAACATCGCTATAAGCCGTAACGGTCGTGATTTCTCCTGTTTGGGTATCAAACGCCGCCGTGTCACTGCTTCGCATGTTACCGGGCTTGCTTATCTGTGCTTTTCCGGCCGTCAGCGAAATGGAGGCATACGAAGGATAAAGGGCCTGCAGTTCGGAAACCACATTATCCCATATCCCATAATCGAACTCTGCCTTTTCTTTCTTTTCATCCTTATTTTGCTGTTGCGGAGCGGACATGGCGGGACGGGCTGTCGATACACCGAACAGTCCATAGGCTGCCGTGCGGTACCATTGGAACGACCATGTAAGCCCTGTCAGAGCCATGACCAGCAAAAACAGGGTAACATATATGCCCAGCGAGACATGACTGTCGTACCAAAAACGCCACCAACCTTTCGTACACGATACAACAAGACGGTTTCTCAGCGCCTTACGGGTACGCGGTATCCATATCACAATACCGGAAACGAGGATAACAACCATTACAAAGGTAGTAATACCCACGATAACCTTGCCGGCAGATTTTGCCCCCTTATAGGCAGGCGGTCCATCAGCCACCGATGCAGTTTACGCATGGTCTGGAAGAAAGGGTAACTCTTGGTCCAACCGTTCACCTCTCCAGTGTATGGATTCACGCTTAACGAACGCTTTCCCGCACCTTTGAATGTTGCCATGCAGGCGACGTCCCGTTCACCCGACAGTTGCAGGGAGAGCAATTCCAACGAATCCGGAACCTGCTGGCGGATAGAGGCGACCAGTTCGGACGGCGGCAGAGGAGTGTCCCCTTCCGTATATGCGACCTTATAAATTTTAGGATTGAGGCTTTCCGTTATGTCCCGCTCGAAAACAAGGGCCGCCCCCGTAAGGCAGATAACCGTGATTATCAACGACGGGGACAGACAGCCATAAATGTATTTTTCGGAATACTTTATTCATACAAAGGCCTATTTTTGTTTCAACAGACTTGCTCCCTTGATGACTTCAGCTTCCACTTTCGTGCCAGGCGTGGCCACACCATTGCGGTTGATGGTGTACAGGACTGCACCCGACGTAGTCATCAATTCGAAAGTCACTGTACCCTTGTCCGTGTCAGAAGCATAAGCAAGCGCAATGTCATTGATGTCGCCGGCTTCAGGCATACCGGTCACAGGCGTGTAATTTTGCGTTTCTACGTCGAAGATGCCGAATGTCTTGTGTGTGCCTTCCGTGTACCCATCCATTCCGGGGTTGGTGAAGAGTTGCAGGCAGAACTTGTTGTCACCCAGATAGTAACATCTCCACAAATAGCGGTCGCCTGTCTTATCGTTTAGGTCTACGTAGTAATCACTGTCGATATCTACGGGCTTGCCACTCTGAATATTGCTACCGCTGATGCGCAGCACAGCAGAAGGCACTCTTAGGCTGTTCGTTTGGAAGTTCTTGCCGCCTTGGCAGAACAGGTAGATTTTATCACCAACGACTTCGATACCCGTTTCCGTGCGCGACCTAGAATTGCCTTTGATCTGTCCGGCTTCTTTTCCCGGATGGTCTTCGCTCTTGCGGACAATCATGCTTTGGTATTTCAAATATTCTTTATCCGCATCTGTCGGGTCGAACTTGTAAACACCCAAATAGAAGTTGTTGTCCAAGTCTGTACCATAGGAAGCCTTCGCACGGGTGCTTGCTGCTATTGAGGTGTAGTTACCATCCTGCACCAGATGTTTGGTGGTATAGGCCAGCAGCACGTAGTCGCCGTACTGGGCTATGTCACCAACCCCCCATGCCTCATTGCCCATCTGGCTGGCCGGTTCTTTGCTGTGGTCCTGACAGTTTATTTTCCATCTACGACCACACTGCTGAACTCAGTCACCTTGACGTATTTCACGCGTGTATAGTGATTGTTGTCCTCGGCTTGGTCAGACAGACCGAGCAAGTAGTCATTGAAAAAGCCGCGTGCTTTCACGTCGCCATCCAGCATTATACCATTGCCATGTTGAACTAGTTGCCCGTCAATGAGCTTCCAAGCATAGGAGTAGCCACCTGTACCTCCCTGTGAGGGATAGTTCATGCCAATCAGCAGTTCGTTGTTGTAGTTGACAAAATCTGGGTTGCTTGCATCGAAAGATATACGCCCGTTCGCTTCAGTCGGGTCAATCGTACCTTTGGTGGGGTCGCTGGCCAACTGCAAATAGTTGGCCGTTCCGTCCGATGTGGCACTCATCACTACATATTGCACGGGGGATTTGTCACCGTCACCGGGTCCATCAACTCCTTCATTGTCATTACAAGCTGCAAATGCACATGCGCATAGAGCCATGCTGAATAATTTAAATCTGTCTTTCATTTTTACTTTATCGTTTTTAATTGTTATATAATGGTCACTTCATAAAGCTATAGCCGAACTTGATAGCGAAGGCGCGTCCCGGCTTCTGCATCTTGAAATTGTCGTACAGGCGGGCATTGAAGATGTTGGTACACTCGGCCGATACGGTAAACTCCGATTTTTTTCCGAAGTTGTAGCTGACGAAGAGGTCGTGAGAGAATTGGGTAGGTATATCAAGTTCCGCATTCTGGTACACATTCCACTCGTAACTGAACTTCTGGACATAGTTCATCATATAATGTATGTCCAGCACTGTTCCCTTCACAAACACATCGCGCAGGGTAAGCCCGGCTTCTCCGTTACCATACATATAGGGGATAGCAGGTACGCGTTCTTTGTAGTTCTTGCTCTCCTGCTGTGTGCCCGTCACGTACCTGGTCAAGCTCCGCATGTCGATGTAGCTGAAGTTGCCGCCCACGAAGAAGGCATCCTTAAAAGTGTAGCGGATGCTCAAGTCCGTACCCAAATTGCGTACACGACCATCGTTCTGTGAACTGGCACGCCCACTGTCGTTGTTGGTCGTGCGGCGAATATAGTCCTTGATTTCTCTGTATTGAAAAGCTGCATCGATGGTCAGCCGGTGGTCGGTCAAATCCACAGCATTGGCTGTGACACTGATATTGACGTTATTGCTTGATTCCGGTTTCAGATTGGAGTTGCCTCGCTCAATGTCGTCGCCAGAACCGAACAACTCACGGCTGGTAGGCAGACGCAGGGCGTATTCATACGACAACCGCAGTTGTGTGTGCCGCCCCCAAAAGTAGGTACTGGCCCAACCTCCTCCCCAATAGGAAGTGGTGTTGCTGAAATCCTGATAATTGATTCCGCCTTCCGGATCGAGGTAGGCCTCCAGATGGTTCATATAGTGCTTCACAAAGGCAGATGTGTTCCACTTGCCCTTGTAGTCATACTTATAACTCAATCCGGTAACGATTTTCATACTCTGCGATGGATGCTCATAGGTGGGTTTGTAGGCCGTTTCGTCCTTGCCGGAGCGGGAGAAGGTGGTGAGCGTACTGCTCAGCGACACGGACTGCCCGTCTGCGGGAAAGAGTGCCATGCGGAAGTTGGCCGCCCCATTATGGTCCCGGTAACGGTACTTCATGTACGACAACTCGCCCGGTACGCCTTTCGGTTGACTCTGACCCAGCCAGTTGTAGTTACAACTGGCCGTATCGGCAGAATAGGACTTGCCGAAGTTGTAGTTACCGTTCAGCGACACGTGCAGCCCCTTCAACACTTTGAATCTCTTTTCGTAAGTCAGTTGCGGCATCAGCGTATTGGCCGTGGTGTAGCGTGCACCATACACCCAGTCCATAGTGGAGGCATTCTGGGTCTGTTTATACTCGTAACCTCCCATGAAGCCTAACAACAGACGATCGGCAAACGTTTTGTCCACTATCCCAATCTTCAGAATGGCTACCTCGTTGTGATACTTGGCATGAAAGCGGCGCACCGTGAGATTTTCTTTAACCTCCTGGTTACTGCCATCCTCGTTGAACTTCGTGTAACTGTCGATATTGATTTATAATCGTTATCCGAGTAGTTCTGATAGGCATTCAGAGAAACATAAAAACCTTTCTTTGTGGTATGTTCCGCATAGACATTGGTTTTGTGGGTGTTAAACGAACCGAACGAATAGGAGGCGTTCACACGGGTACACCGGCTGTTGTCCGTAACGATATTGATAGCCCCGCCGAGTGCGTCACCGCCCAGTTCGATAGGTACGACACCTTTGTACACCTCCACACGTTTGGCGAGACCTACCGGAATATTGTTCAGCCCGAAAGCGGAACTCATACCGTCCATCGGTACACCGTCGATGAAGATTTTCACATGCCGACCGGAAAAGCCGTTCAAAGTGACGTTGGCTTCGGAACCCACGCCTCCCGTGGAACGGATTTTCACCCCGCTGATTTTGTCAATGACATTGGACAGGTCCATCGTCGTGCTTTTCAACTTGGCCGTTTCCACCAATGATACATTATAGGCCAACCGCTGCACTTTTTCCGCAGGACTCAATCCTTTCACCACGACCTCGTTCAAGGTCTGCGAGTCCTCCTGCATCTCGAATTTGAGGTAACTGTACTCCGTAGCGGGGGCATATACTTTTTGTATTGTCTTATATCCCAAGAAAGAAACTGTGATACGAATTTTGGGATACCTCCCTTTCAGATGAAACTCAAACTCTCCTTTTTCATTGGTGGAGCTTCCTCCTATATAAACATCATCCTCGAAAGAACGTATTTCCACGGCGGCATAACTTAACGCTTCGTTTGTGGTACTATCGGTTACTCTTCCCTTTATTACTTGGGCACTTACATTCACACAAGATAAAAATAATAATATGGCAAAAATTAATACCATTTTGACCTGATTCATTCTTTCATTTATTTATTAAAAACGACTGCAAAATTAATTTTCATCAAAAATATCTGCAATACCTTTTTTTAGGTATAAATTTTACATAATCGCTGCGATTCAGGCGGGAAATATACCTATTTTTAATGAGTCTTCTTTTAGCCGATAGACACAGACCGTGTATAGGCAGCATAATTTGTAACCTGAAAAATGCCTATATACGGACAATGAAGATAGCATAAAAAGCAAACGGAGAGTACCGATAAACCGACACTCTCCGTCCGCTTTTTGAATGGGAAATTACATGCTATTCTTGTTTTCTCTCAATTCAGAAGAACAAATCAAGATAGGCAATGAAACGAAGGACTACAACCTTTCCAAACTCCCACAGACCACATCCGAAGGACAGGATATCAAGCGTTTGGAAGGTGACAAGCAATTAGTCATAGAACTGAATATCAATAAAAACGGTATCAGCGTCAGCGGTGTAACCATTCAGGGCTGGGAAACACAAGGCAACGGTGTCGGGCGACATCACCATCGGATAACAAAGTCCAAAGGACAAACCTGTCTCATCACGAGACGTAATACCTATCTGATAGAAAAAGGATTGCATGTAAACCCATTTTGCTGGTACCATAAAACCAACAATTATGAAAATAAAACATTTTATTTTAGATTTTTCTCGATTTAACTTAACCAATTGGGGAATAAACTTTTAGCGAATTATTTGAGAAATAGAGGTAACGATTTAGCAACTGTACGAATTTCAACATTTTGCATTGCTATGCTGTCAAATAACTCTTTCTGAATACAAATATAAAGCAATTATTTGAATACACAAAACAGACACGAGCAATAATTTTTGTTCGTGTCTGTTTAACAATATAAACGGGAAACTTAAAAGAAATTTCCGAATACAAAACCCGATATTGTTGCCATGATGATAACCAAAGCTACATAAACAATGGTTTTCTTTGTCCCCATAACACCTTGAATAACCAACATATTCGGTAGCGACAGCGACGGGCCGGCCAGCAGTAACGCAAGCGCAGGGCCTTTTCCCATGCCTGAAGCCAACAACCCTTGAATAATCGGCACTTCGGTCAGGGCGGCAAAATACATGAACACTCCCGTGAAACTTGCGAAGAAGTTGGATAGCAGCGAATTTCCACCGACAGCCCATTCAATCCACTCGTTAAAAATAACTCTGGCAATCGACGTGTTATCATGTGTCGAACCCAGAAGAAATCCGGCTGTCACTACGCCGACGGCCAACAAGGGTAATATCTGCTTGGCGAATCCCTATGATGATAATGCCCATTCTCTATTTTCCTCGTTTCGTTTATCAAACAGCAAGATGATGGAAAGTGAAGCCATACCCACAACCATCGGAACGAGCGGTACTAATTTGGCTTTAGCAATAAGGGCGTCTGCAAGGAAAACAGAAACAATCGTTATCACGACTCCGGCACATACCCATAATGGACGCAATTTCAATATTCGGACAAGCGACCAACAGAGCATCAGAGCAAGAACTCCCGTAATATACCATTTATAGGTGAAGATGAAAGTCCACAAACCTTTGTCTAAAGCAAAGGGCGCACCCCAATTTACAAAGACGAGAATCAGTACCAATGTAAAAAAGTGAAACGAGGTTTGCCACATCGGGCGTCTTTCCAGCAGTGGAACAATAATCATCTGTTCCTCTTGTTTGGCTTTCTCTTCCTTACGGAAAATAAATGCCATAGCAAGGCTATCACTACGGAGAATCCGATAGCTCCAACCGTTCGTGCAACACCCATCTCTACACCCAAAATACGGGCTGTCAAAATGATGGATAAAATACTGATGCTGGGCCGGAATAGAGAAAGGCTATGGCAGGGCCTAACCCTGCGCCCCGTTTGTAAATACTCGTAAACAACGGCAGAATCGTGCAGGAACAGACTGCCAATATACTACCCGAAACAGCAGCTGCCGTATAGGATAACCACTTCTTGGCATTTGCTCCGAAATATTTGAGAACCGAACCCTGACTGACGAAAACGGCAATCACACCTGCGATGAAAAAGGTGGGAAGCAGACATAACATAACGTGTTCCTGCGCATACCATTTAGCAAGGTCGAGGGTTGCATCGACAGCCGTCATGAACCTCTCATTGCCGAGTGGCATGAAAAATACGGCTGCATAAACCACAATCATCCAAAAGAGGATTTTCAACTCTTTTTTAGTATCCATAACTGTACCTTAAATACCGAGTATTTGTTTTACCTCTTTTTCGGACGGGACTGTCCCTTGACTTAACGGCTCCATCCACCACAACGGCAGGTGTGGCCATAATGCCGGAATTGAGTATTTCCACAATATCCTCTACTTTCGTAAGTTTCACGTCTTCGAGATTGTTCTCGCTAATTACTTTCTCGATTGTCTGATAGGTTGTCTTGCATTTGGCGCAACCCGTTCCCAATACTTTGATTTCCATGTTTTTGTTTTTTATAAATACATAATCACACAATAATACAAACCGATAATCGCAAATATGCTCCCGACAATCCGGTTCAGCCATTTCTGTACAGTCTGCATTTTACCGTAAAAACTGCCGATATGTTGTACACTGAATGCCAATATCCAAGCGACAATCAAAACCGGCAACGCAGTAGCTATGGCAAAAGGACGGGCAGCAGATAGCCTGCAACAGTCGTTGCGACATCGGAATCAATATGCCGAAATAGAAAACTCCGCTGGTGGGACAAAATGCCATAGCGAACAACACGCTGAGCAAAAACGCTCCCCATCCTCCTTTACGGGCTAAGCCCTCGCCATTTCCCTTAAAACCGAAAGAGGGTAATTTCAGTTTGCCTCCGAACAGTATGAATAAAACCTATCAATAACAAGGCAGGGCCAAGTACGAGTTCTCCGTATTTGCCGATAAACTTCTGAATACCGAAAAGACTTGAACCCTCTTTGAGTATTAGTATCAATACGATACCCAGCAATGTATAGATAATTACACGACCGAGCGTTATAGTAAGCCATTGAGGAATATCCGACGGCGGGTTTCAATGTCCTTACCTATAAATCCGATAGCAGCGATACTCGTAGCCAATGGGCAGGGCGAAATCGCCGTAAGCAATCCCAAAAGAAAAGCCATAAGTGCAGGAGCCGTGCTGCTGTCCAATAATGTCTGTAACCACTCCATAGAACTTTATTTCAATAAGGTACGGACTTTTTCAGCTACTCCGTTCTTGAAAGTGGCGGGAGCAGTTCTGGCGTTGGCAAAAGCATATTCGGTCAGATTTTCATACGTTTCTTTGCCGGCTTTCCATTTGCTGATGAAAAGCGAAGACCATGTAACCTCATATTTCTCGGCGATAACTTCGTTCTTCGGTTCGGAAATGTCGATAGTTCTGAAAACGAGTGTTCCGTTTTCAGTTCGTCAGCAAATTCTGCCTCTACCGCTTCTTTGGCGTTCTTTTCTATTGCCATGCAGGTAGCGCATCGCTATTTGCTATGAAAATACAACACCTCCACACGGTCTTTCTGTTTTTGTGGCTGGGTTTGCTCCACATCAGTAGAAGCACTCTTCTTTGTCCCATTGTTACTGCAAGCAGTCAATCCGCAGCTGATAATCAAGACTAAAATCAATCTGTTCATACGCTTTTGTTTTTATTGGTTGTTATTTGTGTTTGTTATTCGCAAAACAACGAACAATAATCCTAAAAAAATTGTCCCTATTCGCAACAACTCTCCTTTTTGCATACACATTGTCCGAAGAATTTAGAAAAAAGCATCGAAGCTATTTTCCAATTCTCTCGATTGATACAATATTTCACTTTCGGCGTTTCTATCTCTCCTTGTATCAAACCTGCTTCTTTCAACTCTTTCAGATGTTGTGAAACCGTCGCTTTCGCGATGGGGAGTTCTTCGTGAATATCTCCGAAAAAACAGCAATCCTGCTTGGCTAAGAATTCAAGAATAGCCATTCTTGCCGGATGCCCCATCGCTTTGGCAAAGCGGGCTATCTGCTCTTGTTCCAATGTATATTTCTTGGATTCCATAGTCTTCTTATTTTTATGTTCGCAAATATACGAACAACTTTATTCTTTCTAAATAAAACCGATGAAAAATATTATTCTTTCTTTCAGCGGTTTTATGAAAAAAGTTCCCAATACGATTGAGAACACTGGATTGAGGACTAAGAATAATATCATACAATGTCATACCGTTATATTCTAATGCGAGGAGAGTGCCGCAAAAGGTAAAACTAACATTCCTATCACGATAACACATAAACAAATAAACGTATTCCTTATCATGATGTCCCATACAGATATGGTTTACGTCCTCACATTGGCTTTATTGCTTTGAATTGTACATGAGGTACACCGTCAATCGTCATAGGCTTATCTTCGTGGAATCCTACTTTCTCTAAAACACGCCTTGATTTCAAATTGTCGGCTTCAATGAGGGCATAGACACACGGAATCTTCAGTTTATTGAAAGCATAATCCATCAAAGCGGCAGAAGCTTCTGTGGCATATCCTTTGCCCCAATATTTCTGTGTAAACCTATAGCCCAAATCATAATAGTAAGGAAGAGCTCCATCGGAAGAATCATAGTTATCCATCGTGTAGAGGTACTTGAACCCATAGGGCGGATTGACTTTTTGGGCTTCTCCGTTGCGCACGATGTCGAAACTCATTGGTATAAGGCCACAAAGTGGTCTTTCGGTGGCTGGGCACGCTGTGGTTGGAGGTTATCTTCACCTTCACCGGGAGGAGTTTTTCGGGATAGCCTTCCGGGATGCTGTACTGCACCTCGTATATTTTTCCTTTCTGTATGTAATTTATAACTTTATCAGCAGGAAAATGGAAAATGCGAATACCGCACTTTTCCGGGGATGTCTATCTTTGCCGGCTCAAAAAGACAGACATCATTATGATAACAACGAGCCGATTTTTTAAAGAGAAACAGTATATGTGGTACAAGGTTAGAGAGCTTCAGTCGAAAGGATTAAACAAGACACAGATCGGGAAGCACCTGGGAGTGGACAGAAGCACCGTGCGGAAATATCTGCAGATGTCCCGGGAAGATTTTGTAAGGAGGCGGAATTCGCATCGCAAATACACGCTGAAACTGGCAGGATACGAGGAGTATGTGCGGGGGACTCTGGAGGAATATCCGTACATATCGGCCGCACGGATGCATGACTGGCTTAGAGAATGCTATCGGATTTCCCGAAAGTGTGCGACAAGACCGTATTCAATTTTGTAGAAAAGGTGCGCTGCAAATATGGCATCGGAAAGAAGTCGGAGGCCAGGATACGCAGGGACTATGAGAAACTGCCGGATACCCCCTATGGGAAGTATGCGCAGGCAGATCTCGGGGAGAAATGGATGTCCGCGGAAAACGGCAGAAGCACGAAAGTCTATTTTTTTGCGATCGTCCTGGCACGTTCACGTTACAAGTTCACCTTTTTCGCCCGCCGCCCTTTCGACACGGAACTCGCCATCTATGCACATGAGTGTGCTTTTGAGTATTTCGGAGGGAAACCGGAAAAGATCCTTTATGACCAGGACAGGGTGCTGATCTCCCGGGAGAACCTGGGGGACCTGATGCTGACAAGGAAGTTCCAGACGTTTGTCAGGGAGCAGCATTTCCAGCCGGTGTTCTGCCATAAGGCCGATCCCGAGTCCAAAGGCAAGGTCGAGAACGTAGTGAAATATGTGAAGGAGAACTTTCTGGTGGCACGTGTGTTCCGTGATATTGACAGTCTGAACAGGGAGGCCCTCGAATGGCTTGAAAGGACGGGGAACGGGAAGGTGCACGGGACCACCCGTCTTGTTCCCCGGGAAGAGTTTGCCGTGGAGAAAGGCTTTCTCATGCCCTATCATGGGACGCCACAACCACCGCAGGAGGAGATGAGGGAATACCATGTACGCAAGGACAATACAGTGCAGTACAGGGGGAATTATTACAGCCTGCCATGCGGAACTTACCGGAGCGGGCAGACAACCGTCTGGCTGCAGGAAACGGAAGGGAATGTGGAGCTGTACAACAAGGATACGGGGAAACTCATCTGCCGGCATGCGCTCTGTACCAGAAAGGGAAGGACCGTTTATGACGACTCCCACAGAAAACCGAGAAACACCGGAGTGAAGATAGCCGAACGCATCCTTGTCCATGTGTCGGGCAACAGGGAGGTGGCCATGTGGATGGATAATCTGAAAAGGAGGAAGGAACGTTATTACAGGGATAATCTGGAGGTGATCCTGCGCATAATTCCCGGATATGACAAGAATACACTGATAGAGGCCATACGGATATGTCTGGACAAAGGCATCTATAACGGGGACTCGGTTAAAAGCCTGTGTGAATATGTGTGCAGGGGAAAGGAAAATGGAACAGAAATATACGGACTGGAGGATCGCCTGCCCCGACAAGGCGGATTGATACAGTCTTATAACGAAATACTCAGGGATTATGACAAGACATAAGAAGGAACTCATGGAATGTGCACGTATGCTCAAGCTGGGCAATCTGACCGAACATCTGGAGGAACTGCTGCATCAGGCCCAGGAAAAGCAGCTGACCTATCCGGAGTTTCTACTCGCCTGCCTCAGGGAGGAGGTCCGGACCAGGGAGAACCGGAAATATTTGTGCCGTTTGAAAGCGGCCGGGCTTCCTGCAAGGCATGATCTGGACCGTTACGACTTTACCCGGACGGAAGGAATCGACTCCAGAAAGCTGCGCGAACTGCGCGAGCTGGTATGGGTGGGACAGGCATACAACCTGCTTCTGGCAGGCGGTTCCGGAACAGGAAAGACCTATATTGCCGCCGGACTTGTCCATGAGGCGGTGAAAGCCGGATACAGGGCATATATGGTTACGCTGGAGGACCTTCTGACCTGTCTGAAGACAAGGGATGTTTCCAGGCATGCGATGAAAACCTACAAACGGATCATGAAGCACAGCTGCTGGCCATTGATAATGCCACACTCTTTCCCTTGAAAAGAGAAGATATCATGTTGCTGTTCAAACTGGTGAATGAGTTTCAGGAAAAGACATCGCTTATCGTTACAGCCAACTACTCCCTTACAGAGTGGCTGGCAATACCGGGAGAGGAAGCTGTCGCAGCGGCATTGCTTGACAGACTGCTCTACTGTTGTGAGATTATACAACTGTCAAGAAACAGCTATCGGATGGAAAACAGGAAAACAATTTTTAGCAATCGGAGTGAAGATACGGACACTTTAAAAGAGTTAACAACTGTAAAGTAATATCCTGCTAAAAGTGGGATATATTAAATTACATAAAAATGAGGTGTGTAAATTTGCAAGGTACAACGCAAATAATCCGCTTTCACTGTAGGAACAATTTCCTCCTTTTTAAACTGTCGAAGCGGCAAATAAGCCGTACGGTTCATCTCCATCGGTTTATAGAATTCTTTATCTAAAAAAAAGATTCATAGGCATTTTACTGATATTCTCTACCATTTCCTTCAATAACATAAAGTTCAGGCAACTGTAACGATATATCCTGTCTTTTAATGGAATACGTCCTATTTGTGCTATAATGGAATCACGAAAAGAACGATGAAGAAACATACTGTCAGCTACCTGTAAAGGATAATCGGCAGAGAAAGATTTTGCCATCAACTCTTTTCTATAATCGAACTTATCAGTGACATACAGCCGTACATCTATTTGCGTATGATACTAGCGTCTGGTCTTGCTTTGTAAAAAGTCCCCTTATAACTGTCTTTATCTATAGCCTCCTTATAAAAAGGCCAAAAAGCGGGAATGCCTGACTGGTGTAAAAGCAACTCCTCTATAGTGACCCGCTCCTTATCCGTGCCTTTTAAAGCTGGAATGTATTGGGATATGCGATCGGTCAAACCAAATTTACCTTCATCGTAAAGTTTCATAACAGCCAACAGCGTCGCCGTGGTCTTGGTCAACGAAGCCAAGTCATACAAATCATCCTTTTCCACCTTTTGGTCACTTTCATAAGTGAAAGTACCGAAAGACTTATCATATACTGGTTTCCCATCTTTTAAAATTAGAATCTGACAACCAGGATAAGCTTTCGCTTTGATTCCTTCCATAGCTATCCCGTCTATCTTTTCCAGTATTTTGGAGTCCATACCATAATCCTCGGGTCTATAAATACGAGGCACTTTAGGAGTTATAGTCACTCCATCACCCGGTTTGAACAAATCGGCGACAGCCACGGACAAACGCCCGTCTGCCACCGCCTTTCCTACCAAGACATCAGCCACATACTCCTGAATAACAGATTCATCACTATGCCCCAATACTACAGCCGCCGCTTTCTTCCAGTAGCCCTCCATATCCAACATAGACTTTAATGGCATCAGAAACACATAAACAACAGGCAAATCAGCCGGAAGCGAATCAAGCATTGTTTTATACTTTTTGTAATCATCCGAAGTAACCACCACAATTACACGATGACTACCCAACAATCGTTTTCTAATAGCTTCCATCGAATCCGGACGAGCAACAACGCGTGTGAGAGAGAGTGTATTTTGCAAACGATTATAAAAATCAAGCCCTGCACCGGGAGTTTTCCCAATATTCAGAACCACCGTACCCTTCAATTTTGAATCCAAAGGCAAGATTCCACTTACATTAGCAGGAACCGTTATAGCAGCTTTCTGCAAGCGGAGAATCAACTCCTTCGTTTCCGGGCGATTCAATCGTTTCTCCAGCCCGGAAAGTTGGACGTGAGGTTTATTCTTCAACCCTAAAACATATTTATAAGTCAATACTTTACGACATTTTTCCGTAATCAATTCTTCTGATAGTTTTCCACTTTTTACAGCATTTAAAACACCATCCAATTCTCTCTTCAAATTACGGGGAGCCAATAATAAATCATTGCCTGCTATCAAGGCTTGAGCGCATATATTCTCATTTTGCGAAATACCTTTCATCTCCAAAGCATCTGTAAAAACCAAACCTTGAAAGCCCAATTCCCGACAAAGTAAATTATAAATAATATGTGAAGAAATCGAAGCCGGATTTTTACCCAATTCAGGTACCTCCAAATGCCCTACCATCATACCTCCCAGTCCTGCTTTAACAGCCTCTTTAAACGGAAAAAGTTCAATGCTGTCCAAACGCGCACGATCAAAATTCAAAACCGGTAACGCCTTATGAGAATCCACTTCCGTATCTCCATGCCCCGGAAAATGTTTACAGACAGACAATACCCCTCCATCCTCCAAACCACGAGCATAAGCCACCACTTTTTGAGCCACATTCCGAGGATCACCACCAAAAGAACGGGTATTAATAACCGGATTCCGAGATTAACATCCACATCAGCCACCGGAGCAAAATTGATCTGCACACCTATCTCCTTACATTGGCGAGCTACTTCCTTACCATATTCATAAAGCAGTTCATTATCCTGTATACATCCCAAAACTCTGTTTCTTGGAAAACGAGGAGTTCCTTTCAAACGCATAGCCAGCCCCCATTCACCATCAAAAGTAATGAACAAAGGTACTTCTGCCAGACTCTGCGCATAATTAGTTAATAAAACTTGATTAGACAACTGGCCACTCGAAAAAAGTAATCCTCCTACTTTATATTCTTTTATAGCTGCATATATATTGTTTTTATTTCGTTGTGTCTGAAGAGGAGCCACTGTGTGTATAAACAGTTGTCCTATCTTTTCCTTCAAACTCATTTCAGAAAGCTGTTCATCCACCCACGCCTTACAATCCTGAGTGTCCGCCTTCCCCTTTTGTAACAGCCCAGGCATCTGCTGTGCATACATCATCGCACATCCGACAACACATAAACTTATAAATAACAATATGTTTCTCCTCATCTAACTTACTCAATTATATCAGATTTCCCTATACAACAGCAACTATCAGTTCTTTTCCATCCTTACTTTCATTTCTCCTACATAAACAGCATTTTTTCCCATTTGTTGCAATGGAATCTCTTTGCCATCCAAATTCTTATAAAACAAAGTCTTATCAAAATAAGAATGCGAATGACCTCCCAAGACAATATCAATATTACGAGTATTAGGAATCAAAGTTTCATCAGAATAAGGTTTTCCTTGCCATCCTAAATGAGACAAACAAACCACCAAATCACATTTTTCCCGATTCTTCAATATATCTGCCACACGCTGGGCGGCCTCTATTGGATTTTCAAAAACCACTCCTTCACAGTTTTTTGCCTGTACTAATCCCTCCAACGCAGGACTCAGTCCGAACACGCCTACCTTTACCCCCTTACGTTCCAAAATAACATACGGTTTGACAAGACCCTCCAAAACAGTTCCCTGTACACCATAATTAGCACAAACAATAGGAAAATCCGCCATTTTAAAAAGACGTGCCATATTATCCAAACCAAAATCAAATTCATGATTTCCAATAGTCCCGGCATCATATCCCATTTCATTCATCAGCTTCACTTCAACCTCACCACCAAACATATTATAAAAAGGAGAACCTTGTGAAAAGTCACCACAATCGAACAATAACAAATCCTTGTTCTGTTTCCGCATTTCTTTGATTAAGGTAACACGACGTACAAAGCCCGCTTTTCCTGCAAACTCCGGATTCGGGTCAGTAATGGAAATAGGTTCCACACGGCTATGGGTATCATTAGTATGAAGTATCAAAAGTTCTTTGATATCCTGTGCTGCCAGCACACAACATACACACAGAGCAGTAAATAATACATATATTCGTTTCATGACGGTTCTGTTTATTCTTTAACGGTAATTCTTCCTTCTATCTTTGAGTCTATTTTCTTCCCTGCTTTAGTCTGCTCATTCACATAGTTCAGAAACAACTGACGCACTGTGGCCTTTTCAGGCAGCAATTTATCCGCATCGCCTACTTTAGCAAAAGCAGTCATATGTCATTTCCCTCAGCCAAATAATCCAAGGTAGCCACTTTATACTCTTTGGAGTCTTCAATTTCTTTTCCGGCTACTGTAGCATCCAATAATTTTCCATCTCCAGAAATTTCAAGGCAAGCACCACTTAATCCCTCACCATGCACAGCTGCTATATTTTCAAAAAGTTCGCGCAGCAAAGAACCATTCATAGTAACAATGCACAATGTATTTTCAAAGGGAGTTATTTCATAAATATTACCGTAAGTTATATCCCCCTCGGGCAAAGCCGTACGTAGTCCGCCCATATTCGTCACCCCCACGTCGGCTATGCGGCCTATATATGCAGAAGCAGAACAACGTAAAATATCCGCTACCAAGTTGGATAACTCACTTTCAGGACGAAAGCGATCCATAAAACGAGCGCTTTGTCCTATGACTGGTGACATAATACTATCAACCGTTTTTGATACGGAGCCAAAACAGCGATTGCAGCGGAATCCGGATTAGCATCCAAAGCTGCTGTCACTTCTATCCTGCTTCCCTCAACTGATGCCAGAGAATAGCCTGAATGACAGCTTGAAAACATAAAAATCCCGGCTACTATCCTGCCGGAATGATACACATAATTCGGTTTGGTTTCATGTTTATTAGTTGTTTATTGCCCAAATGTAGTTAAAAAAGAAGTTGCAACCAACGATATCAGATGAAAAATAGTTGAATTTAATTTGGCTGTATGACAAAAATCTAGTAATTTTGCACCGCTTTCGCGCAATCGCTGTCAAAGAAGAGTTACTTGATATGTTGCGTTGGTAACGATAAACAATTTAAAATCAAAAAAATGGATTTAATTAAAATTGCTGAAGAAGCATTTGCTACTGGCAAACAGCATCCTTCATTCAAAGCTGGTGATACTATTACAGTGGCATACCGTATCGTTGAAGGTAGCAAGGAACGTGTACAGTTGTACCGTGGTGTTGTTATCAAAATCGCTGGACATGGTGACAAAAAACGTTTCACCGTTCGTAAAATGTCTGGTACTGTAGGTGTTGAACGTATTTTCCCTATCGAATCTCCGGCTATCGACAGTATCACTGTTAACAAAGTTGGTAAAGTTCGTCGTGCTAAATTGTACTATTTACGTGCTCTTACTGGCAAGAAAGCTAGAATTCAGGAAAAAAGAGTTAATCAGTAAGATTTATCATTCCTACATAAAAAAGGAGTATCCTCTGGAAGAGGATACTCCTTTTTTAATTTACATCCCTTTTACTCACGATTTTTTATATAATCATGAACAAACTGACTTGAAATAGCATTTATTTAATATTGAATCAAACTTAAACCATTTATGAAAAGAATAATGTTCATTTTAGGAGTAAGCATCATTATGGCCTTACTTACTGTTACCGCAGCCTTGGCAGGTTGGTGGCTTGGAGCGTCTCTGCCTCTAGATATATCTGACACCACTCGACAAATAGCAGCATTACTTACCGCTTCTGCTTGTACATGGATACTATATATTGTAAGTCGCAAAGTACTGACTAAAATCAGTCTCAAGCCATACTAAATAATATAGTCCATTAAAGCAAAAAGGTCAACCGATTCTATTCTATATTATTCTCGATTGACCTTCTTATTTAAGAAAAGTTTTTCATCAGTCCTTATTTTCTGTATCCTGTATCCCGGACTCTTCCTTTCCACGCAAATAAACAGAAGGTGCCACACCAAATTGTTGCTTAAAACATTTACTAAAATAGAACGGATCATTAATACCTACTTTATAAGAAACTTCAGCTACCGTATAACGATTTTCCAACAACAGTTCTGCCGCCTTCTTCATACGAATAATCCGAATATATTCATTGGGTGAATATCCCGTCACCCCACGTATCTTACGATAAAAAACGGTTCGTCCCAATCCCATCATCGAAGCAAACTCATCAATCGTAAACTGAGCATTACCAATCTGTTGTTCCATAACCACCTGTAATCTGTCAGCAAATTCTTTATCCTTATCAGAGGTACAAATAGCCGGTCGTACCATATTCGGATCATTCGAAAACTTCTCACGTAATTTCTCACGTTGCTCTATTAGTTTGAAAGCGCGTGCCAACAGTAGTTTCGGGCTAAAAGGCTTAGTAATATATGCATCCGCACCACTTTCCACACCTTCCAAATGACTTTCGGCAGAACTCATAGCTGTCAATAAAATAATAGGTATATGACTTGTATCAAAATCATTTTCAATTTTCGGGTTACCTCAAACCCTGTCATCCCCGGCATCAACACATCACAGATTATCAAATCAGCATCATACGTACGTGCACGTTCCAATCCAGACGGACCATCCGCCTCGGCCACAACTTCAAAATATTGTCCCACTTCTTCTTTCAAAAACTCACGTACATCGTTATCATCTTCTATAATAAGTACTTTCCGCTTATTAAGTGGTGCAGATGGAAGTTCCACTTCCCCTTCTTGCGCCGATATTTCTCCTGCAAGAACAGCCGCATGATGTACTTCCTCCTCTTCCAGCAACACATTATGGGGAATCAGGAAATCTTTTTCCTCATAAACAGAAATATCAGTAGGCAAACTGACTGTAAATATAGACCCACCACCTTCATTTTCAGTATACACTATCGTACCTTTATGCACACACACCAGTTCATGTGTCAAATGCAGGCCGACTCCGACACTACTACCCGAAAAACTACTTTGCATAAAACGCTTAAATAACTCATTACGCTTCTCTTTAGGAATGCCTACACCGGAATCGGCTACCGATATGACCAACAGTTTCCTTGCTTCATCTACCGTCACAGAAAAAGTCACTTTTCCACCACTGGGCGTATATTTGAAAGCATTAGACAATAAATTATAAGTCACTTTATCCAAATAACCCTTATCGATAAACATCTTATAAGAGGCTACAGATGGCAAAAACTTGAAATCCATATTCTTAGACTCAGCAGCATCATTGAAACTCAGAAAAATTTCATACAAGAAAGCCATGACATCCGTTTCCTCTAAAGAAAGGGCCAGTTTATTATTCTGCATCTTACGGAATTCCAGCAACTGATTGATAAGACGCAACATACGCTGGGTACTTTTATCCATGACCTTCAATGAATAAGCCATTTCTTTAGGGATTTTACCACCACGCTGTATCTTCTCCAATGCTCCTTGTATCAAAGTCAAGGGAGTACGGAACTCATGAGAGATATTCGTGAAAAAAACTAATTTATACTCTGTCAGCTGTTTCTCCACCTGTATACGATTACGCAAAGTATTAAAGTCACGCATTAGTCTGAAAGTGATGTATAACGCCCCCCCTATCAAAATAGCATAAATAAAGAAAGCCCAAGTAGTTTTCCAAAAAGGAGGAACAACGATAATCTTCAAAATCGTTTCTTTATCTCCCCACACACCTACCCCATTGCAAGCTTTCACCCGCAATTTATAAGTACCGGGTACCAGGTTCTTATAAGCTGCAAAATTCAACGAAGACGGTATACTCCACTCCTTATCATAATTATCTAACCGATACGTATATTTAGTACTATTCGTTCCGGAATAATCAAATGTAGAGAAATCTATGACAAAAGAATTTTGGAAATATTTCAACTCAATTTCATCTGTATAAATCAACGAACGGTCTAACGGAGAATCCACATCGCCTGGCGCATAGCAATACCATTAATTCGAAGATTGGTAAAAGCTGCCATAGGAGTTACAGTAGAATTATTCACAATTTTGCCGGGAGTGATAACAACTAATCCATAATTAGAACCAAACATCAGTTTACCATCCTTACTCACACAACCACTGTTCTCACTATAAACATTCCCCAACGCATATGCTGAAAAAAAGAAATTTTCAAAAGCATGCGTATCCGGATCAAAACGAGAAATACCATATTCCGTCGCAACCCAAAGTTTGCCCTCCCTGTCTTCAACAATAGATTGCACCATACTATTTACCAACCCATCACTTCCATCATAATGCTCAAAAGTCAAGTTTCTGTAATCACCTTCTGGCATGCACATACTGAATCCTTTTCCTGAAGTACCAACCCATATCCGACCCTTACTATCTTGATGGATACACTTTATTTCATTACTACGTAACTTACCGTTATTATAATTATAAGTAATATAGTTATCCGGATCATTCATTAACGAATCAGGATTAAATATGTAAACCCCAGCACTAGTACCCACCCATATCCATCCATTATTGTCTTCCTGTATCACACGAATCTGACGCTGGCTATAAAAAATTGTTCAAAAACCGCTTGAATACATACCTATCCTTTTCCTTAACCGCCAAATTCAATCCACCGCCAAAAGTGCCTATCCACATTCTATTCTTTCGGTCCCGGTAAAGAGTAAAGATATTATTATTTCCAATAGACAGAGGATCATCCGAGTGATAAGTGTACCATCTTCCGTCAATACTCAATCCGTTTCCACGGCTCCCCAACCAAATACTACCATCAGCCCCTTCCTCAACAGCATAAATATTAGAATCAAAATAACGACTGCTCTCTATAGTTTTCAAATGAGGGTCATAAATATACAATCCTCCACGACGGTACCCAACCAAATCTTATCATCAGGCATACGGTTGATCATACGCACGGTATTTGAACGGTCTGATAAAGTTTCATCTTCAGGAAAAATACGCTCAGCTCCTTCATTCAAGACCGAAAGACGAGAAATACCCGTATATTCCGAACTAACCCAAATACCACCGGCACGATCCTCCATAATATATTGCAAAAAATTTGAAGTGATATGACTGAATCCATTAATATTGGATTCGAAATGCTGCAATTCATCAGTTGCCAAATCATAAGCAAACAAACCGTTACCATAAGTGGAAATCCAAACTATATCACGAGAATCATGAACTATGTGGTAACGTTCCTCATCTATATAATTTACTTTATCAGCCGGAATCAGTTGGAAAGACTTGACAAATCTGGTCTTGGCATTGACATACCATACCTTACCCGTATGATTATAAATCCAAAAATTCCCCCGGTTGTCAATCTGAACTTGTCCTTTTTTATATTCAGTTCCGTATCCAAACTTACCTGATGAGTTTTCAAATTGAAGACATAACTGCCATCTTCCGTAAAAACAATCCAATCGTTTTGCAAGCGCATGGTACTATATACTTTACTACCTTCACCTAAACGAGTAACAATACGGCTATCCTCTCCTTCTCTCTTCAACGAAATTGTTCCTGTTCCCGAAAGAAAAAAAACATCTTTACCAAAAGACATCATCTTGGAAGCATCATGATTTTCTTCCACCAATACTGCCTTGTCCTCTACCACTTGAGCTATACCGTCATGGCTACCAATCCATATTCTTCCTTGTTCATCCTCAGATATATAAGTAACATTATTAGAAGGGAGATTATTATTTTCTTTCTTGAAAACTATAGATGTAAACCCACCATTCATATAAGTCACTTTACGACACCCGTTTCCATCCTGCCATAACCAGACATTACCTTCACGGTCAGTCATCTTATAGCTATACAGTTGTTTATATTCCCCACAACCGGTAAAATCAACAAAGCAATCTTTCTTCAGATCATAACAACTAAACAACTCGGCAGAAGTCGCAATCCACAAGAAACCATTTTTATCTTCTTCCAAATCGCGAATCCGATGGTCTATCAACGAAATTTTATTTCCACCCTCAGGACGAAAAGTCACAAACGAATTCCCGTCATAACGACTAAGCCCATTCAACGTTCCCATCCAGATAAAGCCTTTGCTATCCTGATATATATATCGAATTGAGTTATTGGCGACTCCATCTCCCGTAGTCATATGAGTAGAACGCACCTCGACTGATGCGGCAATACTCTGACTGAAAAGAATAAAGAATGCCCATAAAGTATAGATGTGTTTTTTCATATCATTCATCATAGTGTTGTTGTGCCTGCAAAGGTATAAAAAGAGTGTATCAAAATGAATCGATACACTCTTTTTTATCTTAGTCCATGTGGAAGACTTCAGGCAGCGGGATGGTTACCGGAGAATTATCCGGATTTACTTCCATGATATCCGCCATATAATCCCACCATTCTGTACAATGGGATTGGCCCCCATATCTTGCGAAGACTCATCTCCTTTTGTCTTCTGACAGGCAAACAGAATATTAGTATCCTTATCCCAATAAATGGAGTAATCATATACTCCTCCATCAGATAACATTTTCTTCAATTCCGGCCAAATAGCCGCATGTCTTTTTTCGTACTCTTTCTCAAAGCCCGGCTTCAAGAACATCTTAAAAGCTTCACGTTTCATGGTATTTTCCTCCTTTTTTTAAGTTCTGTTTTTTTCTTATTTAGCTCCACCATCCATTACATGGAAAATAGGTTCTGAAGTCTTTTGTTCCGTACGGTAATATTGCACGGCGCTGTCATTCATTTTAGGATGTTGTTTGTTCAGCATATTAATCATCTCAGCACCCGCCAAAGTACCGGGCCATAACCGTGGGCAGCATATACATTGACCGGACGATAATAATAAAAAGCCGGATCAAAAGCCATACCTGTTCCTACACAAGTTCCGTCTACTTGACCTTCCGCATTGATTTGAGTCGTTACGGCATGCCATCCCAACTGTGCCACCGGTCCGTATGCCATAGCGTCAATCCATCCTTTATTGATAGCATGGGCAAAGCAATATACATAAATAGCCGTGGCTGAAGTTTCCAGATAAGAATCATTACGATCCAGCAACTGATGCCAGAAACCTTCACCACTTTGACATGCAGCAAGACCACGTACATGAGTACGGAACAGATCTAGAATTTTATCGCGCTGAGGATAATCCTCCGGCAACACATCCAATACCTCACACATAGTCAACAACGCCCAACCATTGGCACGTCCCCAATGGAAAGCAGGATGATCCTGCATACCTTCCACCCATCCATGACGGAAAAGTTTCTTCTCGGGAACCCACATACGGTCTGCAAATTGAAATATCTGACGTACAGCTTCGCTCAAATAGGCCTGTTGTTTATCACCTGCGATACACGAATACCAAGCTATCGGTGGAATACCCATAAACATATCGTCCAACCATAACGTATTATGTTGTGGACGGGTACGGGCAAATGTTCCATCAGCAAGACGATACTCCTTATTCACAATAAAATCCATATAATTATCAATCAACGGCTTAAGTTCCGGTGAATTTTTCTTCATCTGCACCTTGACCATAGCCGCGCACACCGCCCCGGCATCATCCAATGCATGAGGAGTCAAAATTTGTTTCATCTGCGGATCTACAGTTCCATACTTTTCCAATACTTTACGGAAGTGTGGAGCAACCTCGGCCAGAAACTGAAAACGATCTGTTACATATTTATAATAAGCCTGATCCCCTGTAGCCTCAGCAGCAGCCAACATAGCTGAATAAGTCACCCCCATTCATAACTTGCCAGACGGAAAGCACCTCGTTCCAGCTGTGCATCAGCCGTCATATTGGCATAATCCGTAATAACCTTACCTGTATTCTTATCAACGACACGAGTCGGAGTATTCTTTTCCAAATAACGAAGGACACGATCCATATCGGCCTTTATCTCCTCTGTAGTGAGCATACCGTAAGGCACTTTGTATGCAGGTTGCAACAAGTGTAACGGCGTATTCGAATCATTCAGTACTTCTTTCTTCTTTTGCGCATTCGCACCCGTTCCTGCCAGCAGCAACAGAGCGCCCATCATACTTAATGTTTTCAGATTCATGGTATATAGTCTTTATTTATTTTTAAATTCATAACCTCTAAATATCCCCTCTTTCAAATCCGGTCCGAAATAAAAACCAGGCTGGGTAGGCTGGTTGTATGCCACATTTTGAGTAGCGATACTGATACGATACACCGGATCTTCCAAGAAAGTATGAAAACGGTATTCAGTCGGTATCCGCGACACATACAGACGAAGTGCCGAATTATCTTCCGTACGGAGCAGCACCTCCTCACGCCAATCACCTATTATATCTCCCTGCAAACAAGGATTGGACTTCGTACCATTATTTGAATCCGTTCCATCAAATATCATTAACGGACGACATACATCGTCTTCCCAATCATACTTGGTTATCCTGTTTTTATCCAGCAACTCACGAAGCAAATCTCCATCCCACCATACAGCCATATTGACTGAAAAGCTCTTGAGGTCAGAACGAATCACTTCACCTTTTATATTACGTACTCCTTTTGAATCGGATGACCACATCTCCACTCCCGGATTGCGCGGATCAACATCAGCAGCCATACACCGACCTACATCTATACTACTTTTCACCTGAAACAACACTTCACCCGTAGCCGCATTACGGAAAGTGAACCATCTTTCTTATTTTCATGACAATCCCAAACCTGCAAACCTTTTAATCCGGGAGCAAATTGTGTTAGATGCATAGCGTCTCCATGCCCCATACGGGTAGAATACAATCCTTTTCCATCATGATCAATAGCACAAGAACCATAAATTATTTCATCACATCCGTCACCATCCACATCGCCTACGCGAAGATTATGGTTACCCTGCCCGGCATAGTCTCCACACCCCGGATTATTGCTGTCGAACACCCAATGTTGTTTCAAGTTCTTGCCATCCAGTCGAATGCCGCCAGCACAGCGCGGGTATAATATCCACGACACATCACCACACTGGGATGTACTCCATCCAGATAAGCTACACAAGCAAGGAAACGGTCACTGCGGTTGGCACGGTTGTCTCCCCAGTCGGTCAATTTACCACGAGCCGGAACATAATCAATTGTTTTCATCGCTTCTCCTGTCAGTCCGTTGAATACAGTCAAGTATTCGTTACCAGTCAGGATACGTCCTTGGTTACGAGGTGTATTTCCATGGGAATTTCCGTCTGTGATACCCGGTTCACGGTAATCAGCCTTGGCATCACCTATTATCTTTCCTTTTCCATCCTTTGTTCCATCAGAAGTCTTCATGACTACTTCCGCCTTACCATCTCCATCCAAATCAAACACCATAAACTGAGTATAGTGTGCTCCGGCACGGACATTATGCCCTAAGTCAATGCGCCACAATTTTTCTCCTGTAAGACGATAGCAATCAAAATAAACATTTCCGGTATAACCGTCATGAGCATTGTCATGTGCATTGGAAGGATCCCACTTTAAAATAATCTCATATTCACCGTCGCGTCCACATCACCTATAGATGCGTCATTAGGACTATAGGTATATTTTTGTCCTGAAGGAGTCACACCTTCTGCCGGCCTGTCCAGAGGAATATCGATATAACCAGACGGAGCATTAGCCGGCAAAGTATAATTTCCATTCAACTTACCTGTTTCAACCCCATTTATCATCGGTTTTACAGTATATACCGCTTTTTCATTACCCGAGTAAGTATCTCGATAAAAAGTACCTGTAGAATTGGGGACTTCCGCTATTTTCTCTCCATTTCTATATACATTGAAAGAAGTATTGATCGGATCGGAAGACAGGTAACGCCACGACACCACTACCTCCGATGGATTTTCACGAATGGCCACAACGCCACGCCCCAACTGTTCTTTTTGCAGTTTAGAATAATTGTAGGCCGGTTGGCAACCGTTACAGTTGCCACACACAGAGCAGCTAAAGCACTCCATAGTTTTTTTTGTGTTTTCATTGTTTATCTTGTTTCTCCTTGTAAATTATATTTTCCTCCACCACATTCTCCGCATTTACCACATTCTTCACAAACTTTGTAACTTCACCCACAGTCACATTCCTTATTTCCACATTCTTGATAGGAAGACGGGCATCGCCTTTCAAATCATAAACAGCCTCGGTACGGTCGCAAGTCACACTATCCATATAAAGTCCGTTGATGAATGTAATGCTATCCTGATAGGTAGGTACCAAATCACGCCACTGGTAAAGCACATCCGTATCCACTTCGAGTACACGTTGCATCTTTCCCGCTTTCACATTTTTCATCCAGATATTTTCAATAAATCCGCCACGGCGATGATTGGTTTTAGCAAAGAAAAGACGGAATACAGAATCGGGAGCCGTACAATTGTGCATGTACACATTCCGTACACCACCAGACATTTCACTACCGATTCCCAGTAAAGTATGTCCTTTCAAAATATCACAATGGCGTATCACAATATTCTCACAAGGAGTATTCAGACGCCATGCATCCTGATTACGCCCTGCCTTTATAACCACAGCATCATCCCCTTGATCGAACACACAGTTCTCTATCAAGAAGTTGCGGCTCATTTCCAAATCAATTCCATCATTGTTATGACCATGAGCCTTTACATCCAGATTACGTACGATACCACCATCACACATATAAAGATGTATAGTCCAAAAAGGACTCTGGCGAATCTTGAATTCATCCAGCAGCACATTTTACACCGGTTGAAATGTATCAAATGAGGACGAAGATGATTTTCTCCTTTTGCCATCTGACGCTGTTCTACAGGTACATCAGTAGAAGCCATCGTATATAACTCTTTCAAAGCATCCATGTGAGGTTTAGGACGCTTGAACCAGATTTTCCAAGTATCCATAATAGGAGCCAATGTTCCTTTTCCGGTAATAGCAATATTCTCACAATCCATAGCATACAGCAACGGAGAATAGTTGTAACATTCCATACCCTCCCATGAAGTCATCACAGCAGGCAGATAATCAGAAGGATTATCTGTAAAGCGTAATATGGCATTTTCTTCCAAATGAAGATTTACATTACTTTGAAAATGAATAGGTCCCGTCAACCATTCCCCTTCAGGAATAACCACACGGCCTCCTCCGGCCTTATTACAAGCTACTATGGCTTTGGCGATGGCCTCCGTATTCACTATTTCCCCACCTTTCACCGCACCATAATCCACAATGGAAAAATCTTGTTCGGGAAAAACACATTCTTTGATGGGTTCCATAGCAAAAGGAGCATCGACAACCACCGTTTTATACTTTGGAGCCGGTGCCGTACATGATACGGCAAAAGCTACGGCCGCAATACCAGCCAAGGATTTTAAAAAAGTCTTCTTCATTTTATCTGTTGTTTTTCATTGTAATTTCTGTATGCACAAATATCCTGAATATCTTCGTTCACCCTATTTTATCCGAGGTGTATAAAGGTATATCTGATCCAATACCACACCTTCATCCAATGCAGTAAAAATTAAACGATGAGAGGTTTTCCGTGTAACAGGAAGAATCATCCGGCGAACAGCCTGATTACACAAAACATTTTCCTTCCATTCCTCACTGCGTCCTTTGGTTTCATACGAAACAGACTCCGTGCACTTCCATCCAAAGAAATGGTAAAACGCAACCGTTCTCCTTCCACCGGATGATTAGGCAATAATCGTACCTCCACCTCTACAGAATCCGTTTCCCACGCAGCAAACTCAAAAGTAAGTTCTTTATTTTTTGCCACCGCTACCGCCTTTCCTTCATAACCTAGCCCCTCGCATACTACCGGTGAACTATTAACGCAATCAGCACCATTCCATGTATAGACAGCCTGACGTTTTTCAGGTAAAACGGATAAAACTGTTTTTCTTTCCACCCGGTTAAAAACCGGAAGTTTGCGTGGTTGGAAATCCATCATACGATTCCATTTGGTCGTGTTATAGCGTTTTGTCAATGAAACAATACTATCATACGCCCTGTCGCTATCCGCCCAATCAACCTTTCCACGACGTGCCAACTGCGCGGTCAACAGTTTGCTATTCATTTGAGCTGCTGCCTGAACAGGATACTTCGCCAACTGGAAATAGGTTTCTTTTTTTTGTGCAGAAAGCGTATGCCATTCCTGCTCCACTTTATCTGATAATTGTTTGTATGCAGTCAGACGTTCTTTTATTTCTTGCTCACTCCAAGGCAAATCACTGATAATTTTAAACTTAGGATCTTTTTCTTCCGTACGAGTATTCCCCATAAATTCCGGTTTACGGATATAAGCCAAACGATAAGCTTCCTGCATGACAGGTTGTAATTGTGCAGCCACTTCCAGTCCAAACTCACGCTCTAGAAACTGACGTTGATGAGCTACAACCCCTTGCTGCTTCACCGCTTCCAAGTTCCATGCCATATCAAGGAAAAGTTCTATCTGATATTCAGACGGTTTAATATCCCCTACATTCAATATCCACATTTTCTGTATCCCTCGCTCATATGCCAAAGTCATTTGTTGATATATCAGCGAAGGATGAGCAGTTCCTAACCAAAGATAATCATGCGGACGTCCCCAATAAGATATATGATAATATACCCCGTTTCCTCCCTTACGGCACGTTCTTCTGCTGTAGGGAAATGACGGATATAACCATAATTGTCATCGCACCACATCAGCGTCACTTCATCGGGTACTTGCAGCCCAGCATGGTACACATCCAAAACTTCCTTATAAGGAATAAAGACTTGAGGCACTTGAGTCACATCCTTATTTACATATTTAGTCAACAAATCGCGCTGATCCTTTAGCACTTTAGTCAGAACGGCTTTTTGTTCTTCTATAGTCTTAGCACCATTCATCGCACCGTCGTGTACTCCACGCATACCTAAAGTATACAGATTATCCAACTCTGCAACCTCCTTTACGCGTTGTTCCCAAAAGGACAAAACATGAGCACTGTTATGAACATAGTCATACTCTCCCACTCCATCCCGTTTCCACTCACCATTGGTATTCCGCATCATCGGTTCACAATGAGAAGTTCCAATGAAAATACCAAACTTATCAGCCACTTCTTTATTGCCCGGTGTAAAATAAAAAGGTACAGAACAGCCATGCATAGCCGGCCAGAAGGTATTGGCACGCAGACGAAGCATCAATTCAAAGATACGTTCATGCGTTTTCGGGCCTATTTGTCCTTTCATATTGCTCGGCTCGTATGTCTGCCAGCTCCAAGGAGTCAGCCCCCAGTCCTCATCGTTGATAAAAATCCCCCGATATTCTACAGAAGGAAACTGCATATTCCGATAAGAAGCCGGTAGTTGAAAAATCTCTTTCTTTGCAGGGATCGCATCTGCCCACCACTCCCATGGAGAAACGCCTATCAACCGTGAAGTTCCATGACGCCGTATGCAGTACCACGCTTGTCACTGCCGGCTATAACTAATTTACCAGTGGAAGAAACGGTCAACAGAAAAGCTTCTTTTTTATTTTTTATAGGAGATAAATCAACACCTGCCTTAGCGATCAAATCACTTTGTCCGATGGTTCCGACTATAATCATTCCTTTTTTACTTTCTGGAGTAACGATTATGCGGGTAGAAAAAACAGACTCTACATCACGATTGAGCAAATTCAAAGCTGTATGTACAACTTCTTCCTCTGAATTACCACAAGCAATAGTCACCGGTTCACCTGATTTCAAGACAAAAGGGTTCTGTCCATATACTGACAAAACTGCTAAAAAGAAAGCTAGAAAAGAAATGAGTTTTTTGTATTTCATAGTTTTTATTTTCAATATTGCAAAAATAAGACGAAATGGAATTAGATTCCATAGAATAAGATACAATAATATGGAAATTCGTCCATAAAGCCTGTATTATTTATCGTATTTATGGTGTTTTTTATGTTGCAGAATACAAAAAGCCTCAATAAACAATTACCACATTTACAACAATAAACCAATGTGCCAATATACCAATAGCTATGCGAAACATTACACAGCCTATTGATACATCAGCACATAAACAATAGTACGCCACTTTATCAAATCAATTTAAGGCATGGGCGACAATCCCTCCCACATTACATTCCATTTTCCATTTTTCGGGAAACCAGGATTTTCTATTTCACAACCATCCCAACCAGCGCACATTAATGCAATGGCAGTTAATAAACCACCATTACCAGGTAAATAAACACGTAAACGGGGATCTTGATAATTATGTCCATTCGGCAAATATGTATTGGTACGTTTATTCATAAGCAATGCCTCCACCGCTTTTTCCGGCTCACCCAATCGAGTAGCATTCATTGCTGTCATGGGATAATCCCAGCCCCAAGTCTTTCCCCCAATTCCAATTATCCCATATCCATTGAAGTGTATTCTTCATGTAATCTTCACGGATTAATTTATTCATAGGCAAGATACCTACGGCACCCAACACTGCCATGTGGTCACTGGTAAAACGAATATCCTTATAAGTGTCTATTGCATTTTCCGCAGCCAGATACAACCCATCCTCATTATAAGCCAGCGGAGAAGTTTGTCTATTAACTCATCCCATTCCAAGTTACGTTTTTCACCTGCACGCTCACGCCATATCTGCGCTATCTGCATGGCAAAATACCAATAAGAAAGTTCAAAAGGAGGATTTATAGTAGTACTCGCATTCAATGTTTCTTGAGCTGGAATCGCTCCCTTTAAAATAAACCGCACTCCCAATTCATCATATGTGGCAAAAGCATACATAAACTTAGCTGTTTCTTGAACCAGATAGTTATATTTCTCTATCACTTTCTTATCAGGGTTAGAGCGATAAAGAAGTTCTGCCAGATAAATAAAATGCGGTTGTTGCCAAATCAAAAAACTGCCTACACTGGAAGGTGCCTCCACACCACTAGGATCAGTCATTTTCATCCATCGGATTCCATCAAAACCTTGCCGACGAGCCACTTCCCTTGCTATAGGCTCTACCGTTTTATACCATTCTAAAGTATGGCTGAGTAATTCAGAATGTCCCCAAAGCGGTTGCCATGCCTGATGCCACCAAATCATTTCAAGATGATATTTCCCAAACCACGAATTGTAAGTTAGCCCTGTTTCCTGCGGAGGGGTACTACCCGCGCATTGAATAGCAAGCAAATATTGACTAAGCACTACCCGACGTTCCAATTCTTTAGCACGCGGATCCGTGCAATGAGAGAAATCTACCGCAGCACCTTCTTCCCAAAAGTTCACCCAATGATTCTTAGCCAAACTTTCAACTTCAAAAAAATCAGGGAGTACAGTAAGCTGATCTGGCTCATTAGCGGTAAAAGCACATGAAAACGAAAAAGCATCTTCTTGTGGAAGCAGTACGAAATAATTTTTCTCTTTTTCTTTCAATAATGCCTTGCCTTCCCATTTTAATTCTACATAATATACCGTGGAATCCAACGTACGCTTTAACACAGCGCTTTGTGTGTCCTGTTTAAGAACCTCGGTAGAGTGTTTATCATTGGCATCCCAATCACATGCATTATCAGTATGAATACCTGTAGGATAAGGAAAATGAAATTTTATCCCTGTATGCAAGTGACTGTCTATATGGGCTGAAATCATATCTTGTGCCGGATGGCAAACCGTCCGTACATTAAATTCATTCCCTTTCCAAGTAAACCGACTGAGTATCTCACCTTCCCATAAATTCAGAGTCTGGCTGATTCTGGTAACATCGGAAATAGCAGCCTCATCCCCCCATTCAAACCCGATCACTCCTAAATGTAACCGATGTGGATTGGCACGAAACCAATCAGATGCATTCTTTTGTCTTTTATCTTCTTGAGATTGAACTGCATACAATTCCTTATGTCCTCGTCCAAAATCATATTCACTCAATGTTTCTTCGTGTCTATAACCGTCCATATTAGCAAAACTATGCCATCCCCATTGACTTTGCGTACCTAGAGGGACACCTTTTTTATAAGCGTCAGGAAAAGTTTGCAATCCTGTAATATCTACTGTAAATGCAAATTCGCCATTCCCTACTGAAAGCGAAGCCAACGAATCGAAAGCTGAAAATTGAGGATTATTCCGATTCACTAACGCCTTACGGTCTATTGAAATCTGCTGTACGGGATGAGTACAGGCACCGAACATCACTAATAAAGAGCAAAATAACAATATTTTCATTACCTAAATTTTTATACACTGTAAATAGATATTCATTTTTACGACTTCCTTATATCCTATGGCATAGGATGTAATCCCTCCCAACGCACATTCCATTTACCATCTTTGGGAAATCCCGGATTACTGACCGAGCAACCGTCCCACCCGGCACACATCATAGAAACAGCTAATAACAGCCCTCCATTACCAGGCAAATAAGAACGAAGACGAGTCGAACGATAATTATTACCACTAGGTAAAAGCAAGTCCTCCCGGTTGTCCATAGTTATGGCACGCAAAGCAATCTCAGGCTGCAACAGGCGAGTAGCATTCATTGCCAATGTGGGATAATTCCAACTCCAAGATCCTCCGGACCAATTCCAATTTTGAGCTGCACGCACCAAAGTCTTTTGCATTTTTTCTTGATCAATGAGCCGCGACTCAGGCAACATGCCGTAAGCCAGCAAATTTTCAGAAGAAGTTCCTGTAACATAAAAAGGATCATGCTTACGTTTGCTTTTCTCGCCTTCCGATAGAGAAACAGAACCGTCTGCTTCTTTAGGACGCTGGCCATTAATGTATCCACCGGCCGGCATTTCCGGTAATTTTTCAGCAGGAATACCATTCACGAAATCAGGTATTCCTCTACCCTTTTCCGCCGGTAAGTAAATGCCATCAGGACTAGTAGCAAGAGGAGCTAATTTAGCAAGAATTTCATCCCACTCCGCATGACGTTGCAGCCCAAGTCTCTCCCGCCATTTCTGAGCTATGGACAAGCCAAAATGCCAATAAGCCATTTCAAAAGCAGGATTAAGGGTCGTCTCTTCATTATAGGATTCATTAGCCGCACAAGCTCCCTGAATAATGTAACGATCATTATCAGAATCATAATTAACAAACGAAGCCATAAAAGCAGCCGTCTGCTCTACCATATCAGCATACTCACGAAGAAATTCTTGAGAAGGACGTGCACGATAGATAAGTTCTGACATATAAATGACATGGGGTTGTTGCCAGATAATAAAAGAGCCGACATCCGATGGTGCCTCTTTAGAAGATGGATCAGTCATTTTCATCCAACGTATGCCATTAAATCCCTGTCTGGCTGCAATATCACATGCCATCGGTACGGCAGTCTTATACCATTTCAATTGTTTCTCCAAAAGATCTGCTTTATTCCAAAGCGCATAATGAAAACTGTGCCACATTACCATTTCTAAATGAAATTTACCATACCATGTATTATAAGTCAGGCCGGTTTCAGCAGGAGGGTAATTTTGCGCTTCCTGCGAACGGAGCAAATATTGAGACAGCACAACCCGACGCTCCAAAAGCGAAGCACGGGGATCCGTACAGGAAGAAAAATCAATAACACCGGATGTCTGCCAATAATCCCTCCAACAACGGTTGGCCGAAAGCAGATTAGCCTTGTAATCAGGCTGAGGCACTACAGGTTGGTGCTTATAGAACCCAACATTGAAATTCCACTGCTTATCGGAAGGTGTCAATTTTAACCTGTTCTTCCCTGTTTGAGAAAGAACAGCTTTACCACTCCAACTGATTTCCACATAATAGACAGTAGAATCTACAGTACGACGAATAAGAGCCCGTTGAGGTTCGGAAAGAATAATGTCGGTAGAGTGGCAGTCATCGGCTGTCCAGCAAGTAGCATCGTCAGCTGCCTCACCTGTAGGATAAGGGAAACGGATGCCAACTGCCAGCTTTGCCGATGAAGACACAGAAGCAGAGACAATGTCACTATCGCCATTACAAGAAGTAGTTACCGTAACCGGAAGTTTTCTCCATAGGAAATGGGAATGAAGTTCTCCTTTCCACATGTCGAGAGTCTGGTCTATTTTAGTAATATCGCTCACCAACAAGCTGTCAAATCCTATATTTCCCAAATGCAGGCGGTGCGGATTGGCACGAAACCACTCTGCCGCTTTGGCATTACGTTCAGGACCTTCCGGAAATTGTACGGCATAAATCCCATGAGGATGACCGGGAAGCGGATGATCCTGTAGAGTTTCAACTATCTTATAGTCCTCCTTGTTAGGAAAACTGTGCCATCCCCATTCGCTATAGGTACCTAAAGACAAGCCTTCTTTATAATATTCGGGAAAAGTCTGCAATCCTGTAGCATCGGCAGTAAAAGCGAACCGCCCATTTCCGACTGTCAAAGAATGAAGAGAATCAATTTTTTGTAACATGAGGGTTATTACGCATCACCAATGCATGACGGTCAATAGCAGTATCGGCACAAGCTGTAACCAGCAGCATTGCTGCCAATACAACAATAAAAAATGTTTTATTTCTCATCATAGACACTATTTAGTAAGATACTGAATAAATGTAGACATACCATTCATATATTCCTTGATGGAAATGACTTCAGAAGGAAGAGGAGCATTAGAGAAGCCCGGATTCTCTTTCGAAACACTAGGCAAACGACCGGGTAAATAATCTTTTTTCTTCAAAATAGTGAGCAGACTATCTACTTTTTGTGTATCCGCTTGCTGCATTTTACCACGCATTAAATGACTTAGTAAAGTTCCAGAAATATCCGTTTGACCTATAAACGGAGAATCTTTTGTCACTTCCTCTTTGGAGAGAGAGAGCAAATGCTGATACTCATCTTTTAAAGATTGCAAATCAATAGCCCGCGTAGAGCTATAATGAGTTATGAGTCCATGATAATCATAATCCACCCAATAATGATCTGGATCATTATGAAGGTAAAGAGGTCTGTTAGTGCCTACTTCTACAAAAGTAGGACACAATATCTGTCCCGGTTTTACAGACTTACCCAATTGTTTCATTTGCGCGTCGTTATATCGGATAGATTCTAGAAATTCAAATGCATCCGGAATACGGGCTAAATATTTAGTATCCCCAGTCCAACGATAAAAACGCATCAAGTTGCGACACATCTCGCAGTAGCTGTAGCCGCATAACCTGCCGGTTCAAAATCACGGGCATGACCTGGAGAGTAATTGAGATCCAACTTATGCTGCATAGCCCAACCTGCCTGAGGCTTTCCTCCCTGCAAAGCCAAGACACAAGTCATAGCCCGCTGAAGAGGCTCCAATGCCCGAGTTTCACCTAATAAAGTGTAACAAGCCAATAAAAAATTAATATTGTTAGTATGAACTCCATCATTAATGGTAATAAACGAAGTATAGTCTTCCTTATCACCTTTCACATATTCATAATGGAGAGGATAGCGCTGCGGCCACCCACCAATAGGATACTGACTCTCCAAAACAAAATCAAGACACCTTTCTACCGGATATTTATACTTCGGATCCAGAGTCAGTAAATACATACGCAAAAGGAACATTCCACTATCGTAGGTAGCCGCATCATCATAAGTACAATTTCCATAATAATGAGCATGTTCCTGAGCACAATGAATATATCCTTTCTGTACTTTGGAATACCATTGCTTAAGCGAAGTTTCTCCGGAAAAGTCCAACATATAAGGCCATCCCCCACTTGAATGCTGTCCCCAGATAAGAGCATCTGCGCTGCTTGTGCCGCTTTCAGGTAATAAGATTCTCCAGTCAATTGATAAGCATTCAAAAATACATTTCCCATAGCAGGTGTACCAGCTTCTATCCATATCATACTTGGTTTAGCTTCCAGTTCCCCCCAACAACGGGAGAAATCAGGACTGTAATTCCATAAATAGCCACCACGGTTGCTGACCTTCTCTACCATGAAACGTGTAGCTTCATCATAGCCACTTTTATATCAGAGGCCGGAATGTTTTTCTGTGCTCCAGCAGACAACAAAGTAATGAAAAGCATTACCGCCATACATATCATTTTCATACTGTTTTTTTATAAGATAGGAAGAGAAAAGAAACAAAAAATCATCACTATTCTTCCCCCTTCCTATATAGAAATGTTTATAATTTATTGATTAATAAGCAGGATGTTGTTGACCGGTTAACCCAGGATTAACATCAATAATGGCTGTGGTGCTCAAAGTATAAAGTTCAGCCTGATTCTTGATAAACCCACGATATAACTCGGTAATCCAGGCGGGCAACGTGTTATTGTTTTCTTTATAACCCAATATCTTGGATTGTCCGGCTATACCGGAATTAGTTTCTCCTGCAATATTGGGAGTAATAAACATATTTACCCAATTCCAAGTGCCTCCATACCGGGCAACCAGTTCACTCATTTCCGTTTCTGTGCTGATGATCGAAATCTATATAAGTAAGACCTACCAAAGGATCCTTCCAAGATGTAGAAGTTGCTTCTTTATATGCCCGATAAGTCTTCACCTCATTATAAGGAACCTCACGCATAGCCAGTTTCTCGGTATTTGCTTTTGTTTCAGCCAAAGTTTCAGCCAACAAGTTCCACCGGATAAGATCAGTACGCCGCCATCCTTCTGTAGCTAATTCAAAGGCACGTTCCTTCACAATCGCTTTAAAAAAAGTATCATAAGTAGAGGGTGTGGTACCTATACGAGAGGCATCTCCTGCAAAAGCACGCAGACGAACTTGTTCATAAGCTGCCTTAGCTGCTTCCGTGGGCCCATTGTTCAAGTAATTTTCAGCTTCTGCGTACATTAACAATACATCCGAATAACGAAGTATAGGCCAATTGACATCCGTTTTCAAAGTGGCCGTACGGGGACCGGCTTTCCAATTGCAGCGCCATTTTCCCAAATTCAAAGCGCCATAAGGCACAGCAATATCGTTACCAGCCGCATCAATACTGTAATTGCCCACTGTAACATCCCGACGGGTATCATCATCGGCAAAAGAAAGATAAAAGGTAGGATGAATCAGTTGCAAAGGCAATGTTTTACCATAAAGGGCATTGGAAGCATGAATGCAAAGTCCATTTGTATATCCCACACGACCATTGGTTGTATTGCCAAACTCAGCATATTCAAACATTACCTCTTCAGGGTTATAAACGCCACCCTTGTTCAAGGCTCTAAACACATCCTCATATTTAGAAAGCAAACTGTTTTCACCTTTACTAATCACTGCTTTACAAGCTTCATCAGCAATGGTATATAATTTTCTTACACGCGATTCATCCAAAGGACGGCGCATCTGAAGAGTAGATTTATCATAAGTATTCAGATCCCAATGCAAAGCATAACCTGCTGCATAAAGAGCTGTACGGGCCAATAATCCATAAGCAGCATTCTTGGAAATCCGCTCAGGAGTAGAGAAAAATCCTTCACTATACCAAGGAAGTACTTCGACAGCTTCTTGCAAATCGGCAATAATGCATCATAAATCTCATCCCGATCAACACGGGAAGAAGAAAAAGTCGTCATATCCAATACAGGAACAGTAGAATAAGGTACATCCCCAAAATAACGAATCAAATTCAGAAAACAAGTAGCCCGAACAGCCAGACATTCAGCTATATAAATGTGACACTTTCTCTCGTCCTCTCCCGAAAGGCTCATTGCACGTAATCCTTTCAAGCATGAATTACAACGCTCAATGCTGGAATAAGAGGTAGTATAAATGCCTGTGGGACAACTTTGATCATTGAGCACATAATTGGCCGCATAATTATTAGCATTCGAATTACTCTCAGTAGACCACATTTCATCTGTTCCATTCTGAGCCTTATACCAAGCATCCTGCATCCAGACACCTGTGTAACAAGCAAGAACAGCCATCTCAGCTTTATCAATGGAAGAGAAAACACTTTCACTGTCTGTCTTCGATTTAGAAGGAAGATCCAGAAAGTCAGAACAAGAACTGAAATTGATCGCCAAAAAGGCAACAGCTATATAATATACTATTTTCTTCATAATACAACTCTCCTATTATTATAATGAAAGATTAATGCCAAATACAAATCCTTTGGAACGTGGATAAGAAGAATCATCAATACCCGGAGTTAAAATAGAACTTTCCTTAGAAACTTCGGGATCATAACCTGAATAATTCGTAATAGTGAATGGATTATTCAATGTACAATATAGACGCAAATTACTGATAAAAGCTTTACTTAACCACTTTTTCGGGAAAGTATAACCTAAAGTAATAGTGCTTATGCGAAGATAAGAACCATCTTCCACAAAACGATCAAGCGGAGTAGTAATAGCTGCGCGGTTGTCATTATGAATACTCCACAGAATGTTCGGATCATGCTGATTAGGATTAAGCTCAGCTATACGGTTGAGGTCCATAGCTTCTTTTCCAGTACGGGGATCCAGCAGAGTGAAACGATTGGCAGCATCCGCAAGCATATTTTGGTACGGTTGGTATGGACCGACAAAACGCTGGGTAGACATATTAAAAATATCATTACCATAAGAGAATACCATAAATACAGAAAGATCAAAGCCCTTATAAGAAAAAGTATTTTTAAAACCTCCGGTAAAATCCGGATTAGCATTCCCGATGACTGTCATATCATCAGAATTATAAACAGGTGTCCCCTTGTCATCCGTCTGCCCCGTAGTATTTACATACTTGATATCACCCGGTTTATATTGAGTTTTTACAGATCCTTTCTGATAAATAACACCATCTTTCAAAACATATTTATCACCATTCTGCACAAAATCGTCGGTAGTATAAACTCCATTGGTCTTATACCCATACATCTCACCTAAAGAATGACCTACGATGGCACGGTATAGAACAGAAGAATTGGTACCACCACTGACGCTAGTCTGATAATATTCATTCTCACCGTCTATTCTCAAGACCTTGGAACGATTGAAGGAGATATTGAAATCGGTAGTCCAAGTAAAATGTTTGTTGCGGATGTTCGTACTGCTTATAGCTATCTCAAGACCGCGATTACGGATAGAACCGATATTCTGATATTGGTGCGTATAACCGGTTGATGTCGGGATAGCCACTTTCATAAGCAAATCATCGCTCTTATTGTTATACCAGTCCAATGTCAGGTTAACTCTGTTTCCCCACAAACCCAAGTCCAGTCCGATATTCGTAGAAACGGTTTTCTCCCATTTTAAGTTATTATTACCTACTGTGCTGCCAGGTGCCAAAGCCGCCGTTTCCTGATTGCCCACAGGATATACCGTAGCATTATAGGCAGTAGCATACATATAATTATCAATATTACAATTACCGGTAGTTCCATAACCTACTCTCAATTTGAAATTATTGACAACATTTCCGATAGCATTATCTTTCCAGAATCCTTCTTCAGAAACGCGCCAAGCTGCCGCTGCTGAAGGAAAATAGCCCCAACGATTACCCTCGGCAAATTTAGAAGAACCGTCTGCACGTAAGGTTGCTGTAAAAAGATAGCGGTCATTAAAAGTATAATTGAGACGACCGAAAAAAGACAACAAAGCATTTTCTTCTAAAGAAGACTTCCATGTATCGGGAGTGGCCATACTAATATCATTAAGACCGAAATTAGTATCGGGAAATGCCTTATAGGCAGTTTCTGTACCAGATGTATTTGTATAATATAATTCGTGTCCTAACAAAACGCCCAAATCATGCTTCTCAAACGTATGTTTCCAATTCAATGTATTAGTCCATTGATAAGCATATCGTTCCTTATTATCAATACTGCCATAAGGTCCGCCTTTGAGTTGAGCATTGGCCGTACGACCATCATCGAAATTAGTTGTTTTGATTTGGGCCCAATTATAACTACCAGCTGTACGGAATGTAAAATCCTTCAAGAAATCAATGTCCACACCGGCATTAACACTAAAAATACGACTAAGTTTTCTATTTATTATAGCATCGTTGGTTATCAATGGGTTATACACATCATATTCGTTACTGAAAGTACGGAATTCGGTATTTAACTCTTCATTAATAAGCTGATCATCAGTAAACAGGATTCCGCCAGTTTCAGGACGCAAAATAGCTTGTTTTAATCCGGAATAAGAACCTCCACCTAATGTTTTGGCGTAATTAAAAGAAGAATTCATATCAAAACGTACATTTTTCCATAGCTGGGAATTTACTTTAGTACGAATCGTATTACGGTAATATCCGTGATTTTTTACGATACCGTCTTGCGACATATTATTGTAGCTTACCAATACTTGAGTTTTTTCCGTTCCGGTAGAAAGAGATAGATTATGGCTTTGAGTAAGAGCACTTCCACCAAAATCTTATCTTGCCAGTCTATTCCGGAACGTCCGCCATAAGTTTGCTCTATATCAGACCATGCTCCCGTATAAAATCCATCATCCGTATAATCCCCTCCAAACATACGTGCATACTGGTTCATTTCTCCGGCAAGAGTCCACCATTCATACTGATATTTGGCATACTGTTCAAGATTGAGCAAATCCAGTTTCTTGCCCAACCAATCCACAGATACATAGCCATTGTAATTCACAGTTGTCTTGCCACTACTTCCACTTTTGGTCGTAATAAGAACCACACCATTTGATCCACGCGCTCCATAAATAGCTGTTGTCGAAGCATCTTTTAAAATATCAATAGTCTTAATGTCATTTACATCAATATTCTTCAAACCATCTTCCGACTGGAAGCCATCAATAATATAGATAGGTGTAGTAGACTGAGTAATGGAAGTACCTCCACGAACGGTAATATTCACTTCAGCCCCAGGAGCTCCGTTCTGTGAAACAATATTCACTCCGGCAGCTTTTCCTGCTAGCGCTTGAGCCGCATTAGTAACAGGAACTTCCGCTAAATCTGCACCGGTAACTGAAACAGAAGAACCGGTCAAATCACGTTTTTTCACTACTCCATATCCTATAACAACCACTTCTTCAAGGGTTTTAGCATCCTCTTTCATCACAATTTTGAAAGAAGATTTTCCATTTACACTTATTGTTTCAGTTACATACCCCACATAACTGACAATCAAAGAAGCATTACTTGAGACATCATTCAATATAAAATTTCCATCAAAATCCGTAATAGTTCCATTAGTAGAACCTTTGACCATCACCGTAGCACCTATTACAGGCTCTCCTTTATCATCAACCACCACGCCCTTTACGCTACGACCTACCTGTTGTACGATGGCTACCTCTTTCGTTGCGGAAGAAATGGCAGACTTTTCAGAAAGAATAATATTCTTATCCAAGACTTTATAGGTCGTATTTGTTCCGGAGAAAAGCTTCTTTAAGACTGAAAAAACATTCTCATTCTTGACATTCAAGGTTACTTTACGTTTCAAATCGACCTGCTTATTATTATAGAAAAAGGTGAAATCCGTCTGTTTTTCAATTTCGGTCAGGACTTCAGAGACCGTCCGAGTCTGAGAACTGATGTTCAACATGGTTCTCTGTGCATAATTATTGCTAGCATATAACAAGCTGGCAAAACTGAAAAGAACAAAAATAGTTATTTTCAGCGACAAAGGCAGTTTACATACTGGTTTCTTCATTTTCGTAAATAGATTTAATTTTAACTTCATAATTTGATTACAGATAAAAAGTAGTGTGTTTTTTCTGTAGATTGTTTTACGTAGGATGTTTCAACATAGCTTGTTATTTTTAAAAGATTAATAAACTTCTATTTTCTGTTTTTCTTGATGAATATTATTACTTTCTGCATACTTAAATTTTATATTTGAAGATACGCTGATATATTCCAGAATTCGTCCCAAGCGTTGTTTCTCAAGTACACCGGTAAAAGAGGCTTCAAAACATTTGGGATTCTTTACTACGAAATCCACATCAAAACGTTTAGATAGCATTTTAAGAACTTCCTTAAATGGAGTATCACGAAAAATAAGTTTTCCGTCTTTCCAAGAAGTGATAACCTCTACATCTGCCTGATCAATTTTTATTTGTTGCTGTGCAGCAGTATAAACAATTTCCTGTCCCGGCTGAATTTCCTGTTCCGTCCAATTACTTTTCTTATTTTCATACGCCATGGCAATGCTTCCTTCCACCAAAGTTGCAGTTATTGTTTTATCATCAGCATAGGCTTCCACATTAAATTGGGTACCATAAACTTTTACAACAGCTTTCTGCGGCGTTCGGACCATAAAAGGCTGACGGGAATTCTTTGTTACCTCAAAGTAGGCTTCGCCATTCAATTGGACATTACGACTTTTTTCGTCAAAGTGAGAAGGGTAAACAATAGTTGAATTGGAATTAAGAATTACATGAGTTCCATCCGGCAAAATAGTAGAAGTTATCATTCCCGGATTAGTACGAATCTCTATAAAATTCACTTTATTCTGCTCATTACCATTCATCCATAAATACAAAGTAGACAGTAGCAAAGGTATGGCAAGAATAGCAGCGGCACGCTGTGCCCATCGCCCCCATTGTAGCTGTCGTTCCCTTCTTATCCTGCCTCTGACTTCCTTCAAAGCAGCCCGTGCATCAGTCCGTTTTAAGGTATCCATTGTTTTTGTGGCAAAAGAAAGATAATAAATCTGCTTGGCCAGCTTTTTATTTGCTTCGGAAGAGATAATCCATTTTTCAATCTCTTCTTTCTCACTTAGAGTCACTTCTCCTTCAAAATAACGGAGTAAAAGCGCTTCATCTATTTGGGTATCTGAATTTATCATAATGTCCTTTTATAATAAGTCTAACCAAGATCCAAAGTTCCTAAACCAAAAACTGTTTTTTGAATTATTTTTCGATTAAGCGCTTTCATATTTAAATTTATGTATTTTTGCAGTAACATTTTCTTCTATAATCTATGGAAACCACAAATGATAATTTGATAGACAAGCAACTGTATATATCCATGCAACAGGGCAATAAGAAAGCGTTTGATACTTTATTCATCAAATATTATGCTATGCTTTGTGCTTTTGCCCGCAGTTTTGTTTCATTAGAAGATGCAGAAGAAGTGGTTCAAGATACCATGTTACAGATATGGGAGAATAGAAAAACAAATCATATAGATTCTTCTGTTCATCATTATTTGTTCAAAGCAGTAAAAAACAAATGTTATACCTTAATGACCAGAAATTCTCTTCGATTCCAAATAGAAAATATACTCACTCCAGACATACAGGAACTATTCGAAGATCCTGATTTTTATATTATAGATGAATTAACACAAAAAATAGAAAAAGCAATTCTTAATCTTCCAGAATCCTATCGGATAGCTTTTGAAATGCACCGTTTCCAAAATAAGACCTATCAGGAAATTGCAGAAGAATTAAACATATCTTCCAAAACAGTAGATTACAGAATTCAACAGGCACTAAAACAATTACGGAAAGAATTAAAAGACTACTTACCCTTACTTCTATTCTTTTTTGCCCCTAAATAGGAACCCGTACATCCTATTATATCCTTGTACTCTATCACTTCATAACTGATATGATGATAAGAAGTGTTTCTGCCGGGAATATATGCCTCTCCAAAAGTTGTGTCAATGTTCCCAACGCTTCACCCCGAAACAGGATAGTAAGTTCTTATCTTTCTGATTATGTTCTTCATACAAAATGCTCCTTTTTACAAAAACAAAAAATAGGTGCGATAAAATATCACCCTATCCATCTAAAGACATCTATAACCTAAGAATACGGCAATTTTTCTAACTATATAGATTTCAAAGAAACATATTTCTTATTCCTTCAGCAAGTTTACAAAAAAAGTTGGAAGACAATATGCTCTCATGCCCTCATTAACGATGATAATCATCTCATTAACAATGCACTATATATGAGTGCATCATCTTTATGCTCTCATAAATGCCCTCATGCCCTCACTGTGTTTACTTTCTCACACAGACGTATATTACTTATTATCAGATGATTTATACCGATAGCAAAAACATATCTTCCGATTATACGATACAAATATAGAGATGTAGTTACGTAAAAATAGGAACAGGATTACATCAAAGTTCCTTCATGATTGCTCAACTAAACTAGCAAAATTACTTAACCACTATTGTGATTAACTTTAATCACCTATATGATTAGACTTAGTCACTATCGTGATTAGACTTAACCACCTATGTGATTAAGTAAATACAAACGGTTGAATATTGATAAACGTCTGTATGTAAACGATATATTGCAAGGATAATGCAGAAAGAAGATATGTGGAAAGCAGCAAATGAAAAGAGTCTTTATTATGCACCATTAGCCCCCAAAAAGGACCAAAAGCGTATTGCAGAAATAAGTTACCGATACAACTATAAATAATTTATCTTTCTGACAAACAATAAGATATAACTAAGAACACATGAATATGATGTGAGAGCATGAGGGCATATTATGAGAGCATAAAGATGATGCACTCATATATAGCGTATTGTTAATGAGATAATTACCATCACATGAGGGCATGATAGCATAATGTGTTCCAACTTTCCATTGTTTTTTTGCCATGTTCCAATAAATTTCTTCAAGTGAACCCATTTTTATCTGTTATTGATTTTTTACACGAATTCCACAAAAAGAATAAAACACCTTGTGGAATCCATGTAATCCATACCTACCAAACGATAATCCTCACATCATTTATTCACCATCCACCGGAATAACTTCCTGCATATAAATGGCATCCAGACTCCAAAGGGCGGCATCATTGGTACTGATACTTGTACATTCATCCAAAGGAGCGGGAACTTCCGGCGGAAGAATAGTTTCTATACGGAAAGGTGGAGCCGGAGTATGTTCCAAGCGGGAAAACAAATCTGTCCAAGCCTCTTCCGCCATTTTTGCATTACGGGTATGATAGGCTGCATATCCCAACAAACGGGATATACGGAAACGATTCTTCCTTAACTCCCATGCTTTCTGCTTATAACGGGCGGCAAGATCAAGCCATGCCTCATTCCATTCGGGATAATCAACCATACGGATCATTTCATTCATGACTTCAAAACCTCCCATGATAGTCATCAAATGATTTGTACTTTCTAACTTGGGATCACATTCGCTGGTAATAATCCCTGTAGCCGGATCATAACCTAAAGCCAACGGACCTGTAAAGATACGGTTGGGCAGTGCCACAATACTTTTCATCCCGGCTATAATTTTGTCACGATAAGCCGTATTGCCGGTACGCTCCCATTCAGTCATCCAGTTTCCGGCGTATGCCAACCAGTCGGGACCGATGCGGAGACGTGCAGGTGCCGTACAAGGATACTGACTGCGAGGTTGCGCCAGACGCATGGGGTCCAGCGTGTACAATTTCTGATCGGCATCTTTTACCTCGGTCATTAAATCACCGCATCGGTCGTCCGTAGTAAGATAATAGTAGAAACGATTCCAGGCAGCCTGACTGATCCGTGCTTCTTTAGCTCCACATCCCCAATGACTGACGTTGTGCCGGCTACCCAATCCTGCATTCGGACCGATATGATATACATCCACTTCCGCCGTATGACGGGTCATGGCTTCTGCATGCGCCAGATATCAGCACGTCCGGTACGCAGGAAATTATACCATAGCCACATATTAGAAGCCAGTTCCGTGTTATCCCATGCAAAACCTCCGATGTCATAACGCCAGGTATGGCGGACAGGATCGTATGCATGCATCACATCCCCATAATTCCAAAAGCCATACCATTTGTTTTGTTCTATCGCTTTTTGATAGAAGCTGATATAAGCATCCAGCCTGTCTTCCACCCGGGCACGGAAAGGAGTACTACGATCGGGAAGACTCCAAACACCAAATGCCTGCTTGGCATGCAAATAGTCAGGTACAGGCATCAGCACTCCCGGTCCGGCAAGTTGTTTAGCTTGTTCTGCAAAAGCTTTCTTCCCACTATAACCACCCTGAGGTATCAAGGTAAAAGTCGTTGTACGGGCAATCCCGTAAGGGGTGCTCATTCCTTCTTGCACATCTTCGTAACTGGCATTCAAGTCATGAGCAACATTATCATAATGGCGCAAGTCCATCGGCTCAGCATCCGGACTCCATATCCATGCGGTAAGAGCAGCCACCGGAGTTTTTGCATCCGAGATTTCAATAGAAGACGGATAAGACTGCCAGAAATCATGCAACTCAAGCCCCATGCCTCCGGTTATATCTCCGGCAAAAGCATAACCCTCACTACGTGTACCGGAAAAAGTACCTATCCAAGGATTATTGTCATTGGCACGTTTACGGATTGAAAATGCATCTGCTGTCAGTTGGGACAGACGATAGCTGTCCCAAGAAGCCCAATGATCAAGCAAAGCACGGTTCTTTTCGTCAAAAGCTTCATAAGAAGGAATGCGTTTTCCTTCCATCTGCTGTTGCTGTAACGAAGATTCTCCATTTCCGGTTTTATCCAATGTAAGTATGCGTCGTCCCACCAAAGGCTGAACGGGCTCGCTCCAGACTCCACCATCGGCACAAGAGAAAGCTACATGGCGATTGTATAAAGCCTCACGCATAGGAACATCAAAACGAACTCCCAAGGCGCGAATGAAATCTTTGTTCTGATCTCCGTCATATACAAAGCTATGCACCATTTTCACTTGCTCACTGCCACCATAAAAATAAAGCCGTACCACAAAGGGCAACCACTCACGACCATTCGGACTTTTGTGTACCCCTTCCAATTTAACAAGCGCACGCACAGAACCGGCACGCTCTACAGTTACAGATTTCAGTTCTCCTATATAATTAGTAAAAGAAACTTGAGAAGTACTTTCAAGTACCGGTTCGCTTTGCGTATGGCATATAAGCCTAGCCTTTTCTCCTACTTTCACACCTTTATACAACAGACTATCTATCAAAAATTCGCCTTGACGAGGTATATATGCTGAAATGACTCCGGTAGAGATATGAATACCCTGTGATGTTTCTGCCACAGAAACGGACTTTTTTTATCTGTATCCGGCAGTTTGGATTTCGCCTTAGATTTCTTTACCGCCTTTTCCAGAGTCAGTTTTTCTGTTCCGGCAGGAATAACTCCTGCTATTCCTCCCCACTTTACAGAACCATCCGGCCAATAAGCCAAAGTCCAAGTATCAATAGGAATATCCTCACCACTTTCTGCAGATAGCCGTAACTTGTTTCCGGAAAACTTCCCTTTATCCAAAGGCACTCCGAAACTTACGGCCTTATCCTGCCGGGGAGTTTCACCAATCCATTGCAAAGGAACAGTAGCCACTTCTTGCGATGAGCATTCATAACTGAAATTTGTAATACGAGTACGCGACAAAGTGGTACGAAAACCAAACCAGCCTTCCCGTAACGGTTCAGCATCCCTGAAGTCCACCAAACGCTCACCGTCTATGTAATAACTAACCCTATTGTTCTCGTTGGTAATCTTGATATGATACCAATGATTCGGCTTCAGCAAATGTCCGGCATCCGTATATTCCTTTAGAATAGCAGGACGGGCTTTAGGATTTGTAATACCCGACTCATCCCCATCATAACGACGGAAACGTGTAGTAGAGTTATGATTACCACCATATCCCAAATAGTAAAGCTGTAAAGAATAACAATTCAGGAATATACCGCTACGCCATTTTTCTCGCTTCCATAAATTATCGGGATATTGAGGGTCTGATGCCATCCAGAAGCAGTTCAAATCACTCAGACGATCTCCATCCGACTCCACCACCACACATGCATCATATTCAATGGTCACTTTTCCACTCATTTTCTCTTTTCTCCAAAGAGTCAATCCCTTGGGAGATACTATCTCAGCGGTATCTCCCTGAAACGTCACTTTATAATCAGGCGATTCCGATTCAACCTTCCAGTATTTAGTAAACTGGCGGGAGTTCAAACCGGATACTCTATTATCCTGTGCCTTTGACGTAAAGACAACTAATAAAAATAAAAACAGAAACAGATTTTTCATACGATGTTGCTTTGTTTTCATTTACTTTAAAAAAATCTTTTAACGGACAGTCCGTAGCTTTCAGCCCGTCAGCAATACTCCGGGCATTCATACGGGCACCTTTCAAAGAGGTATGGGTATGGTCATGATTGAAATACGTTCCTACTACACGCAAACCTTGATTGTATCCCATATCTTGGAGCTTGTCTCCTGATATTTTATTCAAATCTATAAAATAAGCCCCGGCCGCTTCTGCCGCTTCACGCGTCCATTTACCAAAAGAATTTGTATTGCGCTCTATCTCACCATTATCAAACTTATTGCGGGGTGTATGACTCAGGACAATAGGAACAGCTCCCTTTTCTTTTACATCCATAATAAACTTACGCAAATACCAGCCGAAAGAATAAACCACTTGATAGCTGCCGGTTTTCTCCATTTTGAAGACCTTGCTTTCATTTCCTGAACCGGGTAATTCCGCACGCGCTTTCCCTGTGTTTATGTCACCTGCATCATTATGTCCGAATTGTATCAAAACAAAATCTCCCGGCTGAAGTGCATGATAGATTTTATCCCAACGCCCTTCATCTAAATAAGTACGCGCACTGCGGCCCGCTTTCGCATGATTCTCTACAGAAATTCTTTCTGTGTCAAACAGTTCGTGAATAACACTTCCCCATCCCCACATGCCATTTTCATCTTTATCAGTATTCTTCACTGTACTGTCTCCCACCGTAAACAATACAGGATTCCCCTTTTTACGGGTAGCCCCCGTAACCGTATCTTTTTCTACCGGTTTCAAATAACGCGCCAGTTCCAACCCCTTATAATTACGGATTCCTTCGGCTGCAGATTCTGCATTGACACGCGCGCCAAAAGCACTTGTGTGAATACGGTCCAGATAGAACATATACTTTACTTTTTCTTTGCCGAATTTCTCAAATTTGCGTGCCGAGATATCATTCAGATCAATAAAAGGAATTCTCGCTTTTTTAGCTACCTGCTTCGCCCATAATCCAAATGTCTGATTCACCCGGGTAATAATAGTGCTGTCTGCATCTTCCCAAGCGTTACGAGGAGTCAGAGACATCAAAACAGGATAAGCACCTTTTTTCTTCACATCATGAATAAAACGACGCATATATTCCCCATACGTATATACGGTTTCTTTTGCTCCTGTCTCTTTAATAGTCACATTCAGACTGTCTTTGCCAATTCCCGGAATAGAGGCACGGGCACGGCCACTATCGTACGGACCATTGTCATTATGCCCCAATTCTATGATAACCCAGTCACCTTTACGAACTCCTTTCAAGACATCAGGCCATAACCGGTTATAAAAAGTACGGCTACTGGTTCCTCCCAATGCGTGATTTTCAACGGTTATCTTATTTTCATCAAAATACTCATGTTCAAAATATCCCCATCCCCATTGACCGTTATTTCCATTGCCCAAAGTACCGGTACGCATCGTTGAATTTCCAACAAGGAACAACACCGGATTATCCCTTTCCGGCTGGAACCTGAAACAGGACGGGCGGAACGCGCCACATTTAAACTATCAAGCGTATTATCAACGACTTGGTTCACATCCTTCATCGGAGCAGCTATTTTATTTTGAGCATGTGCTCCCAATCCTACTCCGGCAGCTAACAAAAAGCATAAACAAAGTTTATTTCCTTTCATGACATTTATAGTGTTTTTCTTTTATTGCATTTCAAATCTTTCACAAAAATAAGATGAACGAACAAACCGGAGAATAGAAATTCATTCATTTTCCTGTTTATTCGTTCAACCAATAGTACATATATCCTAATCAGAGTAGCGACAAGGCTAGAAACTAGAGTGCGGCGGTTGGTTATACGCTACATTCTGCCAAGCTATCGCCAATCTGTACTGACGGTCATTCATCCATGTGGCACGTCTGTCCACAGCCGGTATGGTAGTAGAATAAATACGTAATTCTGTCTGGTCTTCGGAGGCCCAAATAACCTCTTCCCGCCAATCTCCTAAAATATCACCCGACAAACACGGATTACCTTTTGTTCCATTATTGGAAACAACTCCCTCGGCTTTCAATAATAAATCTGTACTTTCCGCATTCCAATTCCATTTACTGATGGAAACATGATCCAGTAGTTCCGCTAAGGGATCGGCATCCCAATAAATGGTAAAATTGCAGGAGTCAGGCTTTCTATTACTGATTATTTCTCCGGTATCCCCTCTTCTCAAACCTCCTATGTTGCACCAACACTCTGCTCCATCATAACGCGGATCAATATCGGCAGCTACTCCACGACCGGCATCTTGTCCCAAACCATCCTGCCAGATAATTTCTCCGGTCGCTCCATCAAACATAGCTACGGCAGGAGTACGCTTTACAATTTCATTATCGCCTTCATTTTCATGCACGCCAAAAACCTGCATACCTTGACGGGAAGGAATAAAACGTCCGGCATGTAAAGCATCCCCGTGACGCAAGCCCGTAGTAAACAGTCCTTTACCATCATGGTCTACAGTCATAGCCCCCACACAGATTTCATCACACCCATCACCATCAAAATCCGCTACGGTCACACTATGATTTCCCATGCCCGAATAGGCCTCCCAACCGGTGCCGCACTATCAAAAGTCCATGTATGTTTCAATGCCCCGTTTGTAAAAGTCCATGCAGCCACCACCGTCCGTCCGTACCATCCTCTTACCATGACAGGTGAAGGCGTTTTTCCATCCAGAAAAGCTACTCCAGCTGTAAAACGGTCTGAACGACCACCAGTATTGTCATTACCACAATTACCACCGACACCTCCCCAACCATCCAAGGGATAACGGGTTGGAATATATCTTTCGAATCCAGTTCTTTTCCAGTACGTCCCTCAAAAACCGTGAGGTATTCCGGGCCATTTACTATCTTACCATACGTAGGACTTTTTTTATCCCATGTCCTCCAGTCGGCTTGGGCATCTCCTATCCGATGTCCCAGTCCGTCGACAGTACCATCTCCTGTCTTACAACAGATTTCCGCACATCCATCTCCATCAAAATCAAAGACCAGGAAATTAGTAGTGGCTGCTCCGGAACGTACATTCGGTCCCAAATCAATACGCCACAATCTTGTTCCATCCATTTTATATGCATCCAAATAGGTATTACCGGTAAAGCCACGTTGTGGCGGTCGCTTTGAATTAGAAGGAGACCATTTTAAAATAATCTCATACTCTCCATCACCATCCAGATCACCTACACTACAATCATTAGCTGTATAAGTGAATGATTCACCTGCTATTTCTCCGTCTTCCGGTTTACAAACAGGAACACTTAAATAAGGATTCCGTTCCTCTCCTTTCAGACGGGTCCAGATAGCGACTTCCCCGGTAGTTGCTTTTAAAGTCCAACGATTATCCACCGTATAATCAACCGTACGGTCTAAAAAATCGGAAGTCCGATCTATCGGTTCTTTATTTAATTTCACCTCCGCACCTCCACCGGAACTACGGTATAAATCAAATTGTAATCCGGCTGCATCCTCCAAGGTCATGCGCCAGCTAAAATACATTCCTTCCTCTGTAGGAATTCCAATCAATCCTCTTGAAAGCTTTTCTCCACTATAAGGTTGGGAGAAAGCGAATATGCTTCCGACAAGCAGAAGCATATTCATCATAATCCAATGTTTCATCTAACAATTTATAAACCCTTAATACAGGTGGGGAGCTCCCCACCTATCTACTTAAAAAGAAATTCCTGTTCACCAATCTTTAACCCATGAAAATATCCGATTTATCCAATATTTTCGTTTTTATTGCCACAAATTCTCTTTAAACTCGATTTCAACAATGCGTAACTCGTGATTAGTTTTATCGCCATTTTTTGCCTTAAACAAGTCTAATTCACCTGCGGCAGGAGCAGCAACTTCTACAATTTGTCCGAAACCGTCACCTTCCTTGCTGGCACCTTTCAAACGAATGGTTATCTCATTTGTCAATACAGGTTTTACATTCAGGTGGATATACCCCAAACTTTTTCAGTCTCACCACTCCAAATCAGTTCATCACCTGCATATATTTCCAAAGGATAGCTGCGCAAACGCCAACCGGTAAGTTTCATACAAATTTCATCCACACGGGCCGCACGTTCCAAACTATAAGTTATCCATGCACTGTTCAGTCTGCCATCATTCTTCCATTCACTCAATTCATTATCATCGAAACTTTTTATCACTTCATCCTGATTGGCTCCGGCAACCGCCGATAAGATATTCACATCGACTTTCGTATCCTTGTAAGAAGGAGTCAACGGAGTTTCTCCACGGGTCAGCCTGCCTTCCAGTTCATCTCCCGGAATATAGTTACTCAAGCCATTCTTCACTTCAACAGGTGCAGAAGAAAGACTGATTTCGGCAGATTGCAATCCATCAGCTTGGCTGTTATACGAACTGTCCCCGGAGTCGTAAGAGAGCGTATCAAAGCCCGGTTGATTCCACATTCTACAGGCAAATCTTTTGAAAGAATATAATTATCTTTGCCCTGTGCTATTCCACCACGCCATTCAGCCGGTCCTTCTACATCAAAATGTATCAAATCATTAGCCAGCGGACAACGTCTGCCATCTTTATCCATCACTTCCACTTGAAGCAATACCATATCAGCTCCATCCGCTTTCCAGCCTTTAGGACTTTGAATCACACTGAGTTTAATCTGTTCCGGCTTGCCGGCAGTCTGCAATTCAGCGCGACAACATTCTTTTCCATTCTTATCATACCCTACAGCTTCCAACTTGCCCGGAACAAATGCCACATCTTTGAAAGTATACAAGAAATGATAATCTCTTTGACCGTTTCCTAAAGATTTACCATTCAGGAACAATTCCACTTTTTCAGCACTGGATACCACATAAACAGGTTTCACCACATCTTCTTTATAGTTCCAATGACCAACGATATGAATACGGGGATTCTCTATATCCACCCATCCGTCCCACATCACCTGATGTGCATAGAAAGGATCTTTAGGGATACGCATGGCATCTGTCACACCACTACGACGATAATTCTCCACACCACGATAATGTGTATTCGTATCCGAGAAGATGATTTTCACACCTCCCGAGCTGACACGGTCACCTGTACCCGGCGTCACGCCAATAATCAAACCAACGAATTACATTTTCAATAGTAAAGGAATCCTGATTGTGATTATAAGCACGGGCATCCACCTTTTTCTGGACCTTATTAGTCATTGCAGAACGGAATGAATTATTTCCTTCCCCATTTTTATGATATGGATAAGAATATTCATCCAATATTTGCGCAGACCTTCATCACGGCAGTATTCCATGGCCCACATCGGATGATGTTTGCTTTTATTGATATAAAGCATCTCGCCACCATATTCGGCTTCACGAATATCAAGCATTTCACGAGAACCGATGGCACGGCCTCCATGAGGGTCATACTTATCACGAATCGCTTTCATTTCTATCATGTGTTCACGACTGATTGATTCGTTTCCACATTCATAAAATAAAATACTCGGATTATTACGGTTGTAAATAATGGCATCACGCATCAATTCTGTACGTTGTTCCCATTGACGGCCTTCACGGTCCTTTTCTGCATCACCGGCCTGCATCGCCTGAATCAATCCGACACGGTCACACGATTCAATATCCTGCTTCCAAGGGGTGATATGCATCCAACGAACCAAATTGGCATTATCTTCCACCATCAAACCGTTGCTATAATCACTCAGCCATGCAGGAACACTCATACCGACTCCCGGCCATTCATTACTGGTACGCTGTGCAAAACCTTTCATCTGAATCACCCGGTCATTCAACCAAATCATTCCTTTGCCGAAACGAGTTTTACGGAAACCGGTACGGGTAGCCACTTCATCTACTTTTCTGCCATCCACCCATAAACTGGTTTTTACTGTGTACAAATATCCGTATCCCCAACTCCAGAAATGAAGTCCGTCTATTTCTGCTGAAGCTTCCAAAGTCGCAGTTTCACCCGGTTTTACTACCGTCTGAGTACCCTCAAAACTTTTTATGCTTTTCCCGTCACGATCACACACTTCAACCTTATAAGCGACTTTCTTATCCCGATTATATTCATTTTTTATTTCGGATTCGGCGTGAACTACGGCTTTACGAGATTTTACACGAATATCCTCCGCATAGATATAGACACCGGTCGTTTTCAAATTACTATACAAGGGAAGTGTCTGATAAAGTTTATCAGTAACATGAAGCCACACATTCTTAGGAATCCCTCCATAATTGGCATTAAAATTACGGTCACTCCATTGATACTTAGTATCAGTGGCACGTTCCTTATAATTCCAGTTATTATCAATGCGGACTGCCATTACATTCTCTTGTCCATATTTAATATAAGGAGTCAAATCGAAACCTACAGCCATCGCACCATTTTCATGCAAGCCGATATATTCACCATTGATATAAAAATCAGCTCCTTGACGGACGCCTTCAAATTCAACAAAAACTTTTTTGTTTTTGCTATTGGCAGGCAGACGGAAATGCTTACGATACCACATGATTGTATCCGTCAGTTGTTCTATACTTAAACGAAAAGCTTCATCTTCATTAAAAGGACGGGGTAATGTTACTTTCTTCCAATCCGTATCCTGAAAACGTACTTCTTTGGCTTCCGGTATATCGCCAACATAAAGTAACCATTCAGAATTAAAATTGTATTTATCACGAACAGCTGATGCTGCCGCAATCTGACTTATTCCTATAAAAGCCAATAAAAATAAAAGAATTTTGTTTCTCATAGTTATCTCAAATTGTTTGTTACAAAACTAGCATAAAGTTCCCTCTCATACCATAGAATAAGATACATTTATATAGAAATTCGTTCAAAACGAAATTCAGGGTATTCATGTTGCACATATTTACATATCACATTAATACTCAATATATTACACAAATACCCTGAAACATTTATTCTATAGGTTGCAACATCAGGACTATATAATTCATTGCTTCACCATAGCCGGAGTCAACGTTACAGGTCCCAATAGCCCTGAAGATTTTGGTTCCCAATCAGAAGCATCAAAGATACCATTTTTCACATTTTCCTTTTTTCTTGCAGACATATTTACATTATAGAAAATCTTCCAGTCCACTCCCTTCTTATCCATATAAGCAATTCGATTCGCCATAGAGTTGGCTACTCTGACAACTAACTCATCCTGTCCTTTGAATTTTTCAGTCAGGGATATACAATTGATAAGGAGAGTCAATCACTGTACCTATATATTCTCCATTCAAATAGACAGATGCATTTTCTGCCACAGTTCCAAGGTTCAATTTGATCACATCCGCTACAGGCACCTTATTTATAGTAGTCGTATAAACGGCTGTTCCAGAAAAAGCTTTATATTCATCCCCTACAAAATCAGTCCATGAGCCCAAACTGTCAACCGTTATAGAAGCAGGAAGTTGAGGACCTCCTTGAACAAAAGAAACAGTCCAACTGCCGGAAACTGGATTTGGCTCACCTGCATTTTGATAATAAGCATAGGCATCTCCTGTAAAATGCTGACCGGAAGTTGATACAATGACAGTTTCACCCGGATTCAATTCCAGGTAAACATCTGTTTGCCCGTCATTGCGTTTCATAGTAGCCAAACCACTAGCACCAGTCATTGGATTGAAAATCGCCGCACTCCGAGCTTCTGTACGAAGTGGAATCCAATCCTCTATTTACGGTCGCTACTATTTTCTATAAAGTAATATTTTCCCGTCGTACTATTTCTTCGGATACATTGCAGACTGCCTGATACATTTTCTCAGCACCCACATTCGCCTCATTCATCAGAGCATTAATATCATCTGACAAACAAACCTTCCCCTTACCTACACGAGCACATTTAACAGCACCTTCAGCATGAAAGTCCAAAGCATCCAACATTTCTTTAAAATGAGCCTGTTTTTCTTCCGAAAGAATCATTCCGGCCATATCTTGAGGAATTCCCTTATAAAACACAACGGTAGCACTTCATCAGCCAAAGCCATCAGTTTTCCATTGTTTCATAAGGAATATATTGCGCTGCCGAAACAAGAACGGTTTTATATGCGGCACCAGGCGTTACAATCATTTCTTTCTCAATATTAGTTTTAAGAAGTTGCTTGTCAGAAATCATATCCCATGCATAACCATTCTCTGTTAAAGTTACCGCACTTTCTCTGACCGAAGATTCCAACATATTACGATCCAATCCGCTAAAGTGTTGAAGGCTTCTGTTCCCTTGCTCAGACATCACATCGGCTATGTTATAGTATAAAAGAACATCATTGTCAGGAGTGCCATCCTGTAAAAATGACTGCACGCGAGTAACATACTGATTCAAATATTTAAAATCCTCCCAAAACGGATTATTCGGATGAAAATGGACTGCCGCATAAAATAACCATCCCGGCCAAGGAGCATCCTGTGGACTAAAACAAGTACCATGATAAAAAATATGATTCACACCCCCCAAAAAGAAAAGATCAAGCGCTTTCTTTACATCTCCCAGATTCGATTGAAAATGTTCATTCAACCAAGTCGCACTTTCTGAAGATGAGAGTTTCTTTCCTTCCGTATGAGCTACAGACGGAGCTGCTTTTATACTGACTAAATCACGCCCCTCTATTTCGCACATCACTTACTGCATACAAATCCAGAATATTGGCAGGAGAGCCATGAGCCTGATTCCTTATACCCTTTCCTTGTTTTGCCGCCCAATGTTGCCAACGAATAGAATAATGATTTATCAATAAATCGTTTATGGTTTGTCTATAATCATATAACACTCTTGCATTTTTATCTGGTGTGTCAATACCTAACAATGCAGGTAAGTGTTGACGCAAGTCATATCCTCTATACTTCTGAAATTCTTCAAAAAAAGCAGGAGTCCAATTCGACTCGCCTCTTGCATCGTCCACTTCATAAGAGTCATTAAAATAATACCTCAGATAACTGATATCCTTTCCTTTAAAAGCCTCATCGAATTTACTGAGATAATGATCAATGGCCGAAGCTGAAAAATGATCTATCACATCACCTTCACCACCAGGCCCTGCACGTTCTACCATTTTCCCATGATGACCTTGGAACAGAGCACAAATAGTCCAGTCACCTTGAGGAGCCGTCCAGTCCAATGTACCATCCGGCTTTATTTTTGAAGTCAAGTCGAGACATTCACCTTTATCACTATTAGCGGTTACTATAATCAAAGGCAGTTCCTTTTTATATCGTACCTGATCCAATGCCAATGTCTGTAAATCAGCATTCGCACTGACTGGTTCTTTCAAATCCGCCAGTCTTACCGGAGTATGCCCCGCCAATCTGACAAAGCCTTCTTCTTTATACCGGACAGGTTCACCCAATTGTTCACCTTCTTTCAATTGATAAGTTTTATAAGCCACCGTCTTGCACGCATCTTCGGGAGTGACCCAAGGTCCTCCAAACGGCCATCCCGAAGCATTAGCCAGATCAATACCTAACCCCAACTGCTTTGCTTCCTGCAAAGTATACAGAAACAAATCAACCCATTCCGAAGAAAGAAAATCTTTAAAGCGGTCCTCATAACCATGTATTCCATAAATAGGAGTGATCTCCAATCCCCCCAGATTTGCCTCCTGGTACTTACGCATAACCGTATCCAAATCAGTAGTCCTGACCGCATTGCCTTCCCACCACCATCGCGTCCAAGGCTTGGTCTCGTTAGTCACTTGCGGCCATTCAATCTTCTGATTCTGTGTACAAGCCAAACAGCCACAAACTGCAAAAAGTACATAACAGAACTTACTGCATTTCTTTAAAAATAAGGATTGCTTCATAAATCTTACTTGTTTAAAAATGGAAACGGGCATTTTCAACACGTTGACCACCTATCATATTCTTTAATTTCCTTGCCACATCAGGATATTGCTTTATCACATTAGTAGTTTCTGCCGGATCTGTATAAATATTATACAATTCTTCATAAGTTTTAGACGGGTCACTAACTTCCAGTCTCACCAACTTCCAACCATCAGGTGTCATAATAGATTGCTTTCCTCCAAATTCAAAGAACTCATAATAAATACAATCATGCTCCTTCTGAATACCTTTTCCCGTAAGAGTAGGCAAATAAGATATACCATCAATATTTTGAGGAATATCCGCCTGCACCAATTCACCTATAGTAGGCAAAAATCCCAAAATGCAGAAATATGATTGGTAACTACCCCTTGTGGAATAACTCCCGGCCATTGAATGACGAACGGAGTACGGATACCTCCTTCATATAAATCTCTTTTCTGACCCCTGAACGGACCATTACTGTCAAAATAAGATGGATCGTGCCCTCCCTCCGAATGGACTCCATTATCGGAAGTAAAAACAATTATCGTATGATCATACAAACCTTTCTCTTTTAATTCTTTAATAATCAAACCCACACTTTTATCCAAATAAGTAACCATCGCCGCATATGCCGCACGCGGAGTTTGCTGCGATTTATAACCGTCTTTGCTTCCTCCAAAAGGAGTTTCACAAAATTCCCCCTCATATTCCGTCATTACCTCTCCCATTATATCAAGATCTGCATGAGGTATGGTTGGTGAAAAATAAAGAAAGAAAGGTTTCTGCGCATTTTCATCAATAAAATTCAAAGCCTTTTCCAACATCAAGTCATGCGAATAATATTTCCCATCCAGCATAATTTTCTGCTCATTCTCATGCAAGAACTCAGGGTAATAACTATGAGCAAAACGTTGCCCCAGATAACCGTAGAAATAATCAAAACCATGTTTGCCGGGCATACCTTCCGTACCCGGTCCTCCCATTCCCCATTTGCCTACACATCCGGTAACATAATTCTTTGTTTTAAAAATATCGGCTACAGTAACTTCACCGGCAGGAAGCGGAGTTTCATATAACAATCCATCCGAACCTGCCACTTTTGCATTGCCTCTGATTGCGGCATGTCCCATGTGCTTTCCTGTAATCAGAGCACAACGAGACGGAGCACTGACCGTAGAACCGGAATAATGCTGCATAAACTTCATCCCGTTCTGAGCTATCCCATCAATATTCGGTGTCTTAATCTGACGCTGACCATAGCATCCCAAATCACCTATTCCCAAATCATCCGCCATAATATAAATAACATTGGGCGATTTCTCTGCCGTTGTAGTCTGGGCCATCGTAAGCCCTGAAGACAACAAAGCTGCGGAAAATAATATCTTACGTGTTTTTTTCATATCCAACCTTGCTTTATTTAAAAGATGAAATATCCACCATCATTAAATTTAATCTTTTTCCATTTGTAAAATGTCCGGATTGGAAAAGAACTTTCGTACCATCCGGACTAAAGCTGGGATGTGCATGATCCGGTTTCATCTTGGTATCCGAAACCAACCAATGACGTTCTCCGGTTTGCACATTAATCAGCCATACATTACCTCCAAAAGTATCTCCGGCAGCCATTTATTATCACGGCTAGCATTACAATGCCAGAAACCTCTTCCTACCAATTGGCCGTCAATCGCTTGGCGGTCTTTTTCTAATTCTACCTGCCCTATCAACTCTACATCATCTGTACGCAAATTGATACGCACAATACCACTTGCCTGTTTGCGAAGGCGCGGCTGAAATCCTAAGATATTGAAATATACAAAATCTTTGGTTGCAAAAGTTTCATGAGTCACCCAATCTAGCGGAGTTTCTTTATATAAAGGTTTAAAGACTGTTCCATCTGCCGTGCAAAACCACATACGCTGATGGGCATCGCCACCGGTTTCGTTACAAAAAACAATTTCACCCGGAGTAAAACGGCTGGCTTGTATGTGGCCTGTTTTAAATTCCGTATCAATAACCTTAGTTACTTCTCCTGTACTGAGATTCATTTTACGAATTCCGCAAAGAGTTGGCTTTATCTTTACCGGCTGGTTACTTTCAGGCAAGAAAGCGTTTTTCATCATACGTTCCTTTTCCTCTTCCGTACCCTCACGCTCAACAGTTATGTAGGCATAATCATCATTGCAATCCACAGCATATCCTCCCGGACGTCCCATCTCAGTGGGAAAAGTGCCTATGAAAGTTTCATAAGCGGATGGTTTACCTACTTTTCCTTGTTTTACATCGGCAAAGAATTTATTCAAGTCCATTACATACATGTTCCAGTTTTCTTTTTCTTTCCGGCTGACAAACATACGATTCGTTTTATTAGCCAAAAAAGCACTGCCCAAGTTCGGTCCTTCCGTAGCTTGAATAATCTTACCGGTGGCCATTTCAATAAAATAAATTTGTGTAGGAGTCCATTTACGTTTTTCTCCGTTAGGAGCGTACTTTCTACCTCTTTGTCATTTCCACGGCTGGAAGACTGAACAATAAATATTTGCCATCAGCTGTCCACATGGATCAGTCTGATAAAGAAAACGGTCATTCTTCATCGTATCGGTCAACATAGTGATAGTATTGCCGGTCGCACTATCTACATAAGTCCGCATTTCCGATGCAGTGCAGTTTCCAAACTGAGCCAATGCGGCTTTACTAAAAGCTAAAAATAATGTAATAGCTAAAAATGTCTTTCTCATAGCATGTCATTTTTTATCTGATACGACAAATTTATGCACGAGAGAAGTTATATCAAATAGAATTTTATCCATTTATATGGTTAATTGTTCACTTTTTAGTTAACTCATAAAAAGTAAGATAGCACCGACAATGCCACCTTACTTTTTTAACGAGTTAATCAAATTTCCTAATTAACCTCATTTCCAAGAACATATTGATATTATCAATTTAATTAATATCCATAATTCTGATAAGCTTTTTTTGCAGCTTCATCCAACAACACACCATTTTCATCTGTCAGCAACTCTATGAAAGTTCTAGAGAATGGTTTCAATGTCATATAATTCTGGAAATTGCCTTTAGCATTTCCTGTTTGACCATTACCACCATTCACATTATCAGAAACATCCCATGAACCTACCGGATAAGTGTTATTAGCCGAATTTGCTCCCATTTGGTTATGCCACTGAATACGCTGAGCTTGAACACCTGCATGGTGAATCACTCCATAGTAGATAAATTCTTCATTGAACTCTCTCGCATATTCATTATATATAAATTCCAGAAAACGTTTTTCCGGAGTATCAGCAACAGGAGTATAATTTTCTAATTTTGATTTTTCGGAAGTTCCATCCCAATATGAAGCATCGACCTTTATTGCATCATAACTATTATTATCTACTTCATACGGCCATTGTTGTGACTCGTTACTTAAATTTTCATGTCCAGGATATAAACGTGCAAGTACTTCATTACGAGTTTCACCAGGTTTAAAGGCTGCACGTCTGCGTAATACATTAATATCTTCAATTGCTTTACCGTATTCTCCCTTACGTCCATAAGCCTCAGCACGCACCAAGTACATTTCAGCAGAACGCATAACCGGAATATCCCGACCTCCACTTTCACTATCCAAAGCACCACGATTAGGATCATCATACTTCATATTTGTAACCTTACCTGTTTTAGAAGTATTCTCCAATCCATAGAAAATTTTACTATCGGCAAACGAATAATCATCATTACCAACAATTTGTGGGCGATAATAATACTTATTGCCATCTTTCACCCATCTGGCAAATACAGGATATGGCTGAGCATTGATAACCTCCACATCAATAGCGGTTTCTTTTGTATTCTCAATCATAGCACGTGAGATATCTCCTGTTCCCATTTTATGTTCTCCCGCCACAGCTTTACGACCTCCCCAAGAAGGACGATTATAAGTAGGCAAAATATGTTCATTGAAATAAGCAGCTTGTTCCTCATTCCAAACATACGTTTTATTTCTTTCATCATTGTAAGCATAATAATCTCCATTTGCACTGGGAGTAGAAGCTCCCGAAGTGTTTATGCCTGTCACATATTCCAAACGGAAAGTTTTTTGATAACGAGAGTCATTTAGTTTGTCTGTAAATACATCTATACCAAAATCATCATTACAAAAACCTTGATTTGACTTACCGCCATATTCCCACAAACGACTAGGAATACCATACTTGTCACCTGCATAATCACCGACAAAGAAAGTCAAAGCACGTACACCGTAACGATAGTTATCACCACTTTCTGAAAATACTGCGTTCAAAACATTCTCTGTTGTCTTTTCATTCGAGAAATCACCTAGGTCATGGCGGAACAATTCATGATAATCATCTACCAACGGATGAGCATTAATCACCATATTAGCATAATAAATACAAGAATCCAAATCCGCAGCCCCCTCACCTTTATAAAGCATACCCAAATATGACTTTTCATTGCTATTATCTATCGTTCCATCAGCTCTACGACCATATTCAGGAGTACCATACTCTTTACCTTGATAACGATTCAAATAAATCTTAGCCAATAAATGAGCCGCTGCATATTTTGTTGCACGTCCATATTCAGCCTCACTATATTGCTCTGGCAAATGCTCCACCGCATAACGCAAATCACCAATCAGTTCCTTGAACATGACAGATGCAGGAGTACGCGTATATTGATAATTTGAAGGCAAAGAAGTACTACTTTCCGTTGAAAAATAGACATCACCAAAAACTGTATTCAGCAAATAATACACGTAAGCACGATTAAATAACACCTCAGACAAACGTGCTGCTGCAAAAGAAGGGTCAGAAGCATATTTTCCTAAAGCATCCCCTGAACGAATAGCAGTAATAGCCTTATTACAATTATCGATAATCGGATAGCCATTGATCAAAAATCCAGCCTGCTGCTTTGACTGAAATCCCATAAACTGATTAGCCTGATTTCCTATGAGCCCCGAAGGAGACCACTCAGATATTGCAAACTTATTCAATGACGTCGCACCACTTTTCATAGCACAATCATGACCTGTTTCCAACATATGCAGACCTTCAGTGTACAACAAAGGAAAACGAACCGAATTATATGAACTCACAATCAATTGATCCAAACCTATTTCAGTATTCAAATAGTCCTGTGTTATGGAAGATACCATTTTTTCTTCCAAGAAACTATCAGAACAACTTGCCAATGCAAGTGCAAATGTACCAGCTAATATATATTTTTTCATTTTCTTCATATTATAAAATCAATACTATCAATTAGAAGCCCAATCTTACTCCCAAAACAAGACTGCGAGTAATACAAGTATTATTAGTTTGTCCACCAATATGATTACCTGCATCCCAACCAGTCAAATCATCCGGATTAATACCAGCTTTAACCAATTCTCCACCAAAAAGGAACGGATTCAATACCTGAGCATATACCTGTGCACTGCTTGCACCACACTTCTTCAACCAACTTTGAGGAACTGTATAAGACAAAGCTATATTCTTTATAAGAACCATATTTCCTTTTGTATAATTTCTTACATAGTCATATTTAGTTTCACGAGTTGCAGTAGTAGGCTGAGCAAACTTTGCATCTGTATTAGTTGGTGACCATGTATCTTTTTCAATTCGACGACCAATAGTCTGGGTCAGACCATAATAAGTATTACCAAATCGAAAATAAGTAAAGAAGCTCAAATTCCAGTTCTTATAGGTAAATGAATTATTGATACCGCCTGTCCATTTAGGAGATTTATTATAAATTTTCTTATCATTATCATCAAATTTACCAAATCCATTATCCATATAGGAAACAACTTCACCTGTTTTATTACCTGCAGCATCTTTTATTTCTACAGTCTTTGATCCTTCTGTACCTTGTGGAACTTCAACTAATGGTTGATCCACAATCTTATATTGTCCAGGAAGGAAAGTCAATCCCAAAGAACGATAAACATCCATCAAATGATTATCCTCCTGAGTATTTTGCCAAATGCGGTCATACTGGAAATCATAAAAACTATTCAAAGGCTCACCCACCATCCAAGGACCTGTTGAATCATACGTAGCACCACCGGCCAATTCTTTAATTTTTTCATTATTCAAAGAGAAAGTCCAATCCGTTTGCCATGTGAAGTCTTTTGTTTTAACATTTACAGTTGACAACGAAACTTCAAAACCTCTATTTTCTGTCTTACCTACATTATTCAAGATTTGTGCATAACCGGTAATTACCGGAATAGACTGATTCATCAGCAAATCAGAAGTCTTAGCAATATAATATTCAACACTACCACTAATACGATTCTCCAAGACTCCAAAATCAACACCAACATTTAAAGATGAAGTTTTTTCCCAACCTAAAGAATAGTTAGGCATAATATTAGTCTTTGTACCAATAGTATTCGACGAAACATTGCCCACTCCAAATGGGATGCTAGCATAGGTAGAAGTAACAGAACCTGCTGTTTGATAAGGATTAACAGCAGAGTTACCTGTAACACCATATCCTACACGAAGTTTTAATTGGTTAATCCAATTAATTTGCTGTATCCATTTCTCTTGTTCCATACGCCATGCCAATGCAGCAGAAGGAAAGAAATCCCATTTGTTTCCAGCAGCCAACATAGAAGCGCCATCAAATCGTCCGGTAACAGTCAACAAATATTTATCCATCAATCCATAATTCACACGTGCCATATAAGAAGCTCTTGACCAAGTAGAAAAATTGGAGCCTGGAGCATATTTTGCATTATTCGATGCACCAATATTATACCACAAAGAAGAAGGAAATGTGATTTCATATCCACGCATGTTCAACCCTTCAGTACGATAACGTTCAGCTGATTGCAACAAAGTAATATTTACCGAATGAATATCTTTTATTGTTTTATTGATATACAGCAAGTTTTCCAATGTCCATGACAACTTCTGACTGTGCTCATTATTGGCTACATTAGGAGCCATTGCAGGATTTTTAAAAGGATTAGTATATCCCTCACCATAATAACTACCCACACGGGAGTTACGATATTGAGCGCCTAAATTCGTACGCCATTTTACACCTTTCAAAGGTTCCCAAAATTGTCCAAAATCCAATTCTGCATAAGAAGAGAAGTTCACGCCATAATAACGTGTTTCATTCCAAGCATCATCTATATTTCTCAAAGGATTATGATAAGCCTGATCATCGGCACTTGCAACCTCCAGTATAGAACCATCTTCATTATAAGCCGGTACCCATGGCATCATATCCATAGCCAAACCATAAGAGTCTTTTGCTCCTGTATTACTTGTATTACTTACAATACCATAATTTTTAATAGAATGAGTAGCATTCAATCCCATTCCCACTTTCAACCATTTAGTCGGAATAATTTCACCGTTTATATTGGCTGTATAACGTTTGAAATCTTGGTCTTTCATAGGTACTTTCTGATCCAAATATCCCAATGATACATACAATTTGGAAGTTTCCGTTCCTGCTGAAAGAGAAATCTGATGATTATGAGTAAATGCTGTACGTGTCACCAATTCGCCCCAATCAGTTGTTTCTAATTGTGAAGGATCATAAGAATAAGTTCCATCAGCATTTTGCTGATATACTTTTTCCAATCGTTTATCCATATATGACATATTATTGGGATTCAACCATAAAGCTTTATCACGCTCAGGATCAGGGTTGTCACCATATCTACCATTATAAGTACCCCCCGTAATAGCTGACTGACGATTATAATCCAACAATTGACCAGAATTCATATAATCAGTTGTTGAATCCAAGAAACCAAAACTAAATGAGCCATCATAATTAATAGTAGTTCTACCCGTTTTACCTTTTTTGGTTGTCACCAAGATAACACCGTTAGCACCACGAGAGCCATAAATAGCGGTAGCAGAAGCATCTTTCAAAATTTCCATAGATTCAATATCACTCGGATTAACATCAGCAATCGAACCTGCTGACATAGGTATTCCGTCAATAACATATAAAGGATTATTATCCGCAGTTAAAGAACGATTACCACGAATACGAATATCGCCCAACTCACCAGGACGATTATTAGACGTAATATCCACACCTGTCACACGTCCTTGCATAGCCTGCAAAGCATTTTGAACAGGACGATCCTCTATAACCTTACTCGTAACACGTGCCATAGCACCAGTCACATCACTTTTTTCTGAACGCCATAGCCAACCACTACCACTTCATCCAGTGTTTCGGTATCCTCCTCCAAGATTATCTTAACGGTAGATTGTCCTTTCACTTGGATATCTACGGTCTTGTACCCCACGAAACTTACTTGGATCGTTCCATTATCAGGAACATTCTGAAGTGTGAACTTACCATCAAAGTCGGTAATTGTACCATTGGTAGTACCTTTCACCACCACACTGGCACCGATTACAGACTCACCTGTTTTGTCAAGGACAGTACCCGAAACGGTTTTGCTCTGTGCAAAGGCCCCTACAGCCAATACGGATAACAAAGCAACGAAGAACAGCCGCTGGAACTTCTCCAAACGACGTAACAGACTTGAATTCTTTCTGTCTTTCATACTTTAATTATTAAGTTAAACAAAAGTTAACTTGATATATAAAGTTGAAAGTATCAAAAAAAGCCCATTTCATCGAATTTTATAATATAGATGATACAATAATAGAGAATATAAAGTGCTCTTATTGCTGTTGGAAAAAAACTCTTTTAGTTAGTATTTATGAAATATTTCACTTTGCTCTCAAATTTATATGGAGTAGTTTATATCCTGACTTAAACTTAAAAAATATCCCCAAAAAGCAAGTGTACTTTATTAGCTGTCTAAGTGCATTTGCTTGATTTATGAACCACACTTACTTTTTAAGGTAATACAATAATAACATTTACATGATATGAAAGACATTTATGCATATATAATAACATTGACTATTTAAGCAATTGATCGAAGATTTCTCTAAAAACTTTATCGGCGTGCTCTTGCATTATTCGTATATAATTAAATATAGGACGATTGTATTTCATGCTATGACCAATACAATATTCTATTTTTTCTATTTCGATACCTATATCATAACCATGTTGTGCAAATGTTTTTCTTGCAGAATAATATGAAACCTTTCTATTTATGCCTGCCAGATCAGTCACCTTCCCTATATGTCTAAAGACCAAACTATATACTTTTCATAAGATTCATATTTGCCAAAAACTAATTTCCCATTTTCAGAAATATATCGTTCAATAATTGTCTGTGCTTCTGGCTGGATAGTGAAAGCTATTTCATTTTCATTTTTTTGCTATTACGGGTTTTATGTCTTATATATCTCATACAGTTCCCTTTAGTGAAATCATACTCCATTAGTCTCTTAGATTAATACCACCTAAATAATAAGTTAACATAAATATATCTCGAGCCATGATATGCACAGACTTGAATAATTTCACATCACGTATTTTTTTTAATTCATCAACGGACAGATCTAGTTCTCTGATATTACTAACTGGCATTTTAAATAAAACAAAAGGATGAACTAAATAAGTTACATAATTCATTTTCCTGGCATAGTTCAATATTACTTTTATTAAAGTGAGGTAAATTCTGATAGAAGTTTCTTTTAATCCTTCAGCCTTCATTACATCAGCGAAACTTTGTATATGTGTCGGACTGAGTTGTACCAAAGGAAAATCACCTTTCATATGTTTAAGGAACTTTGCACAAGCTATATTATATAATTTATGTGATTTTTTACGATCGTCTGCTTCCATCATTGAAAGATATTCTTTCACTACCGTATTAAAGGTTATTCCTTTTTTTTGTTGTTCCCGAGTTATAACATGTATCAATCAGTGCATGAAATATTCGACTGATAATGAATAGACGAAAGAATCTCTTCGTATTCATTAATCAACTTGCGCAAACAAGCATTTATATTAGCTGCATTTTCATGTTTTACTACTCGTCCATTTTTCATTTGATTTGCAGAATCCAAAATGAATTGGGTTGAAATATATCTCGTTTGTGAACGATGAGCCACTGCGATCCTGACTCTATGTCTACCGTTAGATAATTTTTTAGCAGGTACAATTACTATTGAAAGATTAGCCATATTCAAATTTTAGTTTATACGTTTTACAATACAATATTAAAGTAACAATCAGAAATAAAAGCACTCTTGTATAACAAAAATGCTCTTGAAACTATCCATTTTGAGATTGTTCACAGAAGTTTGTACTATTTTTCAGTTGAAAAGACGGAAAATTCCATGCTTTTGTACAATCCTACATTGGCTTTTTTAATATTCGCGCATATATTTGCAACACTTTTTCACAGGTAGGAGACCTATTTCTCCTGAGAGAATAGAAAACTAACTTTTGTTTAACTTAATAATTAAGTATGAAAGACAGAAAGAATTCAAGTCTGTTGGGTCGCCTGGACAAGTTCCAGCGGCTGTTCTTCGTTGCTTTGTTATCCGTATTGGCTGTAGGGGCCTTTGCACAGAGCAAAACCGTTTCGGGTACTGTCCTTGACAAGACAGGTGAGTCTGTAATCGGTGCCAGTGTGGTGGTGAAAGGTACTACCAATGGTACAATTACTGACTTTGATGGTAAGTTCACACTTCAGAATGTTCCTGATAATGGAACTATCCAAGTAAGTTTCGTGGGATACAAGACCGTAGATATCCAGGTGAAAGGACAATCTACCGTTAAGGTAATCTTGGAGGAGGATACTGAAACACTGGATGAGGTTGTGGTAGTAGGTTATGGTGTTCAGAAAAAAAGTGATGTGACTGGTGCTATGGCACGTGTTGGTTCTGAAGAATTGAATACAAGACCTGTGAACAATGCTTTTGAAGCCTTACAAGGCAAAGCTGCCGGTGTAGATATCACCTCAAGTGAACGTCCGGGTACTGTAGGATCAATCCGTATTCGTGGTAACCGATCTATCAGCGCATCATCAGACCCTCTGTATGTAGTAGATGGAGTTCCTTTGAGTGCTGGAGGAATTGAAACGATCAATCCGCGTGACATAGAATCCATTGATATCTTAAAGGATGCCTCTTCTACAGCTATTTACGGTTCTCGTGGTGCCAATGGTGTCATATTGATAACTACCAAACGCGGTAAAGCGGGTAGACTCGCTTTAAACTACTCAGGTTCTGTCACATTAGAAAACCTAAAAGACAAATCACCTGCCATGAGTGCAAGCGATTATATTACCTGGCGCCGTTGGGCTTATTATAACTCAGATCCGGTAAACAATCCTCGCGGTGACCAACCTAACTACGATAAAGACCAAATTTATTTCGCAGCATCAGGTGATCCCGCAGCTTTGGCAAATGTAAATAAAGGTTGGAGTAACGGTACTTGGGATGGAAGTAAAGTAACAGATACCGACTGGGCAGACATAGTGACCCAAACAGGTATCACTCATGAACACACCATCAGTGGTAGTGGCGGTAACGAAACTGCGCAAGCTTTCTTCTCTGTTGGTTACCTGAATAATCAAGGAACTCAGAAAGGACAGGAATATGAACGTTATAATTTTTCAATGTCTGTCGATTTACAAGTAAAACCTTGGTTTAAAATGGGCGGATCTATCAACGGTTCATGGGCGGTTCAAGACTATGGTTATTCCCGTACCGGACAATCTTCAGGCTCGGGCCCTGTTGATATATATAGCGCGGCAAAAGCTATTCCACGCTTTGGTGTTCCTTATGATGAAGAAGGAAATATCATTACCAACCTGTGGCTCCACCACCAATGTTTATACTGTAATTGACGAATGGAATAAGTCAACCGATAACCGCCAAACTTTCCGTGTACTAGGCAGCTTTTACGGACAATTTGATTTTGGGAAAATATGGGCACCTCTAGAGGGACTAAGCTATAAAATCTCTTTCGGTCCTGATTTCCGCCACTATCGTCAAGGTATTTTTATCAGCAAAGACTCTGCCGTGAAAATGGGCTCAAAAAACTATGCTAAATATGCAACAGATCGTTACTTGTCATGGACACTGGATAATCAGATCAACTATAACAAGACATTCGGCAAACATAACTTAGGCGTAACCTTATTGCAATCAGCTTCCAAATATAATAAAGAAAGTGGTTCCGAAAGTGCTAACGCCATCCCTAATGAAAATTTTGAATGGTACAACATGGGCAGTGTAGATATTACTGATGCAGCAACTTATGGTGCTGGTATGAGTACTGGTATGTCTGAGAATCAGCTGGCATCGTACATGGCACGTGTAAACTACGCATACAACGACCGTTATTTATTGACTGTATCCGGACGTTATGACGGTTCTTCCGTATTAGCAGACGGGCACAAATTGGAGTTTCTTCCCTTCTGCCGCCTTGGCTGGCGCAATTGACCAAGAAGACTTCATGAAAGATATTTCTTGGATAAACCAGTTAAAACTTCGTTTCGGTTTGGGAACAACTGGTAACTCAGCTGTAAGTGCATATTCTACATTAGGTAACATCCAGTCATTCTATGTACCTTTTGGCTCTACTCTGACCCCTGCTTATGCTACTAATGAACCTTATTACACTTCTTCTCAAGTAAAAATGGCAAATAAAAATTTAGGTTGGGAAAAGACAACACAATATAACTATGGTATAGATTTCAGTTTCTTGAATGGACGTATCAGCGGTTCAATGGATATTTATCACTCTAACACCAATGACTTATTATTAAGCATGACTATTCCAACCTTAACTGGCTTTAATTCTACTTATGCCAATGTAGGTAAAACAAAAAACTTCGGTGTTGACTTATCTTTGAACCTGGTTCCCATACAAACTAAAGACTTTGAATGGAGTTCCACTATCAATGCAGCCTATCAAAAAGATGAAATCTTAGAACTTGCTAACGGTAAGCAGGATGACATTTCCAATGCCTGGTTCATTGGTGAGTCAATCAATGTTTTCTATGGTACTGCCAGCGATGGTCTGTGGCAGGAAAGTGATGCGGCAGAAATGGCTAAATTCAATGCCAACGGACATAAATTTGAAGCAGGTATGGTTAAACCAGTTGATCAAGATGGTAACTATATTATAGACAGTAATGACCGTATTATTCTTGGCAACAAAAATCCTAAATGGGTACTGGGATGGAGCAATACATTCAACTATAAAGGTCTTGAACTAGGTATCGAGCTGAACGGACGATTTGGTTATATGGTTGATACGGGTGGTGAAGGCCAATACGGTATGTACAACCAACGTGAAATAAGCTATTGGACTCCGGACAACACTGGTGCTGATTATCAAAAACCGATTTACAGTACAGCAGGTGGTGATGCTTATTCAAGTCTGCTAGGCTTTAAAGATGCCTCATTCATCAAGATCCGTAACATTTCTTTAGGTTATAACTTCAATTCCAAAGCATTAAAGAACATCGGAATCAGTTCTCTTAAATTATATGCACAAGCTAAGAATATAGGCAACCTCTATTCTTCAGTAGATTTTATGGATCTGGACTTAGGCACTACTTATTACAATAGAGGCTTTACTTTCGGTTTACAAGTTGGTTTCTAATTTGATAATAACACATTAAACTGTTTTTAAAATGAAAATTTAAAATATACATTATTCACGGCTGCCCTGTCTGTCGCAATGACTGCCAGTTTCAGTTCTTGTAGCGATAGTTTCCTAGATGAAAAAACAAGTCATCCTATACCACTGATTATTTCAAAACGTCACAGGGCATTCAAGATCTGGCTACCGCACTGTACGGTAACATCCGTTGGCATTTCGGTTATGAATGGCGTATGGTATTACCCTTACGCACTGATGAATCACAAACGGCTCTGACCTGACAGCAGAACCATGG
>ENA-OQJH01000017-OQJH01000017.1-human-gut-metagenome-genome-assembly--contig:-NODE-17-length-78221-cov-8.259239_pt1 | contig 78221 bp, 86 predicted proteins | sample MGYA00242597_ERZ504763 | MGnify/ENA primary metagenome ERZ504763 (study PRJEB26092, sample SAMD00036359) | human gut metagenome | host: Homo sapiens | study: EMG produced TPA metagenomics assembly of... | reverse complement strand
CACTATCTTTTCAGGCAGAAGAAAAAGGACTTCATGTTATAGGAGAACATGATGATTACAGTGGTATATATGTTTGGAGCAATGCAGTTCATCTGAAAAAAATATTGATGAATCTGTTTACAAACAGCATGAAGTACAATAAGGTGAATGGTTTTATTTACATGAGTATGAGAACGATTGAAAGATCAGAAGATCACATGACATGTGAATTTAAAATAAAAGATAATGGAATTGGAATGTCAGAAGAATTTATAAAAAATGAATTGTTTACTCCATTTGTACAGGCAGATAATTCCCCACGTTCTGATTATAATGGGACAGGTCTGGGAATGCCTATTGTGAAACAACTTGTAGAAAAGATGGGCGGAACCATAACCGTTGAAAGCAAGCTTGGTGAAGGAAGCTGTTTTACTGTAATACTTCCATTTAAAATTGATACGAATGCACGGTCAGAAGAAAAAGAAGATTTTGATGCAGATATATCAGATATCAGGATATTGCTGGTTGAAGATAATGAGCTGAATGCGGAAATAGCAGAATTCATGCTGACGGAAAATGGTGCTAAAGTAGAAACAGTGAATAATGGGTTAGAAGCTGTTCAGCACTTTGAAGCTTCCGCACCGGGAACGTATGATGTTATTTTGATGGATGTTATGATGCCGGTGATGGATGGTCTTACAGCTGCAAGAACAATAAGAGCTCTGGAGCGGCAAGATGCAAAAACTATCCCTATCATTGCTATGACTGCAAACGCATTCAGGGAAGATGCCGAAAGGTGTATGGAAGCAGGAATGAACGCACATCTTGCAAAGCCGTTGGATGATGAAAAAATTAAGCAGACCATAAGCGAAGAGTTGAGAAAGCAAAATGCCTGTCATGAATGATTATGAGGCAACCGCAGCAATCAGGAGCCTTCTAGGTGCATGGGATAAGCAGACAGGAAACATAGAGAGAGGATTTGGTTATGACAGAACAGAAACTGTATCAGTTTTGTGATACAATGGCTGCATCTGAATACCGCTCGCTGATCCGTCCATTTCTGGATATCTCTACACTTTCAGCAAGATTGAAGGCGGAAGAATGCATTTCCACAGAATACCGTATGTGTGATGGCAGTTGGCACAGAATGCTTTTACTGTAAAAAGGATGAGTCTGGAAATGTAACCCATGTTTGTAAAATACGTGAAGAGTTGAGACGTTTTTGTATTAAATTAAAATTAGATAAAAGGCATGTGAAATACGATGATGAAAATAACTATATAAACAAAAAGAAAAGATCAAAATCCGGTAAATCATTGGAAAATTTTTGAGGGACGGTTGGTATTCCTTCTGGCAATGGTGATTTTGGCTGTTGTCGCATATACTTTTATTTTACAACAAGCATATACCAAAACTGCTCTGAAAACAGAAATTGAACGAGATATTTCCAGTGCAGATGCGGTTCATAAGCTGGTAAATGACAGACTGGGACGAAAAGATTTTAATGAAATAAAAAGTAAAGCTGATGAGAATACAGAACTATTCAAGAATATGTCGACATATATGAATGAAATCAGAACGCTGAATTCTACGAGATATATTTACACAGCAACCAGAAATGAAGACGGTAGATTGATTTACGTTGTAGACGGACTGGATCCATCGGCTGGTGACGTCAGACATCCAGGAGATCCGATTGAAAAGGAGATGGTTCCTTATATAGAAAAAGCACTTTCTGGAAAAACAGTATATTCTCAGGATATTGTTGATACAACATGGGGACCTATTTTTACAGCCTGTTATCCTGTGACAGCGGAAGATGAATCTAATGAAGTGATAGGTGCTTTCTGCATAGAAATGGATATGCAGAAAGCGTATGGAATGGTTGAGAAGACGAATAAGTTAAGTATTGTACTGGGATGCATTACAGCGTGTATTTTGGTAATATTATGTACCTGTGGATATTCTGTATATAAGAAGCAAAAAGAAAATGAGCAGAAACAGCAAAAACTGTTGCAGGAAGCTGCAAGACTGGCCGATTCAGCTAATAAAGCAAAATCAACATTTCTATTTAATATGTCTCATGATATTCGTACCCCTATGAATGCAATCATTGGATATGCAGAATTGGGAGAGAAACATTTAAAGGAGCCAACTATATTAGAGGATTACTTTGAAAAAATATTATTGTGCGGAAAGAAAATGCTGCATTTGATTGATAACATTCTTGAATTAGCACGAATCGAAAACAACCAAGCAACGCTGGATGAAACAATAACAGATGTTTCTAAAAACTTTGATTTATGTATTGATATGTTTAGGAAACCGATAGAAGAAAAACATCAAACACTGAAAGTCAATAAGAACATTCGATATCCATACCTGCATATGGATGATGCAAGATCATCTGAAATTACGATTAACATTTTGAGTAATGCTGTGAAATACACGGGTGAAGGCGGTAACATAAGCTGTACATTGAACCAATATCCCGGCGAAAAAGAAGGTTGGAGTGTATTAGAGCTTATCATAGCAGACAACGGAATCGGAATGTCAGAAGAATTCCAAAAACATATTTTTGAATCATTTTCACAGGAACGATCTTCGTCAGACAGCGGAATAGAAGGTAGCGGACTTGGCATGGGAATCGTGAAGAAACTGGTGGATTTAATGGATGGCAAGATCACAGTTCAGAGCAAACCGGGAGCAGGTTCTACTTTTACAATCACGCTTCCATTAAAAATAGCAAATGCGGAAGAAAGGAATCCGAAACATGCAGACGGTCAGTTGAATATCAAAAAACTGGAAGGAAAAAGGGTTCTTTTGGTAGAAGATAATGACTTGAATGCAGAAATTGCAACGGAACTTTTGACGGAAGAGGGAATCATGATAGAAAGAGCGGAGAACGGCGTTGCATGTATTGATATGTTTAACAAAGCAAAGCAAAATTACTACAGTCTGATTCTGATGGATATTCAGATGCCGATTATGAACGGATATGAAGCATCCAGGAGAATTCGAGAACTGAAAGACGGTAACAAATCGCAGATTCCAATTGTTGCAATGACAGCAAATGCGTTTGAAGAAGATAAGAAGATGGCTTTGGCAAGTGGCATGAATGATCATGTTGCAAAACCAATAGATATGAATGTATTATTGCCGACTATTATGAAATATATGTAAAGGAAGAAAGAAGGACACTGATTTTGTAGTCAGTGTTCTTCTTACATATCAGTCGACTAAAGAAAAACATTTTATCCAGTCCATTCTTTTTTGTCAGTTTTCTGCCGGCAAGTCAGAGAGCAGGACATTTCCGTTGACGGTACTTGCCTGAATGGTGAATGCAGAAATACCGGAGCGGGTGAATGTTTTTGTGTAGGAATCCGTTCTTCCATTGGAGACGAGGCGGATTTTTCCGGTTGTCGTGGATGCATGAATGGACGCATCGGCAAGGTCGTGCGGGAGATGGAGTTTCACGGAACCGTTGACGGATTTTGCTGTCAGGGACTCGGAACAGGTTCCCTCGAAGAGGACTTTGCCGTTGACACCGTTTAAAGCTGCGCGGGAGCAGTCGCCGGTGATTTCAAGTCTGCCGTTTGTGGCGGAAACATCGAGGCTGTCTGTGCGCAGACGGGTCAGGACGATCTTTCCGTTCGCAGCCTGTATGCGGCAGCTGGATGCGGAAAGGGAATCGCCGGTGATTTTGCCGTTTGTGGCGGAAATTTCGAGCGTAGTAAGGGAGAGGGTATCAAGCCCGGCCGCGCCGTTCAAAGAGCGGAGCGTCAGCTTCTGTACGGTGGACGGCACCTGGAAGGAGAACACCTCTTTCTGGTGATTATTGCAGAAAAGATGTTTCCAGAATACGGAAGGGATGAGCTTTTTCTCTCGCAGACAGAACGTATTGCCATCAATGCCTGCCTCGAAGCGGTCCGGATCGAAGTCGCCGGAAAAGTCAAACTCAACCGAAGCGGAAGTGCCCGGAGCAAAGTCGGCAGAAGCGTTCCGCAGGGAGATTTCCATAGCGGTGATGGCGGTGGAAGGGGCGTACGGGTAGTTCGGATGTGTTTCTTCAGAATTGGAGTGGGTTTTCTCCTGTGGCAGCACGTTTGCAACAGGCTGCTCCGTTGTGGCATATTCCTGACGGAAAAATTCGAGGACATCGTCGACATTGCCGAGTTCCGCACAGATTTCCTCATCGGAGAGACCCTGGCTGCGGGCGTCGGCGAAATGGGATTCGAAATCGTTTAAAATTTCCTCTGCGGCGGCAGAATCAAAGGATGCAAGGCCCTGTTTCAATGCATTCATATAAGTTTCATACGTTGTATTCATCATGATTTTCCTTTCTATCGTCAGATCGTTTCATCTGAAATCAGTCGGTTGATCTGCTGGGTGAAATCCAGCCATTCCTGTTTTTTCTCCTGCTGATAAGCTGTTCCTGCTTCAGTCAGATGGTAATATTTCCGGGCAGGGCCGGATGCGGATTCCTGCAGATACGTTTCCACGTAACCGGCTTCCTTGAGTCGTTTTAAAATCATATAGAGCGTTCCTGCGGCGATGGACATTTCGCGGGAAATGGCGTCTGTCAGCTCATAGCCGTATTTGTCCTCTTTTGTCAGCTGGGAGAGGACACAGAGCTCGAGGACGCCCTTTTTGAGTTGTGGATTCATATGAACACCTCCTTGTTGAGTAGATCATAACACAGACTATATCATAATGCAATATAGCGAACCAAATTTTTATCCTGCCATGTGTTCGATTTTGTACATGGAAATGACTTGAAAAGAACCGCGGATTTCCGTATAATCAAGCAGAACCCTGAAATTTGACCGGAAAATACAGAAAAATAGAAAGATAGTAAGTTGGAAAGAAGAGGAAAAAATATGAGTGAAATGAATCAGAATAACAATGGCCCGGTAAAGGCGCGATCCATTCGATCGAGAGCTTCGGATCCGTCGACGGACCTGGCGTACGCTACGTGATTTTCGTGAAGGGCTGCAACATGCGCTGCCAGTTCTGCCACAACCCGGATACCTGGACGATGAAAGATGCCGACTGGCAGACCGCAGATGAGGTGCTGAAAAAGGCGCTCCGCTACAAAAATTACTGGGGCGAAAAGGGCGGCATTACTGTAAGCGGCGGAGAACCGCTGCTGCAGATCGACTTCCTGATCGAGCTGTTCCGCAAGGCAAAAAAAGAACGGCGTTCACACAACGCTGGATACCAGTGGAAATCCGTTCACAAGAGAGGAGCCGTATTTCAGCAAATTTAATGAGCTGATGAAATACACCGACCTGTTGCTGCTCGATATCAAGCTGATTGACGACAAGGCGCACAGAGAGCTGACCGGCTGCACCAACGAGAACATCCTCGATCTGGCGCGCTACCTTGACGAGATCGGCAAACCAGTCTGGATCCGCCACGTCCTCGTCCCGGAACGCAGCGACTACGATGAATACCTGATTCGCCTCGATGAGTTTTTACACAGCCTGCACAACGTACAGCGCGTAGAGGTTCTCCCATACCACACCCTCGGCGTATTCAAATGGGAAACCTTAGGAATCCCATACAAACTCGAAGGCATCAACCCGCCGACCAAGGAGCGCGTGGAAAACGCCAATAAACTGCTGCATACGGCGGAATATACGGGATATCTGAAATAAAAAGCAGAACAACAAGAAAAAAAATGTGAAAAAGTAACAATTTTTATAAAAACTTTATAGTATTTCTGTTCAAAAACCAGAAGAAAAGGAGTATAATTTCTGTTATGGACGAGAGCATGGTTACAATGTTGCGGACATGACAGGGACGACAGCAAAAACACTACGAACCTTTTTGATTCGCCGCGGCAGTTGCTGCATCCACCAAAAATAAGAGCAAAAAGAAAGAAGGATTTACAATGTTTGGTTCAAAAGAGGCATCGGAAGACAAGCTGAAAAAAAATGGTGGAAAAAGGAAAATGGGACAAATTAAGAAAACAGTATCTGGATTCGGACAAGACAACGCAGGTAGCGCTTGCAAAAGCCTGTGCAGCTTCGAGAAATGATGGTTCTGTTAATATTCTGACTTCTCTTCTGGAAGTAGACGATGTGGACGTAAAATCGCGGCCGTTACGAGCCTTGGTGATGTTGGAGACGATCACGTAACAGCACTGATCCGTCAGCTGGCCGTCAAGACACCGGCAGATCAGACGGAGCTGAAAGCAGCGATCACAAAAGCGCTGGAGAAGATTGTCGAAAGAGCATAAGAGCAGGATCAGTGAAAAAAAGGAAAGGCGAAGAAGTTTCTGTAAAAAGAAGCTCCTTCGTTTTTTTGTTGCAAGGCATATCAGAATCTGCTCCAGCGGATTGTTTTTGCCCGAACAGAAATCTTACAAAATCGTAATAATAATGCAGTTGTATCTATCCCGCAAAAAATGCTATAGTGAAAATAACACAGACACAAAAGCAGAACGCGGAGCGAAAAGCATCCGCAGAAAAAAGGGAGGAAACAAGATGGAATTTGTATTCGAACATGCAACCATGATTGCCGTGATCGCCGTTGTGGTGATCATTCTTGCCATTCTGGCGAGCGGTTATGTGAAGGCGCCGCCGGATACCGCATTTATTATTTCCGGTTTCAAAAAAGGCCAGCGGATCCTGATCGGTAAAGCCGGCATCAAGCTCCCATTCTTTGAGCGGCTGGACAAGCTGAGTCTGAAGCTGGTAGCGATCGATGTGAAGACGAGCGACGCCGTGCCGACCGCTGACTACATCAATATTCAGGTGGATGCAGCCGTCAACATCAAAGTCGGGGACGAACCGCAGAAGCTCCAGAAAGCATCCCAGAACTTCCTGAACCGCGACAGCGAATATATTGCCAAGGTTGCAAGAGAAGTCCTTGAAGGAAACATGCGTGAGATCGTTGGAAAGATGCGTCTGGAAGAGATGGTTTCCGACCGCCAGAAGTTTGCGGAGCTGGTCAAAGAAAATGCAGAACCGGACCTGGCTGCGATGGGACTTGACATCATCAGCTTCAACGTACAGAATTTCGTCGATTCCAATCAGGTCATTGAAAACCTCGGTATCGACAATATCGTAAAAATCAAGAAATCCGCGGCGATCGCCCGTGCCAATTCCGAGAAAGAAATCAAAATTGCCCAGGCGCGTGCAAATAAAGAGGCGAACGATGAGCGCGTTCTTGCCGAGACTGAGATCGCAAAGAAAAACAACGATCTGGCAATCAAGTCGGCAGAGCTGAAAAAAGAGTCCGATATCAAAAAGGCAGAGGCAGATGCAGCGTACAAGATTCAGGAAGAGCAGCAGAGAAAAGAGCTGGAAATCACTTCCGCGAATGCGAACATCGCCCGTCAGGAGCGTGAGGTTGAGCTCCGTGCCAGAGAAGTAGAAGTAACCGAGAAATCCCTCGAGGCAGAAGTCAAGAAGAAAGCCGAGGCCGAGCGTTACGCAAAACAGCAGCAGGCAGAGGCAGATTTGTACCGCCGTCAGAAAGACGCAGAGGCAGACCAGTTCGAAAAAATCCGCGAGGCGGAGGCAAAGAAAGCCCAGGCAGAAGCCCAGCGCTATGCGATGGAGCAGGAAGCACTCGGTATCAAGGCAAAAGGTGAGGCGGAAGCCGCATCTATCCGCGCCCAGGCACTTGCAGAGGCCGAAGGTATGGAGAAGAAAGCCGAGGCTTACCAGCGCTACAACAAAGCCGCAATGGCAGAGATGATGATCAAGGTTCTGCCGGAGATCGCCGGAAAGATCGCAGAGCCGCTCAGCCAGATCGACAAGATTACGATCATCGGCGGCGGAAGCGAGGACAACGGCATCGGCTCCGTAGCGGGCAATGTGCCGGTGGTGATGGCAAAGCTGTTTGAGTCGATGAAAGAGGCGACCGGTGTCGATCTCTCCGAAATCATGAGAGCCGATACGTACGATGCAAAAGTAAACCGCAACATTCAGATCTCCAGCCCGGAAGAGCTCAAAGAGTATCTGAAAGCAGAAGCCGGAAAGGCAGCAGCGGATGCAGAAAGCCCGGAAAAAGCGGAAGCATCCGAACCGGTGCAGAAAGACGGCAGCGAGCAGTAAATCCAGAACGGATCATAAAAACAGAAAAAGAGGCAGGAATCCAGAGAAATTTCTTGAGGATCCTGCCTCTTTTGACGTATAGATCGGAAAAAGTTATTCGGCGCCTTTTTCCAGCATGCCCATGAACTCTTTTGCCGCCTGCGGGATCGGCAGATGGGAGCTGTGGGCAACGACAAGCTGGCGCGGCGGAAGCTCCTCCACGAGGTCGAGCTGGAAGGCCGCCGTCTCTTTTACAAGACAGTAGTCCGGCACAAACGCGATGCCAAGGCCGATACTCGCCAGGTCGATCAGAAGATCGTTGCTGCCAAGCTCAATTTCCGGCACGAGGTCGAGCTGGAACCGCTGAAACTGGCTGTGCAGGAACTCGCTCGTCGTACTCTTGCGGTCGAGCATCAGAATCGGGTACTGCAGCAGCTCTTTTAAGTGAACCGGCCTGTTTTCCAGTTCCGGGTAATATTCGCCGTTCGCGATGAAGATATCGTGGAACGAATGAATCGGAATCGTGTGAAGACGGCTGGAAAGATGCGAGTTTGGATAATTGGTCACGATGAAATCCACCTGGCCGGATTCCAGCAGATCGACACACTGGGTCGAAGTCTGGTTTGTCACCTTGATGTGGACATTCGGAAAGGAGCGGTGGAAACGATTCAGGTACGGAACGAGGAAATAGCGGCAGATTGTGTCGCTCGCGCCGATGCGGAGCTGGCCGCCGCCAAGCGTTCCCGCTTCCATAATCTGTGCTTCACCGCGCGCAATCAGGTTGATCGCAGGCTCTACGTGGCGCAGCAACGTTTCTCCCTCCGGCGTTAACTGCACGCGCTTTGTACTGCGGATAAAGAGCGTGATTCCAAGCTTTTTCTCCAGTACCTTGATCGACTGGCTGACCGCCGACTGCGAGATAAAAAGCAGCTTGGAGGCCTCGGAAAAACTGAGTGTGGTGGCAACGTAATAGAAAACCTTATATAACTCGTAATTAATATCCAAAATAAGCACCTCTTATAAAATATGATACCTTCACTCTAGCACACTTCCCCGAAAGAATGCAAGAAAAAATCTGCCGGAGCCGTGAACTTTTTCTCCTCTTTTTCGAGTAAGAGAAAATTCACGGTTCCGGCAGATAAGAAAGGGGAATCAGCCAAGCACTTTGGCAATGGCGCTGTCCAGCGTGCGGATCTGCGCGTTGCAGAGTATCCGTCGAGTTTCGGCATCTGAATATCCATCAGCACCAGATCGAACTGATCCGGCGCTGCGGTGCGGAGCGTCTCAACGGCAACATCGCCGTCGTCTGCAAGGCTGACGGAAAATCCGGCGTTCGAAAGGAGCTCCATCGCGATTTCCTGTACCATATGGCTGACGTTGATCGCCATGCCAAGTCCCGTACCCTGAATGCCGCTGACCGTAGAAGTCTCCTCGCGTGTAAGCGATTCAAAGAGGTGCTCCTGGAATTCCCGGCTCATGCCGATGCCGTTGTCGCGGACGTGGAATTCGTAGAGCGCATACCCTTTTTTATAGTACGGTTTCTGAATAATACGGACAATGATGGTGCCGCCGTTCTGTGTGAATTTCGTGGCATTGCTCAGCAGATTCAGCAGAATCTGGTTCAGGCAGAGCTTGTTGCAGAGGATAATAGAAATCCCCCTGTGTTATGAAATATGTAAAGAAATTGCTTACAAAACAAAAATATAAGACAACATATATCTCATTATACTTGATACAGACAAAATTTACCAGCGTTTGTGTAAAAGAAAAGTAAAAAATAGAATGAACGATGCATCCGAAAAACAGATTTTGTTCCGGAATGGAAATGGGAAACAAAGAAAAATAAAAGTTACTTTACATATAAAAGAGCAGAACAGGAAGAAACTTTGAAAAAAGTTGAAGAAAATTACAAATTATTGTGGAATATGTGGAAAAAATATGGTAGGATGGGAGAGAAGAGAAAAGTAGTTTTCAAAATGTTACTTAACGTTCAACGAAAACTCTAAGGTTACAAATAAAACAAAAGAACAAGAGGAGAAGGAAAATGGAATTTTTACCAAAGCCGAAAGAGGTAAAACTCCTGACGGGGGAACATGCACTTTGCTATGACGGCAGAATCGTACTGGAGGGCAGACTGCTGGGAAATGGGGATGCGTATGCGAAAGTGCTGCAGCAGGGAATCCAAAAGGAAACCGGAATGCAGTATGAGATGGGATACGGTGTTCCGGGAAGAAAAGAGACCGGTGCCATTGTACTGGGACTGGATGAGACGCTGAAAAGCCAGCAGTACGTACTGCAGGTGACAGAAGAGAACATTACGATCCAGGGCGGAGACGGAGCCGGCGTGCTCTACGGTGTGCAGACGCTGTGCCAGATGATGCACGAATACGGTGCACTGCTTCCTGCCGTGCGGATCGAGGATGAGCCGGATCTGCCGGTGCGCGGCTATTATCTCGATGAGACGAGAGGCCGTGTGCTGACACTTTCCTATTTAAAACAGGTGGCAGACCGCATGGCGTACTACAAGCTGAACCAGCTGCAGCTCTATGTGGAGCACACGTATCTGTTCTCGGGACTTTCCGAGATGTGGCGCGATGAGACGCCGCTTACGGCAGAGGAAATCCGCGAGCTGGATGCGTACTGCGCAAAGCTTCATATCGAACTGGTGCCGTCGATCGCAACGTTCGGCCATCTGTACATGCTGCTCTCCACAAAGAGCTATGGCGACCTCTGTGAATTCCCAGACAGCTGGAAAGAGCCGTTTTCCTTCTGGGACCGGATGCAGCATCACACGGTGGATGTCTCCGGCGGCAGAGCGATCGAGCTGATCAAGGCCATGATCGAGGAGTACATGGCGCTCTTTGCCACGGATAAATTCAACATCTGCGCGGACGAAACGTTCGACCTTGGAAAAGGAAAATCGAAACCGCTGGCAGACGAGAAAGGCGTTCACCGCCTGTATATCGACTATGTAAAAGAGCTCTGCGAGTTTCTCGTGGCAAAAGGCAAAAAGCCGATGTTCTGGGGCGATATCATCTGCGCACAGCCGGAGCTGATCAAAGAGCTGCCAGAGGAAACCGTCTGCCTGACCTGGGGCTATGCAGCCGAGCAGAGAGAGCATGAGGCAAAAGTGATGGCGGAAGCTGGTGCAAGACAGTATCTCTGTCCTGGGGTCGGCGGCTGGAACCAGTGGATGAACCTGGTGGAGAACAGCTACAAAAATATCGCACGGATGTGCGGCTATGCGAGAAAATACCATGCGGAAGGTGTTCTGAACACAGACTGGGGTGACTGCGGCCACATCAATCAGCCGGACTTTTCCCTTCCTGGCATGATCTATGGAGCCGTCTTCTCCTGGGGAGAGGATACAGACCGTTTTGAGGAGCTGAATGAACAGATTTCCCGTCTTGCCTACGGCGACCGGAGTGGAAAATTTGTTTCCTATATGGCAAAAACCGCGGAATGCTCTATTTTCGACTGGTGGGATGCCAATGTGGTTTATGAGGAGAAAGTGCTCGGCCATCCGAATAATCGAAACGCGCTGTTCGACGCGAGAATCCAGGATGAGGCGAAGCGTGCGGCCGCTCATGAAACGATTGCGGCACTGAAAAAAGAACTGAAAAAGACAGCAGGAAAGCTGGAAGAATCCTGCCGTCCGATGGTTCCGGTGCTGGAACTTACGATGGACGCCATCGATCTCTGGAACGAGACGGGTGCGAGACTGTGTGATATCGAGCTTGGAAAAGAAAAAGATGAGGCAGCCTGCGCAGCACTTGCGGGCCGGCTGGAAAGCTGGTTTATGAAGTACAAAGCATCCTGGAGAAGCATCAGCAAAGAAGGCGATCTGCATCACATTGCGGAAATTGTATTCTGGTATGCCGATATTCTGCGGGGAAGAAAACCGTACGAAAAATAAAAAAATCTGTTTGTGAACAAAATAAACAGAGAAAGAGAATAAATGAACGATAAAAAGTAACAAAGAAAACGAAAATTTACATAAAAGTGAACAAAAACACTTGACTTTTGCGCAGAAATGGACGAAGATAGAAGTATCGGATCGAAAGATCAAAATGTCCGTATGGCGTGACAAGAGAGAAAGAAAAAATAATTTTCACAGGGGGAAACAATCATGAGTAAAATCATCGGAAACAATCTGCCGGATATGCTTGGCAGGAAAAACCAGCAGGAGAGCACATGCCGGTATGGCGCTACGATCAGAACCCGATCATCGGCCGCTATGAGCAGAAACGTTCCAACAGTATCTTCAACAGCGCAGTCGTACCGTTCGAGGACGGATATGTAGGTGTATTCCGCTGCGACAGCCGTTCCATCAGTATGGATATTTTCGTTGGAAGAAGTAAAGACGGTATCCACTGGGAGATCGAGGATGAACCGATCAAATTTGAGGGCGCTGACGAGGAGATTCTGACAAGAGAGTACCGTTATGACCCGCGTGTCTGCAAAATCGACGACAAATACTATGTAACCTGGTGCAACGGCTATCACGGCCCGACCATCGGCGTTGCTTACACCTACGATTTCAAGAAATTTGTTCAGCTTGAGAACGCATTCCTTCCGTTCAACCGTAACGGTGTGCTGTTCCCGAGAAAGATCAACGGCTACTACATGATGATGAGCCGTCCAAGCGACAACGGCCACACACCGTTCGGCGATATCTTTGTCAGCCAGAGTAAAGATATGGAATTCTGGGGAAGACACCGCCATATGATGAGCGGTTCGCGGGGATGAGTCTGCATGGCAGTGCACCAAGATCGGCGCGGCCCGGTTCCGATTGAGACAGATGAGGGATGGCTGCTGATCTACCACGGTGTTATCACAACCTGCAACGGATATGTATACCGTATGGGATGCGCGCTGCTTGATATCGACGAGCCGTGGAAAGTGAAATACAGAACGAAAGACTATATTATGGCTCCGATCACCCAGTACGAGTGCATGGGTGATGTTCCGAACGTAGTATTCCCGTGCGCAACCTTAAGCGATGCAGCAACCGGAAGAATCACTATCTACTACGGATGCGCAGATACTGTAACCGGTATGGCATTCACAACCGTAGATGAGCTGCTGAACTATGTGAAAGAGAATAGCCTTTGATTTATAAGATAACTTAAAAAGCGACAAGTCCGCCGGGCTTACGGGTGAAAGAAGCCTGCAGGTCCGGCGGACTTTCTTTTTAAAAATGACCCCATGGACAGCATAAGGAGGCACTATGAAATTTGTAAAAGAGCGTGTGAACGTAATCTGCCAGGAACTGGCAAGACTTTCGATTTCACAGAAAATTAAAATCACCGATATGCAGGTGAAAAATGGATGCTATATCACACCGGCAGAGGCCGATGCATCAAAAGAGCCGTGGACATCGTTTGATACGGTCAATGACCGCTGGTACGGACCGGACAAACATTACTGGTTCCGCACCACTATCACCATCCGGAGAGCTTCGATGGAAAAATCTCTGGATGAGAGTCCATGCAGGACTGGACGAATGGGATGACGGAAGAAACCCGCAGTTCCTGCTGTTTGCAAACGGCGAAGTGATCCAGGGTATGGATATCAACCACCGCGAAGTACTTGTAAGAGAAAACGCAAAGGCCGGTGAAAAAATCCAGCTTGACCTGCAGTCCTACACCGGAACGCTGCACAGCGAGTTCCGTCTGCTGGCAGACCTTGAGGAGCATGATGCGAAAATCGAGGAGATCTATTACGACCTCATCGTTCCGATGCAGGGCCTGAACCGTATGGACGAGGATAATAAAACGCGTCTGGATCTCGAAACCGCACTGACCAACACGATCAATCTGCTGGACCTGCGCAAGCCGTACAGTAAAGAGTTCTACGCTTCCATCGAAGAGGCAGAAAAATGCATCCAGGAAGAGATCTATGAAAAATGGGCGGCTGGGACGAAGTTGTGGCAACGTGCATCGGCCACACCCACATTGATGTGGCATGGCTGTGGACGATTGACCAGGTTCGCCAGAAATCCTGCCGAAGCTTTGCAACGGTATTAAAACTGATGGAGGAGTATCCGAACTATCATTTCATGTCAAGCCAGCCGAAGCTCTACAGCTTTGTAAAGGAAAGACACCCGGAAGTATACGAGAAAATCCGCCAGAGAGTCAAAGAAGGACGCTGGGAGCCGGAAGGCGGCATGTGGGTTGAGGCAGACTGCAACTTGACTTCAGGAGAGTCCCTCGTGCGCCAGTTCCTGTTCGGAAAACGCTTTTTCAAAGAAGAGTTCGGCGTGGACAACAAGATCCTGTGGCTGCCGGATGTCTTCGGATACAGCGCAGCGATGCCGCAGATTCTGAAAAAATGCGGAATCGACTACTTCATGACGACAAAGCTGGCATGGAACGAGTTCAACAAAGTGCCGTACGATACGATGAACTGGGAAGGTATCGACGGAAGCAAAGTCTTCACCCATATGATCACAACGCTCGGCGTCGGCCAGCCGGAGACCAGCTTCTTTACGACATACAACGGTATGCTGCACCCGGACGCGATCATGGGCGGATGGGACCGCTACCAGAACAAGGACATCAACAACGATATCCTGATCAGCTACGGCTACGGAGACGGCGGCGGCGGTCCGACCAGAACGATGCTCGAGACATCCAAGCGTATGGAAAAAGGCATCAAAGGTGTGCCGAAAGTACGCCAGGCATTTGCGAGAACGTATTTCGACGAACTGCATGAGAAAGTAAAAGACAGCAAACGCCTCCCAACCTGGATCGGAGAGCTGTATTTTGAGTTCCACCGCGGAACGTACACTTCAATGGCACGCAACAAACGCGGCAACCGCAAGAGCGAGTACGCGATGATGGAATTAGAGCTTCTGTCCGTTCTGGCTGAAAACGCCGGAAAAGCATACCCGACCGAAGAACTGAACCGCATGTGGGAGACGATTCTGACGAATCAGTTCCACGATATTCTGCCGGGCTCCTCGATCCATGAGGTATATGAGCAGACAAAGAAAGAGTACGCAGAGATTGCAGAAACATCTGCAGAACTGATCAGTGAGCGTCTGAATGCACTCTGTGCGAAGAAGGACGAGAGCGTAACTGTATGGAACACGCTGGGGCACAGGAGAAACGATATCGTAGAGCTTGGCGCAAACAGCGCAGAGGCACTGACCGACGGAATGAACGTGTACCCGGTACAGCAGACGAAAGACGGAGCCGTTATTTATGCGGAAAACCTGCCGTCCAAGGGATATCAGGTGCTGCGTCCGGTAAGCGGGGCAGCTGTGGAAACACCGTTTGCCGTAACAGAAGCAGGAGAAGGCTATACGCTTGAGACACCGTTCTACACCATCAAGATCAATGCAAACGGCGAATTTACTTCCCTGTTTGACAAAGAGAATGACCGCGAAGTGCTGCAGAGCGGAAAAACCGGCAATGAGCTGCGCATCTATGAGGATAAACCGCTGCAGTACAGTGCATGGAACCTGGATATCTTCCACACCGAGAAATCCTGGAAGGTAGAGGGCGTGCGCCGCATGGAGTGGACAGAAAACGGTCCGGTCCGCGCAACTCTTGAAATCGAGCGTGAGGTCATGGATACCGTGATCCGACAGCAGATCCACTTCTATGCAAAAGACCGCAGAATCGACTTCGAAACCTACGTTGACTGGAAATTTGCCGAGCATGTGCTCAAAGTTCACTTCCCGGCAGACGTTCACAGCGACGAGGCAACGTACGATATCCAGTTCGGTAATGTGACAAGAAAACTGCACACCAACACAAGCTGGGATCAGGCAAGATTCGAGGTATGCGGCCACAAATGGGCCGATCTCTCCGAGGGAGGCTACGGCGTCAGCCTGATGAACGACTGCAAGTACGGCTATTCCATGAAGGACCGTGTGATAACACAGACCCTGATCAAATCCGGAACCGAGCCGAATCTGACCGCAGACCAGGAAGAACATTTCTTTACCTACTCTCTGTATCCGCACGCAGGAACATGGCGCGAGGCAGGTACGGTACAGGAAGCACTGAACCTGAACGTGCCGGCAAAAGCTGTTTCCAGTGCGGCAGAAAAAGACCGTATGGAATTCTTGTCCGTGGACAAGCGCAACGTTGTGCTTGAGACCGTGAAAAAGGCAGAGGACGGCGATGGCATCATTGTGCGTCTGTATGAGGTGGAGAATGCGAGAACAAAAGTGACACTGCACTGCGCAGATACGATTCTTTCCGCAGAGGAAACGGATCTGCTGGAAAATCCGATTGAGGGTGCAATTGCGGTGAAGGAGAACGAGATTTCGTTTACCATCAAACCGTATGAGATCCGTACGATCCGTATCCGAACACAGAAATAAAAAAACTCCGGGGTCACAAAGCAGTGCGGCCCCGGAAGAAAAAACAATAAAAAAGACATCTTGTCCGAAAAAAGGGAAAAAGATGTCTTTTTTGAAATCACCGGAACGTAAAAGAATCAGTCGCCGGTGGAACCTCGGTAAAGTACATTGGTGCTAAGATACGTAATTTCGTGCGGCTTGTGTGGATGTTTGATCCGGTACAGAATCTGAAGCGCCAGACGTGCACCGAGATCCTCGTTGAAAACCTGTACGGTTGTCAGGTCTTCTGCGAGAAGATCCTCTGTGATGTTGTCGAAGCCGGATACCGCAATATCCTCCGGTATGCGAAGACCACGTTTCTCCAGCAGCTGCATCAGAATGGAGGCAACGTAGTCGCTGGCACAGACAAATGCGTCCGGCATACGGGACAGGGAGGAAAGGAAGGTATCAATTTCCTCGCGGTATGTATCGATGCCAAGCGGGGTAGTAAGACAAACGGAAAAATCCGGTTTCTTTCCTGTATCTGTCAAAGCCTGGCAGAAGCCTTCGTATCGTTCGTGGTTGGACTGGGCGTAGCCGATATCGCCGATGAAGCCGATCCGGGTACGTCCCTGTTCCAGAAGATGGCTGGTGATACGGCGGACGCTGGTGCGGCTTTCCATCAGAAGCAGATCACCGTTCAGTTCATCCGGGGGAACGAGAGAGGAAGTGTCCAGGAACACTTTTGGAATCTGTGTCTCTGCGAGAAGGTGCAGGAGACGTTCGTTATACACGTTCAGGACAATGATGCCATGAACACTTCCGTTTGTAAGGCTTGCCGGCAGAAGATATGACGGATCTGCCGAAGTCGGAAGGTATGTGTAAACAAGGTTCACGTTGTGTGCCGAGAATACCTTTGCAATTTGGTGAATGATGGTCATCCAGAAAAGTGAGGTTTCCGGTCTGCAGACGGCAACTGCAATATTGACCGGTGTGGTGTTCTCTGCCTGGGATGGATATTGGAAATCCTCCGGGATGGCATAGCCAAGCTCCTGGGCTTTGGCTATGACCTTGGTGCGCAGAGAATCGGAGACACCTTCGTGTCCGCTGAACACCTTCCAGACCGTTGTCCGGGAGATGCCCAGGGAGTTCGCGATTTCCTGTAATGTGACTTTTTTCATAGTTCAAACCGATCCTGTTAAGTATTTAAATGCTATTTATCATTATACTCTTAAAGTGTAACTTTTTCAACCTTTCCATTGGAATGAAGAAGGAGCAAATGAGAAGCATCCGCGGACGGACAGGAGATCAGGAAGGTACGGCTGGTGGTCTCAATGCGATAGTTGAGATTTTTCACGGTTTTGTTGCAGTCATTCGGCGCATAGGAAGACAGCGTCTCCAGCAAAACATCCAGTTTGTCGCTGTAAGAACCGGTTGTCTCAAACAGAATTTTTTCTGCGTAGTACAGTTTGCGGAGCTCCCATTTGCGGTATTCATCCTCAGGGATTGTGGTATCGCAAGGAACATTGTCGCGATCCTCAGAGAAAAAGACGAAAGACCACAATTCAGGATAGTGAATATTGATGACACCGGTCGGGGCCCAGACCCAGTTGTCCTCAGGAAGAACGTTTCCGTTCTCGTCGGTGCGCTTTACATAGGCATTGTCTTTGATATCTACATTCCACTGAACACGGGAGAAATTCATCCGGTAAAATTCTCCGTTCTTTGGTGCGCGCCGTTCTTTCTGATACTCGTAGAGAGCGGCAAACGGAATGACAACTTCAACGCTCCAGCTTTTGTTTTTTGCGGAAGGATCATTGATCGAACCATCTACATGAACTGCGGTACGAAGGCCGTGCATATCGTAGCCGTTCAGACCGCTGCCGCCGTCACGGTATGGTTCGGCAAGAAACAGATCCCATACGGTGTTCAGAACGTTGATTTCAAATTCATAGTAATGATAGGTATCGGAGTCCGGGTCGACAAAAATTTCAAAATCATTGTCGAGAAAGATTACGGAGTCGCGCTCGGTCAGATGACCCCAGATTTCGTCTCCGTCAAGAAGGGCAGCAACGTACAGGTTTCATCATCCCAGAGCATTTTTGCACGGGTGACGAAACGGGGAAGCGGCATATGAGTGCCCTGGATATCAAGAAATTCGTCGGTGTACGGCGCATCTTCCCAGAATGGTTTGTTGATGTTTCCGTCTAATCGGAATTCTTTTTTTGCACGGTGGCAGGTGTAAACCGGCGGTGCAAATGGGACGGCCGGAACCGGAATGGTAATGTTTGTACTCATGGTAAAAATCTCCCTTTCAAAATTCTGATATGATGATAGTCGGTGATACACGCTGTTAAAACGTGTTGACGAAAGGTATCATATCACCAAAAGTAATAAAAATCAACATTATGGATGAACAAAAATGAACAAAATTGAATTTTTGTGGACAAAATAGGGAAAATGAGATAAAATAAAGGAGAGAAAAAGACAGAACAGAAAAATAGTTACCGTTCGCCGGATACTAGAGCATGTCTGAAAAATCATTTCCACAAACTGGGACTCGCAGCTTGCGAAAAGCCTTTTTCAGACACGCTCTAGTGAACGGTAACGAAAAATATCGAAAACACAGGGAATGATTTCGAGCGTACATATGGAAAAAAAGGAGGAAAATAAAATGGAAGTATATCAGAATGCAGCTCTTTCACCGGAAGAACGGGCAAAAGACCTGCTGGGCAAAATGACGCTGCAGGAAAAGGTAGGACAGCTGAATCAGCGTCTGTACGGATTCCGGATCTATGAGAGAGAAGATGAGAAATTTACACTGACGGAAGAATTTAAAGAAGAGGTAAATCGTATGGGCGGCCTTGGTACCTGTATGGTCTCTACCGTGCCGATCCGTGGGCAGATAAGGATGAGAAGACAGGCATTGTCCTGGAGCTTTCCGCAAAAGCCTACAATATGGTACAGAAATACGTCATCGAACATTCCCGTCTTGGAATCCCGATGATGATGAGCACGGAGTGCCCGCACGGCCATCAGCGCTCGGAGGCGGTCTGCTTCCGGTCAATCTGGCAGCAGGTGCAACGTTTGACCCGGAACTTCTTTTAGCGGGCTACCGGGCATGCGGAAAACAGTTAAAAAGCGGGCATGTAGAGCTGGCGCTGATGTCGGCACTGGATGTCGCGCGTGATCCGCGTTGGGGACGAAGTGAAGAGTGCTACTCGGAAGATCCGTGCCTTGCCGCAGCAATGGCAAAAGCAGCTGTGACCGGTATGCAGTCCACAGGCGTCGGCAGTGTGGCAAAGCATTTTTGCGCGCAGGGTGAGACGACCGGCGGTGTAAATGCGAGTGCGGCAAGAATTGGTGAGCGTGAGCTCAGAGAGATTCACTTTCCGCCTGCAAAAGCGTGCTGTGAAGCCGGTGTGGAAGGCATCATGCAGCATACAACGAAATTGACGGCGTATACTGCCACAGAAATGCATGGCTGCTGCGCGACGTACTGCGCGGTGAGATGGGCTTTGACGGCATAGTGATGGCAGACGGACTGGCTGTGGATTTCCTGAAAAATACGGAGGGCGATACGCTGCATGCAGCAGTTGCGGCAAGAAGTGCAGGTGTGGATGTGAGTCTGTGGGATGAAGCCTTTGGCCGCCTTGGTGAGGCTGTTGAAAAGGGACTTCTGGATGAAAGCCAGATTGATGAGGCTGTCCTGCGTGTTCTGAAGCTGAAATTTGAAAAAGGCCTGTTCGAGCATCCTTATATGGAAGAAAACATGCTTTCCCCGGAAGAAGCCGGCATCCCGGAGGTATCTCTTGCACTGGCGCGGGAGTCTGCTGTGCTTCTGAAAAATGAAAAGACGGTGCTTCCGCTTGCAAAGAAATATAAAAAAGTAGCAGTGATCGGCTACCATGCGGCAGACCGTTACTGTATGCTCGGCGATTATACTCCGCCGGTGCCGGAAAGCGAGTGCGTCACGGTTCTGCAGGGCATGAAGCAGGAAGCACCGGATGGCGTGAAAGTCTCTTATGCGATGGGGTCCGGTTTTTCCGAGGCGGATGAGCATGAAAAAGCAAAAGCGATGGCACTTGCAGAAGAAAGCGATGTGATCGTGGCCGTTGTCGGCGGTTCCTCCTCACGGTTTGGAGGAGCTGTGTTCGATGCAAACGGAGCAGCCTCGAAGGGAACGGGCAGCCGTTCGATGGACTGCGGCGAGGGAATGGACACCGCGAAGGTTCACATTCCGGCCGCGCAGGAAGAACTGATTGCAGCACTTGCCCGCCTTGGCAAACCACTGGTAACGGTTGTAATTGCCGGAAGAGCATACTGTATCGAGAAGATCGAAAATGCTTCCGATGCCGTTTTATATGCATTCTACCCGGGACCGATGGGAGGCAGGGCAGTTGCTGAGCTTCTCTATGGAAGCAGCAATCCGTCCGGCCGTCTTCCGGTTTCTATGCCACGCCACGTGGGACAGATCCCGGTATGCTACAATTATCGGACTTCCGTTGCCCCGGCGTACTGTGATATGACAAGCCAGCCGCTGCATACCTTCGGAGAAGGAAGATCCTACACAACGTTTACCGGCAGTGATGTTTCCGTAACAAAAGAAGAAAATGGTATTTCTGTTTCCTTTACCGTGGAAAATACCGGAAATATGGCCGGAACTTCCGTTCCGTGCCTGTATGTGCGGAAACGTTCCGGCGGCGTTGTGGCAAGAATCAAAGAGCTGAAAGCCTTTACGAGAATTGCACTTGCACCGGGAGAGAAAAAAGAAGCTGTGTTCCATCTTACAAAAGAGGAGCTGAATTTTGTCCAGATTCCGGGAAAACCAGAGGTCATCTGCCATGAGTACGAGCTGATGCTTGAAGATGGAGCAGAGAAATGGTGGACTGGAAACGTGACGGAAATGTAAGAACGGACGAAAAAACATAAAAATATAATAAAAATGAACAAAGAAGGAAACTATATTACAAAATAAAGAAACATAGCTTCCTTCTTTTTGTTTGCAAAAAATGGATAAAAATATAAATGGATCGTATGCTCCGATGCCGTGAAACGAAAAACAAAGGGAAAAACAGGAGAATTTATGGGAAAAGTGCTTAAAAAGTATCGGTTTAAATTGCGTAAAAGTAACAAAATAATATTTGTGTTCAAAAATTAATTGACAAATAAGGAAACAAAATGTAAAATAAATTCATCAAAACAGTGTTGGATAAATCTTAAATAACAGATTTGATTGTGGCAGTTGTACAAAAAAGAAGCAGCATGCGAGGATGATGCGAAAGCAAAATGTTCAAAATGTTCACGACAAGGGATGCTCCAATCAAGGAAAACACGAAACCTTTAAAAGGGAGGACAAGAGAGAAATGAAAGAGAAACCAACAAAAGCAAAGAAAAAAGGCCGCACCATCCGCGCCTTTAAGAGAGACATCTCGCTTTGGCTTTTCTGTGTTCCGGGCGTAATCCTGACATTCATCTTCAGCTACATTCCGATGTATGGTGTACAGATCGCGTTCCGCCGCTTTAATGCGACAGCCGGAATCACAAAGAGCCCGTGGGTAGGCATGTACTACTTTGAGAGATTCTTCAACTCTCCATACTTTGCTTCCACCATCAAGAACACATTGATCCTGAGTCTGTACGGACTGGTTGTATCATTCCCGATTCCGATCATCCTGGCACTGATGCTGAACTCCTTCCGCCATAAGAGATACCGGAAAGTGATCCAGACCGTCACCTACGCGCCGAACTTCATTTCCACCGTAGTTATGTGTGGTATGATCATTCTGTTCCTGTCTCCGTCCGTCGGTGTTATCAACCACGTACTGGAAGCAATCGGAATTCCGGCGGTCAACTTCATGGCGAAAAAAGCCTACTGGAGACACATTTATGTGTGGACCGGCGTATGGCAGAGTACAGGATGGAGCTCTGTTATTTACTTCGCAGCACTCGCCGGCATCAGCCCGGAGCTGCATGAGGCGGCAAAGGTAGACGGCGCAACGAAATTACAGCTGATCCGTCACATCGACCTTCCGCTGATCATGCCGACCGCGACCATTCTTCTGATTATGAACTGCGGAAGCATTCTTTCCGTCGGCTTCGAAAAAGCCTTCCTTCTGCAGAACAACCTGAATGCCAGTGTATCCGAGATCATTTCCACCTACGTCTATAAGGTCGGTCTGATCAACAACGATATGTCGTATTCTTCAGCAATCGGTCTGTTCAACACCATCGTAAACATGGTTATGCTGATCATTGTCAATACGATATCTGATAAACTTTCGGGCAACAGCCTGTGGTAGGAGGAAACAAAAACATGAGTAAAGAAAATACCGCAGTGACAAAAAAGAAAATAAAACGCTGCAAAGAGGACGTCGTTTTTGACGCAGCCTGCTTCATTATCCTGACGCTGGTTCTGTTTGTTGTGGCATATCCGCTGTACTGGGTTATCATTTCATCCATCAGTGCGCCAAGCGCCGTATCGAGTGGTAAAGTACTGCTTCACCCGATCGGATTTACCCTGAAGGGCTACGCAGAAGTATTTAAAAACGACCAGGTTATGAGAGGCTTTTTAAACTCCCTGATCATCACCTTCTGCGGTGTCATGGTCAACCTGATCGTAACGCTTCCGACATCATATGCACTTTCCAGAAGCAATTTCTCCGGAAAGAAACCGATCACCATTTTTTACCTGATCACCATGTTCTTCGGCGGCGGTCTGATCCCTACCTATCTGGTTATTCAGAGACTGCAGATGCTGAACACGATCTGGGCACTGATTCTTCCGGGATGCTTAAGCGTATACAACATGATCGTGGCAAGAACCTTCTTCAAGTCGAACATTTCGGAAGAGCTGTATGAGGCAGCTGAAATTGACGGCTGCACCCAGGCGAGATTCTTTTTCCAGATTGCACTTCCGCTTTCCAAAGCGATCATCGCAATTCTGGTTCTGTACTATGGTGTCGGTCACTGGAACTCATACTTCTCAGCACTCGTTTATATTTCGGACAAAGCAAAGTATCCGTTGCAGCTGGTTCTGCGTAACATCCTGATCACGAACCAGACCGCGCTGTCCCAGACAGCAACAACTGCGGCAGCAAGAGCAGCACTGCAGGAAAAACAGCAGCTGATCGACGTTATGAAATACTCGCTGATCATCATCAGCAGTATCCCGGTTCTGGTTATGTACACTGGTGCAGAAGCACTTTGTAAAGGGTGTTATGATCGGATCCATGAAGGGTTGATTTACAAGAAGAAGTTTTTTTAACGATTTATCTGCCGCACGGGAAACGGCGGTATGTAAATAAAGAGTCCGGACAACGGACAGGCAAAAGCGCTTCCGGCGGGAAAATGCCGCCGGAACAACACAGGAGGGAAAAATCATGAAAAGAAAAGCAGTCGCAGCAGTTTTAACTGCAGTAATGGTGGCATCTATGTTTACCGGATGTGGAAGTGATAATGGAAGCAGCTCGGCAAAGAGTGCTTCTGCAGCATCCGCAGCATCCGCAGCAAACGACACCGTGGATGAGGACGGAAAAGTAAACGGCATTATGTATCAGGAAGGTCTTCCGCTGGTAGACGAGGGAGATTACACCTTCTCCATCTTCTGCGATGATTCCAGCGAATCCGGCGAGTTTATCATGCTCGATGAGTTCAAAAAACAGACCAATGTAGACGTTGACCTGAAAATTTATCCATACGAAACAGCAACGGAGAGACTGAATCTGGATCTGAACTCCGGAGATTACGCGGATGTGATCGGCGGATGGACCTTAAGCGATAATGCAATCCTCACCTATGGTGTAAACCAGGGCGTATTCATTCCGCTGGAAGATTATTTTGAGAAATATTGCCCGAACATTTCTGCGATCCTGGATCTGCCGGGTGTAAGAGAAAAAATGACAGCACCGGACGGACACATCTACACAATTCCGTACGTATGTACCGATACAACCGTTGGATACAGCCCATACATCAATACGAAATGGCTGGAGAATGTTGGCATGAGCATGCCGACCACTACAGACGAGTTTGAGGCAGTCTTGAAAGCCTTCAAAGAGCAGGATGCAAACGGCAACGGTGACGCTTCCGATGAAATCCCGTTCTCTACCGACCCGAACAACAAACATATCGAGGCTATGGCCGGTTACTTCGGACTTCCGATGAACAAACTTGGTATTGCAATCCAGAATGAAAAGGTTGTTTACGGCGGTGTCAGCGATACATACCGTGAGTTCCTTTCCTGGTTCCACAAACTGTATGCAGAAGGACTCGTAGACGTAGAGCTTTACACACAGGACAGCTCCACATGGGAAGGTAAAGGAAATCAGGACCTGTACGGCGTTTCCATCGCATACGGAAGCAACGAGTTTACCGGAATCCCGGCTGCAGAGGAAAGAGGCGATTTCGACTCCATGCCTGTTCTGAACACAGACAAAGACGGAATCTGGCTGCGCGATACGGAAGGCTTCAGCGTATACAGAACCCAGGCTGTCATCACAAACAAGGCAGAGCATCCGGAAATCATCTGCCGCTGGTTTGACAATGCATTCGCACTGGAGAACGGCATCGGCTGCAACAGAGGACCGGTTGGTGTGATTGTAAACAAAGAGGATGACGGATACCATGCGATTGACACCACCACACTGTCTGAGGAAGATCAGGAAAAATATTCCTGGGGCAATCTGTGGCCGCAGTCTCTGCCGAAATATCTGCCGGTAGACTTCGAGTTTGTAGAAGAGCATCCGATGTATGATGAGAAAAAAGCAACAGAGGAAGCTTATGAGGCAAATCTGACCAAAGAAATTATTCCGTCCTACTGGATTGACTTGGATAAAATTGATACCTTCTCTGATACGAACACAGCAATCAAAGATTTCTTTGAGCAGCAGCAGGCGCAGTTCGTATGCGGCGAGCTTGACATTGACAACGATGCTGACTGGCAGGCTTATGTAGATGGTATGTACTCTCTGGGACTTGAGGACTGGGTAGCAACTCAGGGTATCGAGGAAATCGCGAAATAAACAGGAAAAGGTAACGATATTTCCTGTGGCGTGAAAAAAGGCATATTACAGTGTAAAACGGTAATATGCCTTTCTTTTGGGCAAGAACTGATATAATGGGAAGAAACAATAAAGGGGTAATTAGATCGGATAAAAAAGCTATGCCCGGAGTCTTTTAATCCGGGAGTACAAAAAAAGGAGGAGCTGGAAGAGATGATGCAGGACTGGTTTCGGAACGCGAAGCTGGGCATTTTTATCCATTATGGGATTTATGCGGTGGGTGATGTGTCAGAGTCATGGTCGTTCCACAACGGAAATATTTCTTATGAAGATTACATGAAACAGTGTGAAGGCTTTACAGCATCGAAGTTTGATGCGAAAAAATGGGCGGAGCTGTTTCAAAAAGCAGGTGCGCAGTACGTGGTTATGACAGCGAAGCACCATGACGGCGTGGCACTGTTTGATACCGGATACAGTGATTTAAGTGTTGTGAAGAAAACACCGGCAGCGCGCGACCTTGTAAAAGAGTATACAGCTGCCATGCGTGAGGCAGGTCTGAAGGTCGGCCTTTATTATTCGCTGATCGACTGGTCGGATCCGCGGTACCGCACGGTTTACCCGGAAGGAATGAAAAAAGAAGACTGTCTGAACGATATCTATGGTTCCCCGGCCGGAAAAGAGGAGGAGCCGGAGAAATGGCAGGAGTTTCTGGAATTCAACAATCATCAGTTAAAAGAACTGATGTCAAATTACGGAACGGTGGATCTTTTATGGTTTGATGGTGACTGGGAACGGAGCGCGGCACAGTGGAAGATGCCGGAATTCAGGGAATATCTGCATACCCTGAATCCGAACGTTGTATTGAATTCGAGAATGCAGGGCTATGGAGATTATGAGACACCGGAGCAGGGAATTCCGCTGTACGGACCGAAAGGCGAGTGGGAATTCTGTACGACAATCAACGATTCCTGGGGATATCGTCCATCGGACAATGATTACAAGAGCAGCGGTCAGATTGTGCGCATGTTCTGCGACTGTATCACCCTTGGAGGAAGAATGCTGCTGGATATCGGACCGAAGGAGGACGGAACGCTGGATGAACGCCAGGAGAAAGTTCTTCTGGATCTGGGCGGATGGATTCATGACCATAAGGAAGCGGTATTTGGAACAGAAAAAGGACTGGATTACAATCATTTCCTCGGCGGAAGCACGATTTCGGCGGATAAGAAGACGATGTATCTTTTCGTCTATGATAAGCCGCAGGAGACACTGTGTGTGAAAGGCATTAAAACACCGGTAAAAAGGGTGACGGTTCTGCATACGGGAGAGGAGCTCCGGTTCTCCTACACAGGTTCACTTCCATGGAGCGGCATTCCGGGAACGCTCTGGATCTGGGCCGGAGAGATGAGCATTCATCCGTTTGCAACGGTTGTGAAGGTGGAGCTTGAGGATGAGATCACCTACAATCTGGGACACGGGGAAGTCGTAACATTTAATGAGTAAAACGATTCGGACAGAGGAGCTTATGAGATGAAGAGAATAATTGGCTATGTAAATACGGCGGATTTAAATCATATGCGAGAAGAGGATGTGCGGGCACTTACCGTGATCAATATTGCATTTGGTCTGATCCGGGACGGAGAAGTTGTATGGGATGCAAAGGATGCACGGGATGGAATAGTATCCATTCGGAAAAGCAACCCGGAGCTGAAGATTGTATTGTCCGTAGGCGGCTGGGGAGCAGACGGCTTTTCCCAGGCTGCAAGAACAAAAGAGGGAAGAGAGCGGTTTGCTGCGAGTGCACTTGCAATTGTGAAGGAGTATGGTCTGGACGGCATTGACATTGACTGGGAGTATCCGGGCACATCGCTGGCAGGAATTGCGTCGGACAGATCGGATAAAGAGAATTATACGCTGCTTCTGGCGGAGCTTCGGAAGACACTGGACGCGTACAGAGAAGGCATGCTTGTAACGACAGCAGTCGGCGGAGATGTTTACTTTGCACTGCAGACAGATATGAAGGAGGCCTCCCGGTATCTGGATTATGTGCAGCTGATGACGTATGATCTGCAGGGCGGTTTCCAGAAGGTGACGGGACATCATGCGGCGCTGTATCACAGTGAGGGAAATTTGTTTGATGCATGTGTGCAGAAGGCAGTGAACGGTTTTGTAAATGCAGGCGTTCCAATGGAGAAGCTGATTCTTGGCGTACCGTTTTATTCCAGAAAATGGGATGGAGTAAAAGGCGCCGGATGCCGCAACGGGCTTGGAATGGAAGCAGAGACGGTCGGAGGATATGGCGGTGACTATGGCGAGCTCAAAGAGAGCTGGATCGGAAAGAGGGGATTTATCCGGTATTGGGATGAGCAGGCAAAGGTTCCGTATCTGTTTGACGGGGAAACATTTATCAGCTATGAGACTGCGAGTCACTTGGGGTGAAAATTGCGTACCTGAAAGAAAAGGGCATGGGGGGCATTATGTTCTGGGAGTATAAATGCGATCCCAGCGGAGAATTACTTTCATTTATAAAGAAAAATATGTAGCGTAGTGACCCACAGCCGGTATGTGAAAAGGCTCCTCGCTCCGGTGTTCCTGAAAAATCGCAAGGAATCCTTTTTCACATGGCGTCTGCCGCCGGTGGGCGGATGTACGTTGTGGAGACGGATAGGAAAAAAGAGAAAGGGATAGATAGAATCATGATCTCAGAAAATTTGAAAAAATATGCAACGGAAAAATTTGAGGGACGGAGAGAGCTTCTGGCTCCGGTGATGCCTGTTATCGAAGAAAAATTGAAACAGTGCAGTGAAGAAGAGGTTGTGCTGATGAAGTTTCTGTATGGTACGATGCCGGTAAGGGATGCGGGAGAATATGGATTTAACCTTTTTCTTTCGTACGTGAAGCATGCGCTGATGCTGCGGGAGAAGGTGGCATGGTGTAAGGAACTGCCGGAGGATGTGTTTGTAAATTATGTGCTGTATGACCGGATCAATTCCGAGGATATTACGGACTGCAGACCGTTTTTTTACGAGCAGATTATGGGGCGTGTAGCCGGAATGAGTCTTTGGGAGGCAATTCTGGAGATTAATTACTGGTGTGCGGAGCATGCAACGTATGAGGCGACGGACAGCAGAACGGCATCTCCGATGACGATGTATCGGAGCGGAAAGGGACGCTGCGGCGAGGAGTCAACGTTTGCAGTTACGGCGTATCGGAGTGTCGGTATTGCGGCGCGGCAGGTCTATACACCAAGATGGGCGCACTGTGATGACAATCATGCATGGTTGAGGTGTTTGTGGACGGCGAGTGGCATTTTCTCGGTGCCTGTGAGCCGGAAGAAGTGCTGGATACCGGCTGGTTCTCGGGTCCGGCGAATCGGGCAATTCTGATTCATACGCGGAACTTTTCGGATTATGTGAAGGAAAGTAACGAGGAGTATCTTGGAAAAGAAGGAGCGCTGTACTACTTTAACCATACAGATTTTTATGGCAGAACGAAGCTGGTGAAGATTCTTGTGAAGGATGAGAATGGAAAACCGGCTGCAGGAGCGCATATTGCGGTTGAAATCCTGAATATGGCAGAGTTTTTCCCGGCTGCAGTGATGATTGCGGATGCGGACGGAGAAGTTCAGATGACACTTGGCCTTGGCGATATCCGGGTACGGGCATTTGACGGAATACGCCGGGCAGAAGCCATGATGAGGATAGAGGAGGAAGATTCGCTGGAACTGGTGCTGCAGGAAGAGGCGGTTCCGTCAGCGGATGATACGTGGCAGACGCTGGAAATCCGGGCACCGAAGGAGGTGCCGGTACGGAATGTCGTTGCCACAAAGGAGCAGAAGGAGCGCAATGCGGCACGGATGGCAGAGGCGGAACGGCTTCGGAAGGCACGGTTTGCAGCATGCTTTGATGAGAAAAAAGCTGCTGCGTATCCGGAAGCGGAAGAGATTTTCCACCGGGCAGGAGAGAATTTTGAGGAGGTTTATACATTCCTTTCCAAAGATGAAAATCCGAACCGGAAGAAGCTGCTGTTTTCGCTGGAATTAAAGGATGCGAAGGACTTGAAGGCATCCGTTTTAGAGGATCATCTCGACTGTGAGCAGGGGGATCTTCCAGAGGAGATTTTCAGGAAGGATCTTCTTTGCCCGCGTATTTTCCTCGAGGAGCTGACGCCATATCGGAGCATGATCCGCGGATTTTTGAGGAAGAGACAAAACGCAGCTTTGCGGAGCAGCCGGAACGGATCCTGGATTATCTTAAGAAGAATATTACCTTCCATCCAGAAGAAGAGTATGATACAATCATGGCAACGCCGGTCGGCTCCTTACGATGAAACAGGGAAGTCCGCTGGCGCAGAAGATTCTGTTTGTGGCAATCTGCCGGAGTCTCAATGTAGCGGCAAGACTGAATCCGGTGACCCTGGAGCCGGAGTATTACCGTGATGGGGAATTCCACAGTGTGGAAACAGAAGCAGCTGTTTTGAAGGAGGAAACGGAAAGTGCGGTTCTGACACTGCGTGCGGAGGATGGAAGCGCATGGAAATACTATCAGACGTGGACCATCGGAAAGTGGAACGGAACGGTGTTTGAGACGCTGAATTACGAAGACATCGCATTCGATGGCAAAACACTGGATCTGACCCTGGAGCCGGGCTGCTATCGTCTGATTACAAGTATGCGTATGCCGAACGGTGACCAACATGCCGCATACCGCGTGTTTGAACTGAAGGCGGGAGAAGCAAAAGAGATTTATCTGGAAACCGTGAAAAAAGAGCTGGATGAGCTGTTAGAGCACATCGAACTGCCGGAGATCACGCTGGAGGATCTGGATGGAAAGGCGCATACCCTGAACGATCTCACCAAAGACGGCCCGATCCTTCTGGCCTTCCTCGGAACCGGAGAGGAGCCGACCGAGCATGTTCTGAATGAGCTGATCGAAATCGCAGAGAAGTGGAACGCAAAAGACGCTGCCATGCAGCCGTGCTCCGCACGAAAGCCGACCTGGAAAACACGACTTTCCAGAAAGCCTGCGCAGCAATCCACAACATGTCCCTCTACATCGACCCATCCGACGACGCCCCGGCGATCGCCGAAAAAATGGGAATCGATGCAGAAAAACTCCCACTGCTGATCCTCGCATTGCCGGGAAACATCGGCGGACGCGCTTATGCCGGATATAACGTCGGCAGCGTCGGACTGATGCTGCGGCTGATGGAAGAGGCGGCGAAAGCGTAAGTTAATACTAAAAAACAGGCTGACGCACGAATGCGGCAGCCTGTTTTTTTAAAGAACGCCCAGTTTTTTCAACTGTGCTACGCCATCTTCATATCCCGTAAAATGAATTCCATGAATCCCTGCCTGCTCTGCGGCCTCGACGTTTGCTTTGGTGTCGTCGAGGAATACGCAGCGGTCCGGGGTGAGGGAGAATTTCTGGATCAGGTGCTGGTAGATCTCCGGTTCCGGTTTTGTTAAATGGCAGGTGTAGGAGAAGAGGGTTCCGTCCATGTAGGGGAGGAAGGGCATTTTCTCTTTGGTGCGCTCGAAGAGGTCTCCAGAGTAGTTGGAGAGGATGTAGAGGCGGTAGCCTTTTTCTTTTAAGGAGCGTACCCAGCTTTCTGCATACGGCAGCGGGGTGATGGTTTCCTCGCAGTGGGCGAAAACCTCTTTGATTTCTTCGGTGTATTCCGGGGCGAGGGAGCAGAATCCTTTTACAATCTCCTCTGGTGTGAGAATTCCGCGGTCGAACTGGCGCCAGTAAGGGCTTTCGAAGGTTGCGGCGGTGATTGCTTTCGTTTTTTCCGGACCGAAAGCAAAGCGTTTCAGATAGGACTCGTAGTCCCAGTTGACGAGTACGCGGCCTACATCAAAAATAATGGTATCAATCATGACTGTTTTTCTCCTTTGTCTGATTTGTCGTTCTCATCGCGGTGCGACAGAACCTTGGCAACCAGCATCATGGCATAGATGAGCACTGGTACGGTAATTGCACAGTAGAGGCAGACTGTCAGCGCCTTGTGTGCAAACGGCGTGTCGATAAACGCAAAAATCATGCGCCAAGCCCGAATCCGATCAGACCGCGATGGCGAGAAGGGCGCCGATCTGTTTGAGTCGTTTCATAGATGGGATTCTCCAATCAAAAAATAAATACATGGTATAGTGTAGCACAGCTTCCTTGAAACATCCATGAAAAATTGAAAAACTGTCTGCAGAAAAAACAGAGCGTGTTTGAAAAATGCGACACTGCAAAATTTAAGGATTCTTTAGAAAAAATTAATGGCGCTTTCGATTGCTTTTTTCCCTCAAAAGGGATAGAGTATTGGCATATACTTTGAAAAAGGAGAAACGAGAACAAAATGGATAAACTGAAAGAAAAACTTTCCCGCCTGATGTACGGCCGCTACGGCATCGATCAGCTGGGCAATTTTATGATGTGGGCGGCAGTTGCATGATGATTTTCGGAGCGGTTGTACGGAGCTCCCTTATCTACACCCTGGCACTCGTCCTGATCGTCTGGGCGGATGTGCGTATCATGTCCAAGAACCATTCCAAACGGTATGCGGAAAACCAGAAATTCTTGGAACTGAAAAACCGCGTCGTCGGATTCTTCCGAGGCGGAACCCGTGCATTCAAGGATAAAGAGCACTGCTACTTCCGCTGCCCGTCCTGCCATCAGCAGGTGCGTGTACCGAAAGGAAAAGGCCATATCGAGATCCGCTGCCCGAAATGCGGAACAAAATTCATCAAAAACACCTGATAAAAAGGAGTAGTGCGATTCATGTTTGGTTATGTGACCATCCGAAAGGATGACCTGAAAGTCAAAGATTACAACAAATATCAGGCATACTACTGCGGTCTGTGTCAGGATATCAAAGAGGCGTATGGAAAAAAGGGTCAGGCGATGCTGACGTTTGATATGACATTTCTTTCCATCCTGCTGACCGGGCTTTATGAGTGTGAGACAAAAGAAGAGGAGCATTACTGCTTTCTTCATCCCGGCAAAAAACATAAATGCCTGCGGAACAAATACACAAAATACTGCGCAGACATGAACGTGCTGCTCGCCTATTACAATCTGCTGGATGACTGGGAGGACGAGAAAAACTACGCGGCGTTTACAGCGGCAAAGGCTTTGAAAAAATCTGTGACGCGCATCGAGGCATCGTATCCGCGCCAGACGAAAGCAGTGCAGGATTACCTCGAAAAGCTGCATGCATGCGAGAAGGAAAACAATCCAGACCTCGATCTTGCGGCGGGCTATACCGGAGAGGTGATGGCGGAGATCTATATTCCGGAGGAGGACATCTGGAGCGATGATCTGCGCCAGGTCGGCTTTTACATCGGAAAATTCATTTACCTGATGGATGCGCTTGATGACGTGGAAAAAGATAAAAAGAGCGGAAACTACAACCCGTTTCTGTCCATCGCAGATCAGCCGGACTTCGAGGAAACCGCAGAAAAAATCCTGCTGATGATGACGGCGGAAGCGTCGCGTGCATTTGAAAAACTTCCGATCCTGGAAAATGTAGACATTCTGCGAAATATATTGTATGCTGGTATCTGGGAAAAATACGAAATGCGAAAAAGCGCAAAAGAGCGCCAAAAAGAGGAGAAATAAAGACTGATGACAGATCCATATGAGGTGCTGGGCGTGTCCCGCGGGGCTTCGGACGATGAAATCAAAAAAGCATACCGAAAACTCAGCCGGACGTATCACCCGGATGCCAATATCAATAATCCGAATAAAGCAGAAGCAGAAGAAAAATTCAAACAGGTGCAGCAGGCGTACAAACAGATCATGGATGAACGCGAGCACGGCACTCTTACCAGAGCGGAGGTTCGTCGTATGGCGGAGATGCTTACGGCGGCTATGGCCCGTTCGGCGGCTTCGACCCATTCGGCGGCGCGTACGGAAACGGCGGCTCCGCACGGAATGATTATGGAAATTCCGAGCAGGAAATGCGGCTGCAGGCGGCAGCCAACTACATCAACAGCGGCCACTTCCGCGAGGCGATGAACGTGCTGAACGACATTCCGACCGCAGCGGAAAATGGTATTTCCTGCATGCGATCGCAAATTCGCGCCTCGGCAACAACATCAATGCCGTGCAGGATGCCGAGATGGCAGTCAAATTAGAACCGCAGAATCTGCAGTACCAGCAGCTTTTAAACCAGCTCCAGGGCAGCGGCCAGTGGTATTCCGACATGGGAAGCGGCTATGGCTACGAGAGAAGTGCAGGTGATCTCGGAAAATGGTGCTGTGAATGTATGGCAATCAATGCCATCTGCAATTGCTGCTGCTGTGGCGGACGGGGATTTTTCTGCTGTTGATCAAAAAATAATTACAAGAAATGTATAAAAGTGAACATTCAGGGGAGAATAACAGTGTCATCGAAATTCCCCTGTTCGATGATACAAAAGAAAAATAAGGAAATACTTATCCTCCCCTTAAAAGCCCCGCTGCAGCCGAAAAAACGGTTCGCTGTGGGGCTTTTTTCTAACAGCCGAAAGTCCTTGTTTTTCCCATCAAAACAGATTATAATGAAAGAGATCGCAATTATGACCGGAGCAAAAAAATACGAACGGATCATAGAAAGAAAACAGAAAGAGAGAAAAGCTATGGAACGAAAAACAGCATGGAATGAGTACAAGAAAAAAGATATGAAAAAGCTGGAAAAATTAAACGCCGGCTACCGCGCATTCCTGGATCACGGAAAAACGGAGCGTGAGTGTGTAAAGGAAAGTGTACGTCAGGCAGAAGAGGCCGGATACGTAAGCCTCGACACCTATGTAAAAGAAAATCGTGCGTTAAAACCGGGTGACAAGGTTTATGCTGTATGCATGAAGAAGGCCATTGCCCTGTTCCAGATCGGAACAAAGCCGCTGACAGAGGGTATGAATATTCTCGGTGCGCACATCGATTCTCCGCGTCTTGACGTAAAACAGAATCCACTGTATGAGGACAACGGATTTACATATCTTGATACCCATTATTACGGTGGCATCAAAAAATGGCAGTGGGTAACGCTTCCGCTTGCAATCCACGGTGTTGTAGCCAAGAAGGATGGCGAAGTAGTGGATGTAGTCATCGGCGAGGATGACAACGATCCGGTATTCTGTGTGACAGATCTTCTGATTCACCTTTCCAGAGAGCAGCAGACCAAACCGGCAAGTACGGTAGTAGAGGGCGAGAACCTCGATCTTCTGATCGGAAGCCAGCCGCTGGAAGGAACAGAGAAAGATGCAGTGAAAGCCATGACCTTAAAGCTCTTAAACGACAAGTATGGCATCGAAGAAGAGGATTTCCTCTCCGCAGAGCTTGAAATTGTACCGGCAGGAAAAGCGCGTGAGCTTGGTATGGATGCCAGCATGATTCTTGCATACGGCCAGGATGACCGTGTATGCGCATACACTTCTCTTGTCGCAATGCTCGAGGTGGAAGCACCGGAGAAGACATCCTGCTGCCTGCTCGTAGACAAAGAGGAGATCGGAAGCGTCGGAGCAACCGGCATGCAGTCTCATTTCTTCGAAAACACCATGGCAGAGCTGCTTGCACTTGCAGGTGAGGGAACGGAGCTTGCACTTCGGAGATGTCTGGCTTCTTCCAGAATGCTTTCTTCCGATGTAAGTGCAGCGTTTGATCCGTTGTATGCAGCAGCATTTGAGAAGAAAAACGCTGCATTTTTCGGAAAAGGTATCGTAATTAACAAATTTACAGGAGCAGGCGGAAAGAGCGGCTCAAACGATGCCAATGCAGAGTACGTCGGAGCTCTTCGCGCTATCTTTGATGATGCAAAAGTAAATTGGCAGACAGCAGAACTTGGTAAAGTTGATGTCGGAGGCGGCGGAACCATCGCCTACATCATGTCTCTGTACGGTATGGAAGTGATTGACTCCGGTGTACCGGTTCTCAGCATGCATGCTCCATGGGAAGTAACCAGCAAAGCAGATGTTTACGAGCCAAGAAGGCCTATGTGCATTTTTGAAAAATGCATAAATAATATTGAGGAGGTTTGAAACGTTTGGACAGTGACATAGTCGGCAGTATTCTTTTGCAGGTCGTATTGATAGCGGTCAATGCGGTATTTGCCTGCGCGGAGATCGCTGTGGTCTCCTGCAACGACGCTAAACTGGAAAAAATGGCACAGGAGGGAAACAAAAGAGCGGCGAAGCTGTTTCATCTGACGGAACAGCCATCCCGTTTTCTTGCAACGATACAGGTGGTCATCACTCTGTCCGGTTTTCTTGGAAGTGCCTTTGCAGCAGAAAATTTTTCGGATCGAATCGTTTCCGCTCTTGTGGACGCGGGTATGAAGATTCCGGAAAGACACTGGATGCGATTGCCGTTGTGCTGATTACGCTGCTTTTATCTTATATCACCCTGATCTTTGGCGAACTGGTGCCGAAAAGGATTGCAATGCAGAAGGCTGAGCAGATTGCGCTCGGGATTTCCGGTCTTGTAAGCGGTGCTTCGAAAGTGTTTGCACCGCTTGTGTGGCTGTTGACTGCATCGACAAACGGTATCCTGCGCCTTCTGGGGATCGATCCGGATGAGGACGACGATCAGGTGACGGAGGAAGAAATCCGAATGATGGTAGATGCCGGCAGCGAAAAAGGCGCGATCGACAATGAAGAAAAAGATATGATTCAGAACGTATTTGAGTTCGATGATCTGACCATTGATGAAATCTGCGTCCACAGAACCGATGTAGATCTTCTGTGGCTGGAAGACTCGATGGAGGAGTGGGAGCAGCTGATCCATGAAAGCCGCCATTCTTATTACCCGGTCTGTGGTGAAACTGTGGACGATATCATCGGCGTTCTGGACGCCAAGGATTATTTCCGGCTTCGCACCAAGGACCGCGATCATGTCATGAAAGAAGCAATCAAACAGCCTTATTTTGTTCCTGAAAACATCAAGGCTGCCACGCTGTTCCAGAACATGAAAAGACCGGCAACTATTTTGCCGTGGTTCTGGATGAGTACGGCGGCATGGATGGAATTATCACCGTGCGTAACCTGATCGAGCAGCTTGTCGGGGACTTGAATGATGAGGCGGAGATCGGGCAGCCATCGGAAATTGAGCTGATTTCCACAGACACCTGGAAAATCATGGGAAGTGCCTCGTTGGATGATGTGGCGGAGGAACTGAAGATCAAACTGCCGGTCGATGAATATGAAACGTTCGGCGGCTACATTTTCGGCGAACTCGGTGCGGTTCCGGATGACGGCAGCCAGTTTGAACTCGAGACCGACGATCTCTGGATCAAGGTCATGCGGGTCAAAGAACACCGCGTGGAAAATACGGTGGTAAAGAAACTGCCTCCGAAAGAAAAAGGAGAGCAGGAGGAACGTAAGGAGAGGGAATGAAACGTGAACTGGATACAGCAGACCGGAAAATTGTGGAACTGCTGCAGGAAGATGCAAGGCTTCCGCTCAAAAGTATTGCAGACAAGGTAAGTCTCACTTCGCCGACGGTTTCGGCGAGAATCGACCGCCTGGAAAAGGACGGGGTGATCACCGGCTACCGTGCGAGTGTGAACCCGGAGGTTTTCGACTATCGGATCAAGGCATTCATCAATCTGGAGGTTGAGCCGGTGCGGAAAAAGGAATTCTATCCGTACATCACCGACTGCCCGAATGTGATCGAGTGCAACTGCGTGACCGGCGACTATTCGATGCTGATGGAGGTTGTGTTCCACACAACATCTGAGCTGGATCAGTTTATCGGCCAGCTTCAGCATTTTGGAAGAACGAAGACGCAGATCGTGTTCTCTACATCGGTGGAACACAGAGGAATTCCGCTCGGCGATACCAGAATCCCGATTCTGGAGCAGGAAGAAGAAAAAGGTTGATTTTCTGCGGACTTTCCGATATACTAAAGCGTGTTACAAAAACCGGAATCCCGCTAGGGGACGGCGCGAAAAAACGCGCTCAGAGAAACAGATAAAGGATGGATAATAACATGAGTTTATTACAGAATTGGCGTGATATCGCCTATAATCAGGAAGCAGACAAAAAACAGCTCCAGCAGTTCTGGACCAATTATTTCCTGATTGAGAAAAACATTTACGAGCAGCTTCTTTCCAACCCGGATGAAGTGGTAAAAGGAACCGTAAAAGAGCTGGCAGAGAAATACAAAGTGGACGTTATGACCATGGTTGGTTTCCTGGACGGCATCAACGACAGCCTTGTGATCCCGAACCCGATCGAGGAGATGGAAGAGGATACCGTTGTTACACTGGCTTACGATAAAGAGCTTCTGTACAAAAACATGGTAGACGCAAAAGCAGACTGGCTGTACAACCTGCCGATGTGGGATGAGATCTTCACAGAAGAGCAGAAGAAAACGCTTTACATGGAGCAGAAAAAATCCGGCACTGTAATCAAAGGCAAAAAAATCGGAAGAAACGATCCATGCCCGTGCGGAAGCGGAAAGAAATACAAATACTGCTGCGGTAAAAACGCATAAGAAAGAATTTTCGAGAAGAGACCGGGGAGCCGAAAGTTGAAAGGCTTCGCGGTCTCTTTTTCTATGAAGAGGGAGAAGCAGAATGCAGGAGACGGTAGTTTATCTGAAAAAAATTACGCAGCCGGAGGGCGAAAAAAAAGAGCTGGAACGGGAACTCTCGCAGTGCGGATGGGAGCTGTTCCGGATGGGAATGAAGGAACAGTATGGGCTGGATGGAGAAAAGATAACGATCGAACGGAATGCGCACGGAAAACCGTACCTGCCGGGGCATCCGCAGATCTGTTTTAATATTTCTCATTCGGGGGAATACGCTGCCTGCGCTTTTGCTTCCATTCCGATCGGCATGGATCTGCAGCAGCACCGCCGCGCTGCCTGGGAGCGCATGGCAGAACGGTATTTTTCCGCCGAAGACCAGAAACGCCTTGCCGCAGTGGAGAATGCTGAAACGCTGTTTTTCCGGATCTGGACCGAGGAGGAGAGCTACGGCAAGTGGAGGGGAACCGGTCTTTCGGGTTCTCTTGGAACGGAAAAGAAAGAGGGCCTCTGCACGCATTTCAGTCCGGAGAAAGGATATGAAGGCGCCGTCTGGGCAGCGGAGCCCGTGAAAATCTGCATGAAAAGAATAGAACCATAAAAACCGTGCATAACCTGTCCCGCCATCTCATATATATAACGATAAGAGGTGGTGAAGATGAAAAGGACAGGAAGACAAAAGGATATTGTTACGCCAGAGAAAAAACAGGAGCAAAGGGAACTTTTGCGCCTGTTTTCTGCGAATATACGGAAAATTCTGAAAAACACAGATCTGCTGGCCGATGACCTGCAGGAAATCCGTCTGCGGACCGCGCGCCGCTTCTGGTGGTCGCAAAGGATCAGGAGTACTTTCTGACCCCGGACGGAGCACTGACCGGGGAGTGGGAGAAAGGTTATCCCGTCTCACCGACGGATATCCGCGATACGATGGATTACATAGGAAGTTTTCCCTCTACGCCTACGAGGATGAACTGCGGCAGGGTTTTCTGACCGTGGAGGGCGGCCACCGGATCGGCATTGCCGGAAAGACGGTAATCGAAGGGGAAAAGGTGAAAGGCATCAGTCATATATCCTGCATCAACGTGCGGGTTGCTCATGAGAAAAAGGGCTGCGCGGACCGAGTGATGCCGTACCTTTGGGAAGACGGCCGTTTCCTGCACACCCTGATTGTCTCCGCACCCGGCTGCGGCAAAACGACGATGCTGCGCGATATCATCCGCCAGATTTCGGACGGGGAGTCGCCGTATCCGGGGCTGACCGTCGGTGTGGTCGATGAACGGAGCGAGATCGCAGGCTGCTATCTCGCGTTGCGCAGAATGATGTCGGCATCCGCACCGATGTGCTCGACTGCTGTCCGAAGGCGGAGGGCATGATGATGCTGATCCGCGCCATGTCGCCCGATGTGGTGGCAGTCGATGAGATCGGAACGGGCGAGGACATCCGTGCGATCGAGTCCGTCGTTAACTGCGGGTGCAAGCTGCTCGCGACCGTGCATGGCAATTCCATGGAGGATATGAAGCAGAAGCCTCTCCTGAACCGCCTCGTGGAATCCCACGTTTTCGAGCGGTACATCGTGCTGGATGCGAAACCCCACGCCGGAAGCGTACAGGCTATTTTTGACGGAAGAGGAACGACACTGTACCGAAGGGAGGCGTTTTTGTGATGCGGCTTGCAGTTTTACTGGCGGCTTCTCTTGCCTGCGTCGGGATCGGCTTTGCAAAGAGTGCGGCGCTGTCGGCTCATGTGAAAGATCTGGAAACACTGCAGAAAATTATCCAGTATCTGCGTGGAGAGATTGTGACGGCGGCTTCCCCGCTGCCGGATGCGTTCTGGGAGACGGGAAGGCGGATGCGGGATCCGTACCGGGATTTTTTACAGGATATTTCCGAGGATATGCGCCGCCCGGACGGAAAGACACTGCCGGCGATTCTGGAAGAGAATACGGCAGTCCACCTGGCGGACACACGCCTTACAAAAGAAGAAAAAGAAGAGCTGCAGGAGGCCGGATGCAGCCTTGGAACCGGGGACCGCGCCATGCAGAAGGCGAATCTGGACCGGTATGAGGCACGCCTTGTGCAGCGGATCGCGGAACTGCAGAAAGGATTGCCGGAAAGGAAGAGGCTCTGTCAGAGTCTTGGAATCATGGGAGGCCTTTTTTTATTTTTGATTCTGGTTTAGGGCGTGTCTGAAAACGGAGGAGCAGGCGTGGAGGTCGGGATTCTATTTAAATCGGGGCAGTCGGGATTCTGGTATCGGTCCTGTGCCAGGTATTAAAACACAGCGGCCGGGAAGAACAGGCATTTCTTGCAAGCCTTGCCGGTCTTGTGCTGGTGCTGTTCTGGATTCTTCCCTATATTTCCGCGCTGTTTGAGGACATCAAACAACTGTTTACAATTTAAGAGCAGGGAGAAAAAACGGAGGGGATCATATGGATATACTTCGGATCGCTGCGCTTGGCACGGCGGGCGTGCTGCTTGGAATCACAGTAAAGGGAGCAAAGCCGGAATTTGCCCTTCTTGTGACGGTCGGTGCCGGCTCTGCATTCTTGCCGGGACCGTCGGAAAAATGCAGTATCTGCTCGGCATGCTCGCACAAATGAAATCGTATCTCCCGGTGGACTCATCGTATCTGAATACGCTGCTGAAAATGCTTGGGATCACGTATGTGGGGCAGTTTTCCGCCGGGATCTGTAAGGATGCGGGCTATTCTTCCATTGCAGGGCAGATTGAACTGTTCGCCCGCCTGGCGGTCCTTGCCGTCAGTATGCCAGTGCTGCTCGCTCTGCTGGAAACGGTTCATGATTTTCTGTAAAAAAGCCGGATGGGGCATGGCGCTGCTTTTTCTGTGTCTCATTTTCGGAACGGGAAGAACGCAGAAATCGAAGCAGCGGATACCGAAACGGATCAGGCAGCAGCAGCGCAGGACGAACTTCTTGCAGAACTCGACTTCGATGCAATCCAGCAGGAAGTGGACAGCCTGCTGTCCAGCCAGCAGTTTTCTTTTGCCGGTACGGTGCGTTCTCTTTTGCAGGATGGCGATCCCTTCCGCATTTTCCGTGCCGGAAATGCCGTTCTCTCCTGTGCCAAAACAGCATTCCTTGCGCAGAAGGGGCTGATGAAGGAGCTGTTTCTCCTCGTTCTGGCAGGCGCGGTGCTCGGCAGTTTTTCCTCTCTCTTTGAAGGAAAACAGGTCAGGGACGCCAGTTTTTATATGGTCTATCTGCTTGCGCTTGCACTGATTCTGAAAAATTTCCAGTCGAGCGGGGAAAACCTGAAAGCTGTCATCACATCGCTGGTCGCTTTTATGCGGATTCTGACGCCATCCTACTATCTGGCGGCCGCGGCCGCCGGTGGTGCATCATCAGCCGTGATGTTTTATCAGATGCTCCTTCTAGTGATTCTGGCTGTCGAAAAGCTTCTGCTCGCCCTCGTCCTCCCGATGATCCATATCTATCTGCTCATCGCCCTTGTAAACGATCTTTCCGGCGAGGAGATTTTGTCCCATATGACAGAGCTGCTGGAAACCTGCGTGAACGGCCTTTTAAAATCGTCGCTCGGCGTACTTGTGGGAATGCAGATGATCCGGAATCTGATCGCACCGGCGCTCGATTCCCTGCGGCAGATGGCACTCTGGCGGACTGCCGGAATGATTCCCGGCATCGGAAATGCGGTGAATGCTGTAACCGAGTTGGTGGCAGGCTCCGCGGTGCTGATCCGCAACTGCTTTGGCGTGACGGCAATGCTGGTACTGCTCGCAGCAGGCATGGTTCCCGCCGTTCAGCTTCTCGTTTCGGGTCTTTCCTTCCGCCTTCTCGCCGCGGCGGCGCAGCCCGTCTCGGACAAGCGGATCGCGGGATGTCTTGCGGCGGCAGGAAAGGATATGCGATGCTTCTGCGTCTCCTTCTGACCGTAGAAGTCCTGTTTTTGCTGACGATTGCAATCCTGGCGGGAACTTTTTCCTAGAGCGTGTCTGAAAAAGGCTTTTCGCAAACTGGGGCTTGCAGATTGCGGAAATGATTTTTCAAACATGCTCTAGCGTGTAGTTGGGCAGGCAGCGGCGGGAGGCGGCATGGTAGAAGAGATTCTGCAGTGGCTTAAGAATATTTCAATTTTTCTGATTTTTATGACAACTGTGCTGAACCTGATCCCGGAGAAGGAGGACAAGAAGCCGGTTCAGTTTTTTCTTGGAATTGTGATGGTACTGATTTTTTTCCAGCCCGTGCTAAAAGCGGGAGGTTTGGAGCAGAAAATGGCGCAGACGCTCGACCGTCTGACGCTGGAAGAGGAGGCAGCAGCAATGGAAAATGTACAGATTCGTGCAGAAAGCTTTGAAAAACAGTATTACGTGGGCGCCTGGGAAAAAGAGACGGAGCGCCAGATCCGGATGTATCTGTCAGAGAGCGGCATTCCGGGGGCAGCCGTTTCGGTAACGCTGGAGCCGGGAAACACCGGTGAGGCAAAAGAGATCCGCATTGAAGCGCCGATGCGGCAGACGAGCATTTACCGCGAAGAACAGAAAAAACAGCGGGAAATGCTCGATGAAAAGCTGACAGAGATCAAAAGTGTTTTAAGTGAGGTCTACGGAACCGATCCGGCGCATATTATGGTAGAGATTTCGGAATAGGCCTATGAGGGAAAAGGCAGCGGCGTTCCGGAAACAGAAAAAGGAGCAGTGGATGCTGTACTTCCTGCTGGCGGCAATCGGCGTTGTCCTGCTGCTGCCGACGGGAACAAAAAAGACCAGTGAGGAGACAGAACAGCCGCAGGAGACGGCTGCGCGTCCGGCGGGGGATGCGGGACTTTCGGTGCAGGAGGAGATGGAACAGCGCCTTTGTGACGCACTTTCCCAGATGGACGGTGTGGGCGCAGTGCACGTCGTGGTGACGCTGGAATCCACAGGAAAAAAGATTGTGGAAAAAGATGTCCCAACGCGGAGCACAACGGAGGAAAACAAGAAGGGAGAGGAGACCGGAAGCGTTACATCCTCGTCGCAGGATGAGGCAACTGTCTATGAAAAGACACAGAACGGAGCCGAGACACCGTATGTGGTTTCCGAGGAGTACCCGGCGGTGCGCGGCGTGCTCGTTATCGCAGAAGGCGGGGGAAACCCGGTGACGATACAGGAGATTCAGGAGGCCGTGATGGCATTATTTCAGGTGGGCGCAAATAAGATTAAAGTAGTCAAAATGAAGTAAAGGAGTCAAATGCGTGGAAAAATTAGAACAGGAAATGAATGCACCTGAGAAAATGGCAGAGACACCATCGCCGAAAAAGACGGCCGGGAAAAAGAAAAAATTCCGGAAAAATCAGGTCATCATCACCGCCCTTGCGATCATGATTGCCGTCGCCGGATACATCAACTATGCTGACAGTACCCTGTCCACGAAGGAGAAGGCAGACGGAACCACGGCGGATGCCAGCACCGTTTTAAAAGACATCTCCAGCCTGGACACCGACATCACCGACGAGGTGGATGCCGGCACAGCAGGGGACTCGTCGCGGACCGTCACCGAAACGCCGGGAGAGGCAGTCCTTGCCGGGGCATCTACATACATGGCCCAGGCCAGAATCGACCGCGAACAGATCCGTTCCCAGAACAAAGACACCTTAAATGAAATCATCAACAATACCAACCTCTCCGAAACCGAGCGCCAGAGCGCTGTCCAGAGCATGGTGGAAATGACGGAACTCGTAGAAAAAGAGTCAGCAACTGAACTCCTCCTCGAAGCCAAAGGCTTCACCGACGTCGTTGTAAACCTGACCGGCGAAACCGCCGACATCGTCGTTCCGATGAAAGAAGTAACCGAGGAACAGCGTGCCCAGATCGAAGACATCGTAACCCGCAAAACCGGAATCGGCGTAGAAAACATCGTCATCACCCCCATGAGCTCCGCCGCCGACACAGCCGCAGAGGAGAGTGCTCAGTAAATTTTGATATCCACGTAAATCGGAAACGCAAAATCATGCGTTCCCGGATTTTTTCACGTAATTCTATTTAATTTGCACCATGTGCTGTTCTTGCAACCGTCTGCAGTGCTTTCTTCACCGGCGGCAGCGAGATCAGAATCACCGTCAGCACACCTTCAGCCAGCAGATAGCTGTAGTTGTAAATAATCGGATACAGCGCCTTTAAAGACTGCGGGAAATTCTCCGGCATATAATCCATCCAGTACAGATACCCGCCTAACGTATGGAAAAATCCCCTCGCCAGCACAGCTACAATATACCCGATCAGCAGCCCGTTTTTCTTCTTTCCAAAGAATCCGGCCACACCCAGCGCCGCAAACGCAAACACATAATCACAGCACACCTGGAACAGCGACAGCACATACGGCCCCTGGATAAACTGCAGCAGTCCATAAGCAAAACCAACGAGAATACCCGTCTTCGCCCCATACCAGTTCGCAATCAGCACAATAAACAGCATCGAAAACAACGTAACCGATCCCCCGTACGGCAGCTCAAACACCTTCACATACGAAGTCACAAACGCCAGCGCCATCCCCATCGCACAAAACGCCAGCTTCCTTGCATCCATTCCCGTCCCCTTACTCTTCTGAGCAGAAAGAACCGAAGCAATCACCACCAGCGCCACCATCAGCACCACGCATCCAACATAACCGGCCGTCGTCAGTCCGCCGTCAGCAGTAACAAAAAAACTCATAAAAAACCTCCTTCGCATTCCGCTTGGAGGGGCTCACATAAAAACACAGTCCCGAATCACCTCCGAAACCACGTTCCAGCTTCCCTACGCAGGAATTATCCCGTTCAGGTAGTGAGGGTCCGTGAGCTTATCCCTGTCCCACGTTCTCAGCCAAAGGCTCCCCTAGCGTCTTATTATTTTAACGTATTAAAGTATACCAACCTCCCCCTTATTTGTCAACCTACCCGTTTTTCATCCAAATACATGTTGACAAGAAGTACATACAAGTGCTATATTACAATTAGTTCAATCATTAAACTAATTGTACGAAAGGAGCACCAACACAATGCAGATTCTGAAAGTAACAGACGAAGCATTCCGCCAGTACGGCAAAGTCATCAAAGACCTCGACGTCAGCGACATCATCACCGCCATGTCCGAGACCCCATGTCCCGACGACGTAGTCTACGAGCCTTCCATTGAAAGCCTCGAAGCCTGCAAAAGCGCCCAGTCCGTATCCGACAGCCTCTACGGCGGCATGCCGATCCAGATCGGCTACTGCAACGGCCACAACCATTTACTGAACGCCGTAGAATACCACCGCGACAGCGAAATCAACATCGCCGTAACCGACCTGATCCTGATCCTCGGAAAAGAACAGGACATCACCGAAGACCACACCTACGACTCATCCAAAATGGAGGCCTTCTTAATCCCGGCCGGAACCACCATTGAAGTCTACGCAACCACCCTCCACTACGCACCATGCAACGTGGCAGCCAGCGGCTTCAAATGCGTCGTAGTCCTTCCAAAAGGAACCAATACCGACATCACCCTGGAAGAAAAACACACCCCGGAAGACGACCTGCTCTTCGCCAGAAACAAATGGCTCTTAAGCCACCCGGATGCAAACATCGCTGGAAGCGTAGCAGGCATCAAAGGAGAAAACCTCTCGGTAAAATAAAACCAGAGACAAAACCAGAAATCAGAAACACTGCCCCAAAAGAGCAGTTCTGAACATAAAAAGAAACCAAAAACCAAGAAAACCAAAAAAAGGAGGATCTTCAAAAATGATCAACAATACACCGGAAATCAAATTAGGTATCGTTGCAGTAAGCCGTGACTGCTTCCCGAACAGCCTTTCCGAGAACAGAAGAAAAGCAGTCGTAAAAGCATACGACGGAGAAATCTACGAATGTCCAATCATCGTCGAGAATGAAATCGACATGATGAACGCACTCGAAGACCTGAAAAAAGCAGAGTGTGATGCACTTGTTGTATACCTTGGAAACTTCGGACCGGAGACCGAGGAAACCCTGCTTGTAAAATACTTCGACGGACCTTGCATGGTAGTAGCAGCAGCAGAAGAGACCGGCGACGACCTTGTAGGCGGACGCGGCGATGCATACTGCGGCGTTCTGAACGCAAGCTACAACCTGAAACTGCGCAACCTGCACGCATACATTCCGGAGTACCCGGTTGGCGATGCAGAAGACGTAGCAGCCATGATCAAAGATTTCGTACCGGTTGCAACTGCAGTTGTAGCTGTTAAGAACCTGAAAATCATCAGCTTCGGACCGCGTCCGACCAACTTCCTGGCATGTAACGCACCGATCAAACAGCTGTACAACCTCGGCGTAGAAATCGAAGAGAACTCCGAGCTTGACCTGTTTGAAGCATTCAACAAACACGCAGGCGACGAGAGAATCCCGGCAGTCGTAGAAGATATGGCAAAAGAGCTCGGCGAAGGAAACCTGAAACCGGAAATCCTGCCGAAACTGGCTCAGTACGAGATCACCTTGTTAGACTGGATCGAAGCACACAAAGGCTCCAGAAAATACGTAACCCTGACCGGAAAATGCTGGCCGGCATTCCAGACACAGTTCGGATTCGTTCCTTGCTATGTCAACAGCCGTCTGACCAAGATGGGCATCCCGGTATCCTGTGAGGTAGATATCTACGGAACACTGTCCGAGTTCATCGGAACCGTTGTATCAAAAGACACCGTAACACTCCTCGACATCAACAACACCGTTCCGAAGGATATGTATGAGAGCGAAATCAAAGGCAAATTTGATTACACCTTAAAAGATACCTTCATGGGATTCCACTGCGGAAATACCGCTTCCACCAAACTGGCATTCTGCTCTATGAAATATCAGATGATCATGGCAAGAACCTTCCGGAAGAAGTAACACAGGGTACCTCGAGGGAGATATCGTTCCTGGAGACATCACCTTCTATCGTCTGCAGAGCACATCTGACGCAAAACTGCGCGGATACATCGCAGAGGGCGAGGTTCTTCCTGTAGCAACACGTTCCTTCGGAAGCATCGGTATCTTCGCTATTCCGGAGATGGGCAGATTCTACCGCCACGTACTGGTAGAGAAAAACTATCCGCATCACGGCGCAGTAGCATTCGGACACTTCGGAAAACCGTTATTCGAAGTATTCAAAATGCTCGGTGTTGAAGTAGATGAGATCGGTTACAACCAGCCGAAGGGTGTTCGTTACCCGACAGAGAATCCGTGGGGCTAATCCGTTCCGGAAGAATCACTGAAAAATAAGAAAGATATGCAGTAACGCATAAGCAAAAGGGCGGAGCAGAGATCTAGGTCTGCTGCCGCCCTTTTTGAAAAAGAGTAGAAAAAGGAGATTCGACATGTATTTTATTGGTGTTGACCTTGGTACTTCCGCTGTCAAACTGCTTCTGATGGACGAGGAAGGCAAAATTGTAAATATTGTATCGAGAGAGTATCCGCTGTATTTCCCGCATCCAGGCTGGTCTGAGCAGAAACCGGAAGACTGGTGGGAGCAGAGCAAAGAGGGAATCCGCGAGCTGGTAAAAGACGTAGACAAATCCCAGGTAGCCGGCATCAGCTTCGGCGGCCAGATGCATGGCCTTGTCATCCTGGATGAGAACGATAACGTCATCCGCCCGGCGATCCTCTGGAACGACGGCCGTACCGCAAAACAGACCGATTATCTGAACACCGTAATCGGAAAAGAAAAACTCTCCGAGTACACCGCAAACATTGCATTTGCAGGCTTTACCGCACCGAAGATTCTCTGGGTGAAAGAAAATGAGCCGGATAACTTCGCAAAAATCTGCAAAATCATGCTTCCAAAAGATTACCTGGCATACCGTCTCTCCGGCGCATTCGTAAGCGACTACTCCGATGCATCGGGCATGCTTCTGATGGATGTCAAGAACAAATGCTGGTCCAAAGAGATGGCAGAAATCTGCGGTATTTCCCTGGAGATGCTGCCGGAGCTCCATGAGAGCTTTGACGCTGTCGGAACCTTAAAACCGGAAGTAGCAGCAGAACTTGGACTGCCGGAGACCTGTAAAGTTGTAGCAGGAGCCGGAGACAACGCAGCAGCCGCAGTCGGAACCGGAACCGTAGGCGACGGCATGTGCAACGTTTCCCTTGGTACAAGCGGAACCGTATTCATTTCCAGCAACAAATTCGGCGTAGACAGCCACAATGCCCTGCACGCATTCGCACACGCAGACGGCCACTATCACCTGATGGGATGCATGCTGAGTGCAGCTTCCTGCAACAAATGGTGGATGGATGAAATCATCCGCACAAAAGAATATACAAAAGAGCAGGAGAACATCACAAAACTTGGCAAGAATAATGTCTTCTTCCTGCCGTATCTGATGGGCGAGCGTTCCCCGCACAACAACCCGGATGCAAGAGGAACCTTCATCGGCCTGACCATGGACACCACAAGAGAGGATATGACCCAGGCTGTTCTCGAGGGCGTTGCCTTTGCGATCCGCGATTCCTTTGAGGTAGCAAAATCCCTCGGTATCCAGATCGAGAGAACGAAAATCTGCGGAGGCGGTGCAAAGAGCCCGCTGTGGAGACGCATGATCGCAAACGTGCTGAACATCAAAGTGGACCGTATTGAGTCCGAGGAAGGCCCAGCACTTGGCGGAGCCATGCTGGCAGCCGTTGCCTGCGGTGTCTTTTCATCCGTAGAAGAGGCGGCAGAAAAAATTGTTCGTGTGACAGAGACCATCGAGCCGGAACCGGAACTGGTTGAGAAATATGAGCGCCAGTATCAGAAATTTGCAAAGATTTATCCGACCGTAAAAGATCTGTTTACAGAGCTGCTGCAATAAAAAGAGGTAAGAAATAAGATGAAGAAAGTGGAACATGGGAAAACATTTGACCGGAATGCAGCAAACCCGCCGGCGTTTGAAATCTTTCACAACACCGTGACAGAAGGCTATCCGGAGCACTGGCATACCGCAATTGAAATTATCATGCCGACCAGAGGCGAATATGAGGTTGTTGTCGGAAAAGACAGCTATAATCTCAAAGAGGGCGACATCATTATGATCAATTCCGGCGTTGTACACGGAATGAGATTCGTATCCCAGGGAGAACGGATTGTCATGCTGGTGGAACCGGGCTGTGTGGAGAATCAGGAAGAAATGGAAACGATTTTCCTGCGGCTTCCGGCCATCTACTTCAAAAAAGAGGATGAGGAAGATCCCTTCTATCTGTTTCTACGCAGCCAGATTCTGGAACTGGTGCGGGAATACGATAATGAGGCGCAGTGATGACGCACAGAATCTGCACCGGCCTCAAAGAGCTTTTTTCAGAGTTTGGCCGCAAGGGCTTTTCGGATGCCAACGCGCAGAATACGTTCGGGGCAATGAAGCAGCAGGAATATATAGAGGCTGTTTTAAGCGTCTGCCGTTATATCAATGTCCATTACATGGAGAATCTTTCTCTCGAGGAAGTAGCTGCGGTCAGCGGATTTTCCAAGTTCCACTTTACCAGAATTTTCAAGCAGTACATGAACATGACATTCTATGAGTACCTCAATTCTAAACGCGTCAAACGCGCAGAGGAGCTTCTGTATGACAAAAAGATGAGTATCACGGATGTGGCGATGAATTCCGGATTCTCTTCTTTAAGTGCCTTCAACCGTACCTTCAAGACGGTAAAGGCCTGTTCGCCGAGCGATTACCGCAGACAGCGGGAGTCGATGGTACAGGCTTTGCTGATGCAGGGATAAAAGGACTTGTATTTCACACTTTACTGTGCTAAATGGTAGTATTCCAAGTTATAAGAATGAGATGGGGACTTAATTTTCGTACAGGAGGGCTTGAAATGAACAAGAAACTTCATTCAGAAGCAGTAGACCAGCTTTTTGAGGCAATTTTGTGTCTGAAGAATAAGGAAGAATGCTATACTTTTTTGAGGATGTATGCACCATCAATGAACTGCTTTCGCTGTCGCAGCGGTTTGAAGTGGCGAAAATGCTGCGGGAGAAGAGAACGTATCTGGAAATCTCCGAAAAGACGGGAGCATCCACGGCGACGATCAGCCGCGTGAACCGTTCCTTAAGCTATGGAAACGACGGATATGAGATGGTGTTTGAACGGATGGAAAAGAAAGAAAATGTGTAAAATCAAGACGGTGCGATTCCAACGCAGCCGTCTTTTTTGATTTTACACGTTTGTTCTTAATTTTTCTTTTTCGGATCAGAAGGCGCCGCGAGGGATGCCAGTTCATCACCATGTGCTCGATCATCTGTTTTTTCAGATAGACATCGAAACTCAGCAGACAGATAAACGAAAAGAGCTGGAGAAATTCCCGGTCCTCCTCCGGTGAGCTGCCGAACATGGATTTGGATACATCCGCTTTTTTCAGAAGATCTTCTTTTACGGATGCAATTTCTTCTTTTCCATCTGGAAAATTTCGTCGTAGATATCTTGGATGGAAAAGCCGCTCTCCGTGCCGAAATACCGATCGGTGATCGGGGCGAGCAGTGTCTGGATATCCGTGATCGAGAGGATGTTTTTAAAGTAGTAAATAAAAACCAGAAGCATCATGTGCTCCGGCGAATATTTCTTTTTGACCGGCGGCGGGAGCAGCTTGTTTTTTGCATAGTTGTTGATCATTGTTTTTGTCAGAACCTTATCGGACTCGAAACGGCGCGAAGAAGCGAGCTGTGCGTCCATAAAGGTCGTGACTGGTCCATATATAAAGCAATGTTCGGGATTTCCCCCGGGCGGATGCCTTCGAGAGAATCCAGTGAATTCAGTAAATCATGAAGAATTTTATCTGAGTCTATCGTCATTTGTTATCACCTCACGGTTCCCATTATATAGTTTTTAATACCAGATAGCAAGGACTTTGCGAAAAAAAGTTTCCATGATAAAAATGCAACGTATGTTCGTTCTTACTTGTAACCGGGGCGGATTTGTTATATACTGAGATGCATGTGAAAAGATTCGAAGCAGATGAAGGAGAAAGAACATGAATCAGACAGAAACAGGATTAAACCCGATGCAGATGGAAGCTGTGGAGCACACCGAAGGGCCGCTTCTGATCCTTGCAGGTGCCGGTTCGGGAAAGACGAGGGTACTGACGCACCGCATCGCCTCCCTGATCCGGGACAAAGGCGTCAATCCATGGAATATTATGGCGATCACCTTTACGAATAAGGCCGCCGGAGAAATGCGTGAGCGTGTCGATAAAATCGTGGGATACGGATCGGAGCGGATCTGGGTCAGCACCTTCCATTCCAGCTGCGTGCGGATTCTGCGCCGCCATGCTGAACGTCTGGGATACGCCAACAATTTTGCAATTTACGATACCGATGACCAGAAATCGCTGATCAAGGACATCATGAAACGGCTCCAGATGGATCCGAAACTGTACCGCGACCGTGCGATCATGGCGGCAATTTCGTCCGCAAAGGATGAGATGATCGAGCCGGACCAGTACCGGATTGACGCGGGAATCGACTGGAAGCTGCAGAAGTATGCGGCAGTTTATGCGGAGTATCAGGCAGAGTTAAAGAAAAACAATGCAATGGACTTCGATGATCTGCTGGTACAGACCGTAAAATTATTCCAGCAGTTCCCGGAAGTGCTCGATTATTATCAGGAGCAGTTCCGCTATATCATGGTCGATGAGTATCAGGATACCAACACGGTTCAGTTCGCTTTGTGAGCCTTCTGGCGGCAAAATACCGCAATCTCTGCGTTGTCGGCGATGATGACCAGTCGATCTACAAATTCCGCGGGGCGAATATTGAAAATATTCTGAGCTTTGAGCATGTATTCCCGGATGCGAAGGTCATTAAACTGGAGCAGAATTACCGTTCCACGCAGAATATTCTGAATGCGGCAAATGAAGTGATTGCGAATAACCAGGGACGAAAAGCAAAACGCCTGTGGACAGAGAATCCGGAGGGTGACCTGATCGATCTGCGGCAGTTCCAGAGCGGTTTTGAGGAGGCGGAGTACGTGGCAGGAGAAATCACGCGCGGCGTCCGCACGGAGGGAAAGAAGTACCGTGATTATGCAATTCTCTACCGTACCAACGCACAGTCCCGCCTTTTTGAGGAGAAACTGCTGCTTGCAAATGTTCCATATAAAATCGTGGGCGGTGTCAACTTCTATGCGAGACGCGAGATCAAGGATCTGCTGGCGTATCTGCGTGTGATCGAGAACCCGGAGGATGACCTTGCGGTACTGCGTATCATCAACGTTCCGCGGCGCGGTATCGGAGCGGCGACGATCAACAAAGTGCAGGACTGGGAGCAGAGCAGGGCATCCGTTTCTACGATGCGCTTCTCGAGGCCGAGTATGTGCCGGGGCTGATGCGGTCTTTAAATAAGATTAAATCCTTCACGTCCTTTTTACAGGTACTCCGCGCGAAAGCAGATTATCTGTCGGTCAAAGAGCTGCTGAATGAAATCATCGAGGAGACCGGCTATGTAGCAGATCTGCAGGCGGAGGGAACCGAAGAAGCGGCAGCCCGCATCGAGAACATCGACGAGCTGATTTCAAAGATTGCGGATTATGAGGAGAGCGCCGAACAGCCATCTCTCGGTGGTTTTCTGCAGGAGGTTGCGCTGGTGTCTGATATCGACTCGGTGGATGAGGAGAGCGATTACGTGCTGTTGATGACACTGCATTCCGCAAAAGGACTGGAGTTCCCGAACGTATTCCTTGCCGGCATGGAGGATGGCATTTTCCCAAGCTACATGACGATCACCGGGGATGATCCGTCGGAGCTGGAGGAGGAGCGCCGTCTCTGCTACGTGGGCATCACGCGTGCGATGCAGCATCTGACATTGACGTGTGCGCGCCAGAGAATGATCCGCGGCGAAGTGCAGTACAACAAGATGTCCCGTTTTGTCAAAGAGATTCCGCGGGAGCTGATTTCCCTGGAGCGGGAGCGCGGGGAGATCGAAGACCGGAAACCGAAGATGGACATTCCTACGAGAGGCAGCGTCTATGCGGCGATGAAGCAGGCATTCCGCGAGAAGCCGCAGCAGGCGAAAACCTTCAGCGCGCAGAAGCGACGAAACTCGATTACGAAATCGGAGATACGGTGCGCCATATCAAGTTCGGTGTCGGCATTGTCACGGATATCGTGGACGGCGGAAGAGATTATGAAGTTACCGTCAACTTCGACCAGGCTGGTACGAAGAAAATGTTTGCTTCGTTTGCAAAACTGAAAAAGTTATAAGGAGAACGAGAGCGTGCCGGAAAATAAAATTCCGGCACGCTCTTTTTTCGACTGATGCGTCAGACGCTCAGGTGGTAATCAGGGTGGAATAGCCGTCGCGGCGCAGGCGGCGTTCCATCAGAATGGCATTTCCGAGCTGGCGGTAAGCGCCGACCTGGACTTTGAAAAAGCCGTCCTCGGCGAGAAGAAAAGCGGGATAGCCCTGGTCGAGAAGGTCGTAAAGCATACGGTCGGCATTCTGGCGGATGCGGAAAAGGCCGGTCTGGACACGGTAGAAGGTTTCCGGTGTATCGGAAGGATTTTCCTGTTCCGGCGGCGTGGGATGGGGCGAAGCGGAAGCAGTGACGGTATCCGCTGTTGAAACGGACGGACGGGCGGCCTCCGTTTCCGCAGCGCGCCGGTCAGCCTCCGTGACCGTCTCGAGATCCAGCGTTCCAAGCACTGCATCCGCGATGGCGCGGGCGATTTCTTCCAGCTTTTCATCGTAGAGCGTATTGTCCTGCTCATTGTTCAGAAAGCCGGTTTCAATCAGAAGAGCCGGCATTTTCGTCCGCCGCAGAACAACGAGCCTGGCCGTGCCTTGACACCGAGATTCCGGAATCCCAGCTCCGAGAGCGCGCCGTTAATGTTTTCTGCCATTGTCTGTTTGATGCCGGAGTTGTCATAGACAAGCGTTTCCACGCCGGTATACTGGTTCGGTTCCTCCGAAGAATTCCGGTGAAAAGAAATAAAAAAGTCGGCATCCGCCTGATTGGCCATCTGCGCCTTTTCAAACGGCGTCTGATAAACATCGGTTGTGCGGGTATAAATGACAGAGACACCCTGCCGGGAAAGAAGCTCGCCGACCGCGATGGCGAGGGAAAGATTGTCATCCTTTTCCCTGCGTCCTCATAGACAGCGCCCGGATCACTTCCCCCGTGTCCGGCATCGATTACGATAGTATAGGGCATAAGATCAAAGCTCCTGAAAATACGGTTCTACTTACGATATGAAGAAAGGACGAAAAAGGTTATACTTTTTTTAGTTTTATTTCATTGTATCGTATACGGGCGGTGTGTTAGAATAGGAGATAACATTAGGAAAGTGTGTCAAAAAATCTGCGGAGGATACAAAAGACACACAGATGAGAGTGAGGATTTCATGAGAATTACAATATTCAGTCTGGGGGGACTGCTTGGGCAGTATGTGACCAACACGGCGCTTCTTCACGGCGCACAGGTGACCGCCTACGTGCCGGATGCAAAAGCGATCTGGCCGAGAAAAAATCTGACCGTGATTGAGGGAAGCCTTCAGAACCGGGAACGCGTGCTGGAGGCACTGCTGGAAGCGGATGCAGTCATCAGCGTGCTGACTCCGATGCGTGTGAAACATGTAAAAGAAGAGGAGACACCGCTGGCTGATGGAAACGCAATGATTCTCTCGGCCATGAAGCAGCTTGGAAAAACGCGGTTTGTGACGGTAGGCCATGTCTGCATTCATGCGTTTGGAGACTGCGAGGACAAATACCAGAGAATGAGTACGAAATTCATGCAGATTTTCTGGCCAGGTGTCTATAAAGATATGCAGAAGATGGGACAGGTTCTGGCACGGAGCGATCTGAACTGGACACTGGTGCGGACGTGTCCGGGAAGAGACGGGAAAGTGAAAAGGTAGGGCAGAACTGCAGTATTTCGCTGGACGGCAGCCAGTTCCGGCTGGATACTCGAGAGAGGCCCTGGCGGAATTTCTGTACGAGGCGGCCGCCGATCAGCAGATGTACAGCAGAAAAATGCCCATTTTTTACAGAGAGGGGTAAGAATGGATTTTTCAATTTTATATGCACTGCAGCATCTTCACAATGCAGTGCTCGATCGGGTGATGGTGGGAATTACTTCACTTGGAAATGCGGGATGGATCTGGATTGCGCTGACTGCCGTTTTCTTAATCCTTCCGAAATACCGGAAATGCGGTGTAAGAATGGCGATCGCGCTGATTTTAGATTTGATTTTATGTAATCTGGTGTTAAAGCCGCTGGCAGCGCGCCCGCGTCCGTGCTGGATTGACGAGCAGGTAAAGCTGCTGGTTGCCGCTCCGAAGGACTATTCCTTCCCATCGGGCCATTCGGCAGCCTCGTTTGCGGCGGCAGTCTCTATTTTTGTGATGCACAAAAAGAAGGAGCTGCCGCACTGATTCTGGCCTGCCTGATTGCATTTTCCAGACTGTATCTGTTTGTGCATTTCCCGACCGATGTCCTGGCGGGAATTGCGGTTGGTTTTATCTGTGCTTTTCTGGCTGCGAAGATCCAGAACGGTTTTCTTCTTCATTCTCGAGGTCGATAAAACGGAACGAAAGCATCAGATACAGAATTTCATCCGGGCTGGAAAGATCAGATTCTAAAATTTCCTTGATCTTTTCCAGGCGGTAGAGCAGGGTACTGCGGTGGATAAAAAGCTCACGAGCTGTCTGGACGACATTGCAGTGGTTGTCCAGATAGCAGCGGAGCGTCCGCATATAGTCACTGCCGGAGCTGTCGTCGTGCTCCTGCAGAAAGAGAAGTCTCTCATGGCACAGCATGTAGCTGGGAGCTTTTTTGTTGCCTGATCGAGGATGTAGTCAAACGAGATATCGTTGAACGGATGCATCCGTTTGTCGGGATATTTTCGCGTACCGAACTGCAGGGCGATTTTTGCCTGGATATACTGGCGGCGCAGATTCATGTGGCCGTTCATGCAGCGCGAAAGCCGGCATTTAAGGAACTGTCCTCCACAAAGTGCACCATGCGTTCCATCAGATCGGTCATGGAAAAATCGGACAGCGTGAGGTTAAAGAATGCAACGATACCGCCGCCGTGCGGAAACGCGGAGCAGCCGGTCAGAATATTTTCCAGATAGGCGCAGACCGAGTTTGCCGTCAGGTTTTTCTGATCCATATCGGAGAGCTGCAGATAGAGGCAGCAGTAGGTGTGGCGGGAATGCCAGCCGAGCGCATCGAGAGCCTGGCTGACCGCAATATAGTCGGCCATCCGGTCGTCGAGGGCACGGAGCAGCACGGTGTGAAGCGACTGCGCCGGCGAGGTTTTCTGCATCACATTGTGCAGGAAGGCGTGATGGATCATTCTGCAAGAAATTCAAGAAGAAAGCCTTCGGAATCAGAAAGATCCTTTTTCGTGTCGAGGAGCAGCAGGCGGTAGGCGCTCTGACCATGCTGCGTGATGTTGACGCAGAGGGAACCAAGTCCCGTTACGTGATCCGGAAAGCGGAACCATCCATCGAGATCGCGGACGGACGCGTATTCGCTGCTTTCTGTCAAGGAGAGCAGAAGCGGGCGCGTTGCATCGAGGGAGCCAAACACCTTCTCGGGAAAAAGGAAGGTTCTTCGGACGCTGCGGCGATGATGGAAAATCCATGCCGACCACCATCAGGGGGTGGGCAAAAACAGGCAGGGAGAGATTTAAAAGATGCTGGATCGATTTTCCGTCGAGCCGTGCCTGCATCAGCTCCTTCTGCCAGGAATCGTACGTCCAGAAAAGCTCCTGCAGGAACGAAAAAACAGCGGATACGCTGCTCTTAACGGCGATCGAAACCGGAGCCGGAAGTTCCTCCGGCAGTTCTTCGGTACAGAGAAGAAAAAGGGAGCTGCTTTCTTCCGGGAGGGAGGAAAGAGAGCCGATCTGTTCTTCTGTGCAGAGAAAGACCCGGTGCGCAGTGGCTGCGGAGCCTGTCTGATAAAGAACAGGCAGCTCCAGTGTGCCGGAGAGCGGCAGGTTTTCCGGTGCAAGAACCGAAAAAGCGCTGCTTAGTTTATAAGCGAGAAAAGCGGGGGAGAGCTTCATCTTATCATCCTCCCTGCGCGTGTCATATCGTAAAAATTCATAAAAACCTCCTCAGAAATGAGTGACGTTCTGCGGACGAAACCGCGGTACTTTTTATTTTAGCAGAACAAAAAGGTCTGTCAAGAAAGAAAAGACAGGGGTGCGGGAATTTTTACGGCGGCAACAAGTTAAGATTTTGTGAAGATAGTTGTGGTTTGCGGGGAAAACTGCTACAATATGGCTGATTTGGTTACTGTTCACTCAGCAGTGAAACACTTGCTGTTTCGCTGCGTAAGAACATGATTCAGGTGATTTGAAGTGGTTTTTTACAGAAGAAAAAGGAAGGTATGACTTTGATGTATCATATTATAGTAAATAAAAAATCGCGGTCGGGGCGCGGCGAGAAGCTGTGGCCGGTGATTGAGGGCGAGCTTGAGCGGCGCAGGACGGAATTTCGTGTATATCCGACAAAGTATCACGGAAGCGCACGGGAGACGGCAGCACGGCTGACCGCGAAAGGGGTATGGAATCCCGATGATGTCCTTCTGGCGATCGGCGGAGACGGTACGGCGAATGAGGCGGTCGATGGAATCACCAGCCTGTCGGATGTAAGTTCGGTTATATTCCAACGGGAAGCGGCAACGATTTTGCGCGCGGTGCCGGAATTCCCTCCGATCCGCTGCAGGCGCTGGAAGCTGTGCTGAAAGGGGAGGAAAAGGAGATCAACATTGGAACGGCGCTTCTTGGCAGCCAAAAGCGGAGATTTCTCGTCAGCACCGGCATCGGTTTTGATGCAGGCATCTGCCACGAGGCGCTGGCATCAAAAATCAAGAATACGCTGAACCGGCTGCATCTGGGAAAACTTACGTATGTGATGATTGCACTGCGGCAGCTCTTTTATCTCGAACCGTTCACGCTGGATGCAGCGCTGGAAAACGGAGAACACCGTTCGTTTGAAAATGTTCTTTTTGCAGTGGCAATGAATTTTTCGTACGAGGGCGGCGGCTTCTGCTTCTGCCCGGAGGCGGACGGGACAGATGATCTGCTCGACGTGATGGTGGTTTCCAATCTTGCCAAATGGAAAGTCAGCTATCTTCTGCCGATGGCGCTGTTTGGACGCCACACGGGATTTCCTGAGGTACATATGGAGCGGTGCAGCAGCCTTTCCTTTCAGACAGACCGCGCGGAACCGGTCCACCTGGACGGAGAATCGGGCGGACACCGCACGGAGGAAAGGATCGGACTGGAAACGGAGCGTCTCCGCCTTTTGGGCGACTGGGTGAAAGAAGGGATGGAAAGATGATGTTCTGGATCATATTTTTTGCAGTGCTTGCCGTCCTGGCAGCAGGTTATTTCTTTTCCATTCTGCCGGCTACATCGAGACGGCAGGAATGTCTGAAATTTGCGGAATGGAATTATGCGCACCGCGGTCTGTGGAACGCGGCGGAGGGAGTTCCGGAGAATTCTCTTCCGGCTTTTGCCCGCGCGGCGGAGCAGGGATATGCCATCGAGCTGGATATTCAGATCACAAAGGATGGCCGGATTGTGGTGTTCCACGACGACACGATGAAGCGGATATGTGGAAACGAGGGAAAAATCAGCGATTATACGTATGAGGAACTCCAGCAGTTCCATTTGGGCGACAGCACGGAAAAGATTCCGCTGCTTCGTGAGGTACTGCAGACGGTAGACGGCCGCGTGCCGCTTTTAATCGAAATCAAGATGCCGGGACTTTCCACGGCGGTCTGTGCGGGATTTCAGAAGGAGATGGAGGGGTACACCGGTATGTTCTGCATGGAATCCTTCAACAGCCTGGCCCTCCGCTGGTGCCGCCGCCACATGCCGCAGACGCTGCGAGGCCAGCTTTCCGGCCGTTTTTCAAAGGATGATAAGGTGCATCTGATCCTGCGGATAATGGCGCGTCATCTGATGCTGAATTTTATCGGGAAACCGGATTTATCGCCTACGACCACCGCTACGCCGACTGCCCGGGCTTCCTGATCGACCGTATGTTGTTTCGGACACCGGCATTTGCATGGACGGTAAAAGATGAGCATGTATATAACCGGACACGGAAAAAATTCGACGCGGCGATCTTTGAACATTTCCATCCCAAGGACGGTTTTCAGAAACCGATGAATTGTTTCTTAAAAAATAATAAAGCTTATTACTTCGGTTTTCGGTGTGCTATAATTCAGCAGGTTGAAGAGAAAAACCTCGTCAGAAAAGTGGAGGGAAACTATGAAGATAATAAAAAAATATAAGCATTTTCTTCCGGTAGTGGTTTATGGTATTTTCTATCTGAAATGTTTTCAATATCTGGAAACGCACATTACGAAAGGTTATCATCTGATTCATACTCCGTTTGATGATATGATTCCGTTCTGTGAGTTTTTTGTGATTCCTTATTTTATGTGGTTTGGATTTATTGCATGGTCTGTCCTTTATTTCGGCCTCTGCAACAAGAACCGCAGAGAATATTATCAGCTGATTATCAACCTGGGAATCGGAATGACGGCGTTCCTCGTGATCTCCTATCTGTACCCGAACGGCCAGAACCTGCGCCCGACGGTATTCCCACGGGAGAACATTTTCACGGATCTGGTCAGAGGCCTTTACCTGACAGACACACCGACCAACGTATTCCCAAGTATTCACGTATATAATTCCGTAGCCGTAGCTGTTGCCGTAGAACACAGCGAGCAGCTCAAAAACCGCCCGGTATTCCGAAACGTCTGCCTGGGCCTGACGGTGCTGATTGTGTTTTCGACCATGTTTTTAAAACAGCACTCCGTATCGGATGTGTGCTGTGCGCTTGTTATGAATGCGGGAACCTGTATGCTGCTGTACCGGCCGGCAAAGGCGGGGAATGCACTGCGGACACGGGAGAAAAAAGCGAAATATAGAATGTAAAAACGGAAACGGACGGCCCGCGCACCAGAAAGTGCGCGGGCCTGACGGTTTAGGACGGGAGAGAATGGGTGATGAGTGGGATGGTAGTGCAGGAAAAATGAAATGCGTCCGTCTATTAAGAAACAAAACTTATAAAACATATAAGATATATTAATTTCATTTATAAAGATAAATATGCTATTCTGTAAGTAACGAAAGATTGTCCCGTTTTTGGGGGACTATGATTCAGACAAATGGAGGATAAAAATGAGTACAGTCAGACGCGTTTATGTGGAGAAAAAGCCGGAATTTGCGATTAAGGCGAAAGATCTGAAGCATGAAATCAAGCACTATCTGAACATCCAGACCGTAACCAACGTACGGGAGCTGATCCGGTACGATGTAGAAAATATCAGTGATGAGACATATGAGAAAGCATGTAAAGTAGTCTTTGCAGAGCCGCCGGTTGATATCTGCTATCAGGAAGATTTCCCGCGTGCAGAAGGTGCGAGAGTATTTTCCGTAGAATTCCTTCCGGGACAGTTTGATCAGAGAGCCGATTCTGCCGTACAGTGCGTGCAGTTCTTAAAAGAAGACGAGCAGCCGATCATCCGCTCCGCCGTTACGTATGTTATCGAAGGAGAGATGACTGATGAGCAGTTTGACGCAGTAAAGCACACTGCATCAATCCAGTAGACTCCAGAGAGACAGGACTTGAAAAACCGGAAACCCTCGTGACAAAATTTGAAGAGCCGGCAGACGTCAAAATCTTCGACGGATTCATCGACATGCCGGAGGCAGAATTAAAAGCCCTGTACGATTCCCTCGGCCTTGCCATGACCTTCAAAGACTTCCTGCATATCCAGAACTACTTCCGCGGCGAAGAAAAACGCAATCCATCCATGACCGAGATCCGCGTACTCGATACCTACTGGTCCGATCACTGCCGCCATACCACCTTCTCCACCGAGCTTACCAACGTGACCTTCGGCGAAGCGACTACTACGAGCCGATGAAAAAAAGCTACGACCGCTACTTAAGCGACCGTGAGGTACTCTACAAAGGCCGTGACGACAAATTCATCTGCCTTATGGACCTTGCCCTTCTGGCAATGAAAAAACTGAAATCCGAAGGAAAACTCGCAGATCAGGAAGAGTCTGATGAAATCAACGCATGCTCCATCGTCGTACCGGTAGATGTAGACGGAAAAGACGAAGAGTGGCTGATCAACTTCAAAAACGAGACCCACAACCACCCGACCGAGATCGAGCCGTTCGGTGGTGCAGCAACCTGCCTTGGCGGTGCAATCCGTGACCCGCTTTCCGGCAGAACCTACGTATATCAGGCAATGCGTGTGACCGGAGCCGCAGATCCGACCCGTCCGCAGAGCGAAACACTCGAAGGAAAACTTCCGCAGAAAAAACTCGTAAGAGAAGCAGCACACGGCTACAGCTCCTACGGAAACCAGATCGGTCTTGCAACCGGCTATGTCAAAGAAGTTTACCATCCGGACTACGTGGCAAAACGTATGGAGATCGGAGCTGTCCTTGGAGCAGCACCGCGCCGTGCCGTTGTCCGTGAAAATTCCGATCCGGGCGATATCATCATCCTGCTCGGCGGCCGTACTGGAAGAGATGGCTGCGGCGGTGCAACCGGTTCCTCCAAAGTACATACGACAGAATCCATCGAGACCTGCGGTGCAGAGGTACAGAAAGGAAACGCACCGACTGAGCGTAAACTGCAGAGACTGTTCCGCCGCGAGGAAGTCAGCCTTCTGATTAAAAAATGCAACGATTTCGGTGCAGGCGGAGTTTCCGTTGCCATCGGCGAGCTGGCACCGGGCCTTAAGATCAATCTGGACAAAGTACCGAAAAAATATGCCGGCCTCGACGGAACCGAGATCGCCATCTCCGAGTCCCAGGAGCGTATGGCCGTTGTCATCGACCCGAAAGACCGTGAGCAGTTCCTGAAATATGCCGCAGAAGAGAACCTGGAGGCAACCGAAGTTGCAGTCGTAACCGAGGACCCGCGTCTGGTACTCTCCTGGAGAGGAAAAGAGATCGTCAATATTTCCCGTGCATTCCTGGATACCAACGGAGCACATCAGGAGAATGATGTCTTCGTAGAGATTCCAAAAGCAGAGGACACTCCGTTAAAGAGAAGCGGTGATATTGCCGATGTCAAAGAAAAATGGCTGTCCACTCTGTCCGATCTTAACGCATGCTCCCAGAAGGGACTTGTTGAGATGTTCGACTCCTCCATCGGAGCAGCCAGCGTGCTGATGCCGTACGGCGGAAAATATCAGCTGACGGAAACTCAGGCCATGGTTGCAAAAGTGCCGGTTCCGGATGGAAAGACCAACACCGTTACCATGATGAGCTACGGCTTTGATCCATACGTATCGAGCTGGAGCCCGTATCACGGAGCAGTCTATGCCGTAACCGAGTCCCTGTCCCGCATCGTGCAGTCGGCGGCGATTACAGCAAAGTCCGCTTCACCTTCCAGGAATATTTCCGCAGAATGACTGAGGATCCGCACCGCTGGAGCCAGCCGTTCGCAGCACTTCTTGGTGCATACGACGCACAGATGGGCTACGGCCTGCCGTCTATCGGAGGAAAAGACAGTATGTCCGGTACCTTCAACCATATCGATGTACCGCCGACACTCGTATCCTTCGCGGTTGACGTTGCAAAATTAAAAGATGTAGTATCTCCGGAGCTGAAAACACAGGAGACAAACTCGTGTGGATCCACCTTCCAGTCGATGCACATCTGCTTCCAGAGTACGAAGGCGTCATGGAAACCTACAGAAAACTGCATGAGGATATGCAGAACGGCCGTGTGAAAGCCGCTTATGTCGTAGACCGTCAGGGTATCGTAGCAGCCGTATCCAAGATGGCATTCGGTAATGCTCTCGGCGTAACCATCGAGCACAATGTAGACGAGAGAGATCTCTTTACTCCATATATTGCAGATCTGATCTGCGAAGTTCCGGCTGAAAAAGTCGGAGAGCTGGCAAGCACCTACACCGTCATCGGTGAAGTGACAGACAAACCGGTTCTTTCCTATAAAGACACCGAAATCACCATCCGCGAGGCCGTTTCCGCATGGAACAAACCGCTGGAAAAAGTATTCAAGACCGTATCCGGTGCAGAGCTTCCGGATGTAGATGCCCTGAATGTGGCAGCAGCAGACGAAAACGGAATTGTTGCAGACAGCTGCTATCAGGCAAAGAGCATCCACGTATGCTCCCACAAGCTGGCACAGCCGACCGTATTCATTCCGGTCTTCCCGGGAACGAACTGTGAGTATGACAGCACCAGAGCTTTCGAGCGTGCCGGTGCAAAAGTTATCACTCAGGTATTCAGCAACCTTTCCGCAGAAGACATCCGCGGTTCTGTCGATGCCTTTGAAAAAGCCATCAACCAGGCGCAGATCATCATGTTCCCTGGCGGATTCTCCGCAGGTGATGAGCCGGATGGATCAGCAAAATTCTTTGCAACCGCATTCCAGAATGCGAAGATCAAAGAAGCTGTTACCAAACTGCTGAATGAGAGAGACGGACTTGCCCTTGGTATCTGCAACGGATTCCAGGCACTGATCAAATTGGGACTCGTTCCGTACGGTGAGATTCTCGGACAGACGGAAGATTCCCCGACTCTGACCTTCAACACCATCGGATGCCATATTTCCAAGATGGTTTACACGAAGGTTGTGACCAACAAATCCCCATGGCTGGCAGGCGCCGAGCTTGGCGGTGTTTACACCAACCCGGCATCCCACGGAGAGGGACGTTTCGTAGCATCGAAAGAGTGGATCGACAAGCTGATGGCAAACGGCCAGATTGCAACCCGCTACTGCGATGTCAACGGAAACCTGACCAACGACGAGTACTGGAATGTCAACGGTTCCTACTGCGGAATCGAGGGTATCACCAGCCGGACGGCCGTGTCTTTGGTAAGATGGCACACGCAGAGCGCCGCGACAACGGCGTAGCAGTCAACATCTACGGAGAGCAGGATCTGAAGATCTTTGAGTCCGGTGTTGCTTACTTTAAATAAAATAAAACCAAAATAGAAGATTCCCGCAGAGAGGAAGAAAGCTCCTTTCTGCGGGAATTTTTTGTCAGAAACAGTAATTTCTGATTTCGAAAGAAAAAATTTGATTATGCGCCGCGGTGCAGTTATAACGCAATATTTTGCTTTATTAACAAAAGTAATAAGGTCAAATAGTAGAAATATTCTGAAAAAATGAAAGATTTCGATAGTCTCAACACATTACATATATGACGGGCCCGGAAGAGAAGGACAGCGAAATAACAGGAGGGAGAAAGAAGTGTATGAGACAAGAGGAGGAACGATTTTTTCAGATCATATTCGAGAAAAACAGTCATGTGCTGTTCCGTTATATCTGCGGTCAGTTGAACAATGACCGGGAGACGGCGAAGGATGTGCTGAACGATGTATGGGAGGTATTGGTGGTAAAATTTGAAACCGTTGCCGATCTCGAAGGAGAAGAGATGACGAAATGGCTGTTCTGTGTGGCAAAAAACAAGATCAAGAATCAGCGCAGAAAACATTATTATCAGAATGAAGTTTCCTATACACAGTATCAGAAAGAGAACAGAAATGAAGGGGAGGCGGGCGCGACAGCCGAGATTGAGGAACGAATGGTGATGCAGAACTGCATCCAGAACCTGAAACCGATGGATCAGCGCATTTTCTGGGGGAGAGCATATGGATTCAGCTACAAAGAGCTCAGCGGATTCTGCAAGAAAAGCGAGCAGGCGCTGCAGTGCCAGTACAGCCGTGCAATCAAGAAACTGCAGGGAATGATGAGTCAGGAAATCAGTCTGACGAGAGCGTAGAAAATGGAAATGGTATGCAGCGGAAACCTCAACTCTTACAATCTAAAAACAATAGAAATATCTAAAAAATTCTCTGCAGGAGAATATCCTGTGTCTAAAAATAAAGTGTTACCGTTTACATATCAAAAATCCGTTTTCCTCGTTGTCGTGGCGCGGAAATTGTGTTAAAATATTTTTAGAAAATTCACACGATGTGCGAGAAGGCAGAAGGATGAAAACAACATGAAGGATGAGTACGTAGCTATGTAGGCACTTATACCCATGGAAGCAGCATTGGTATTCATTTATATGATGTAAATGTAGAAGAAGGCACTCTGACAGAGCGAAAAGTCATACCGGTCAACAACTCTTCCCACATTGCCCGTTCCTTAAACGGCAAATACCTGTATTCGATTGCAGATGAAGGCGTTGCAGTGTTTGCAGTGGAGGATGACGGAGACCTGACCCCGATCAACAAAGTAGACATCGACGGCATGCGCGGCTGCTATCTGTCGGTGGATAAAACCGGAAGATACCTGTTCGTGGCGGGCTATCATGACGGAAAAGTAACCGTTGTACATACCCATAAGGACGGCCGACTCGGAAGTCTGATGGACGGCGTGTTCCACAAGGGCTTGGCAGTGTGGCAGAGCGTAACTTCCGCCCGCATGTCAGCTGTGTCGTTCCTACACCGGACAACAAATATGTCTGCGCAGTCGATAACGGCATTGACCAGATCAAAATGTACAAGCTGAACACACAGCGTGACCGCCTGAAACTGGTGGATATCCTGCGCTGTGAGCGTGAATCCGGTCCGAGAGAGATCGTTTTCAGTGAATCCGGAAAATACGCGTATGTCATTTACGAGCTGATGAACAAAGTCGATGTATTCAGCTACCGTGATACGGGAAACGGACCGGAATTTGAAAAACTGCAGTCGATCAGCACCACATCCGCGAACGTGGACCAGGCGCACGACGCTGCATCCGGCATGTGCCTTTCCCCGGATCACCACTACCTGTTTACTTCTACAGCCGGAGACAATACCGTAGCAATGTTCCATATCGACCCGGAGACCGGCTGCCTGGAGAAGAAGTTTGCACTTCCGATCAGCGGCGAATATCCAAAGGATATTGCAATGTTCCCGGACGGAAAACATATCGCAGTGGCAAACCATGAGTCCAACACGATCACAACATTTACCGTTGATTATGAGAAAAACGTGCTGGTTCAGAAAGGCCGCCCGATGAAAGTGGAGACGCCGAACTGTATTCTGATTACGAAAAAAGGCGTTCACTAAAAAATAACGCAAAAATGCCTGCAGGAAGAACTGTATCCCGCAGGCATTTTTTGTGTTGAAGCCAGAAAGAAGCAGTCCGGCCTTTATTTCTCGTCCAGAGCCCAGACTTTCTTTACATTGTCCAGTTTGGCGCTCATGCCGACGAGCAGTGCGTCCGCCAGGACAAGAGCGGTCATGCATTCCACGACAACAACGGCGCGTGCAACGACGATCGGGTCGTGACGGCCTTTGATTTCGATGGCAATGTTTTCACCATCTTTGTTGATGGTCTGCTGGGAAGCAGCAACGGACGGGGTCGGTTTGAAACCAGCCCGGACAACGATATCGCTTCCGTCGCTGATACCGCCTAAAATACCGCCGGCGTGGTTGGCCAGCTTGACAATGGAGCCGTCCGCATTTACATGGAAGGCATCGTTATTGGTAAGCCCGGTAGCTGTGCAGACCGAGAAACCGTCTCCGATTTCCACGCCTTTTACGGCGCCGATGGAGACGAGTGCTTTTGCAAGGTTGGCATCGAGCTTTTCAAACACCGGATCGCCGACACCGGCCGCATATGGTGAACGACACATTCGACCACACCGCCGACGGAATTTTTTTCTGCCATGGCTTTTGTTAAAAGCTCGGAAGCCTTTTCGGCAGCCTCTGCATCCGGCATATTCAGGGCGTTATTCGCGATTTCAGCGGCATCAAAAGACTGGATTTCCACGTCACCGATGGAGCGGGTGTAGGCGGAAACGGTGATGCCAAGCTCAGAGAGCATTTTTAAGGCAATGGCACCTGCAGCCACGCGTGCGATCGTCTCGCGTCCTGAGGAGCGTCCGCCGCCGCGGTAGTCGCGGAAACCGTATTTTGCATCAAACGTATAGTCGGCGTGGCCCGGTCTGTAATAGGAAGCAATGTCGCTGTAATCTTTGGAATGCTGATCCTCATTCCATACCACCATGGAAATCGGGGTACCGGTCGTTTTTCCTTCGAAAGTGCCGGATAAAATCTGAACGGTATCGGATTCTTTCCGTTTTGTGGTAAAGCGGTTCTGTCCCGGCTTCCTGCGGTCGAGGTAAACCTGAATATCCTCCTCGGAAAGCGAAAGGCCGGCCGGCACTCCGTCCACAACAACGCCCACGCCTTTTCCATGAGACTCTCCCCAGGTGGTCAGTCTGAAGATGGTACCAAATGATGATCCTGCCATATATAAAGTCCTCCTGAATTTTTTCGTATATTTATAAAATAACTGGAAAAGATTTCTAATAAATTATACCGGAAAGTAAAACATTCGTAAAGCTCTTTTTCAGAGACGAAATTCACCGTTATACCGTTTGACAAACGAAAAGGCAGCACGTATAATGAGAATGTATTTTCGGGCAGTGAAAGCCGGTGAAATAAAACAAACAAAAAGGAAGAGTGTGCATGAATTTTTTAGACAAAATGGAGCGAAAATATGGGAGATATGCGTTAAGCCATCTGACGATGTACATTATCGTAACGTACATTGCGGGATATATCATTGCGCTTGCGGCTCCCATCATGAGACAGTATCTGACGCTGGAACCATACTATATTCTGCATGGCCAGATCTGGCGTCTGGTGAGCTGGATTCTGATTCCGCCGAGCAGTCTCGACATCTTTACGATCATTATGCTGTTTTTCTACTACTCAATCGGAACGAGTCTTGAAAGAGCCTGGGGAGATTTCAAATATAACGTTTATATCTTTTCGGGTATTCTGATGACGATCCTCGGTTCCTTCCTGCTGTATGGAATCGAGTACGCAGTGAAGGGGTATCCGGCGCTGATGGGAACTGCATTCAGCACCTATTATATCAGCCTTTCTATTTTTCTTGGCTTTGCGATCAGTTTTCCGGATATGCAGGTGCTTTTGTACTTTATTATCCCGATCAAGATCAAATGGCTGGCGTATCTTGACGTAGCACTTCTTGCTTATAGCATGATTACCAGCATTCTGAGCGGAAACTGGGCAGGATGTGTTGTTATTTTGTGTTCCCTGGCAAACGTCCTGGTGTTTTTCCTGATGACAAGAAAGGGAAAACATAACTCTTTCCGGCAGAACAGACGCAGGAAAGAATTTAAAAAAGCCGTATCAAGAGGAGAAGCCGAATACCGCAATCCAAATGGAATCACAAAACACAAATGTGCGATTTGCGGGCGGACTGAAAAGGATGATCCGAATCTGGAGTTCCGTTTCTGCTCCAGATGCAACGGAAATTATGAATACTGCCAGGATCACCTGTTTACGCATGAACATGTAAAATAAAGAAGGAGAGAAAGTATGAGAAGAACGAAAATTGTCTGCACCATGGGGCCAAATACCAACTCCCGTGACCTGATGAAAAAACTGATTGAAACCGGAATGGATGTTGCTCGTTTTAATTTTTCTCATGGAGACCACGATGAGCAGAAAATGCGTATGGATATGCTGAAAGAGCTTCGAAAAGAGCTGAAAACTCCTGTGGCAATCCTTCTGGATACCAAAGGACCGGAAATCCGTACCGGTGTTTTGAAAGATGGCAAAAAAGTAAATCTGGTAACCGGACAGACCTTCACCCTGACAACCGTTCAGGAGACCGGAGATGAAAATCACTGTTCGGTCAGCTACACCGGCCTTACCGACGATATCAAAGAGGGAGACACAATTCTGATCGATGATGGTCTGATCGGCCTGCGCGTAGAAAAAGTAAATGCACCGGAAATTGTCTGTACCGTAGTAAACGGCGGCGAGCTCGGAGAGAAGAAGGGTGTGAATGTACCAAACGTTTCGATCAATCTTCCGAACCTCACGGAGAAAGACAAAGGAGATCTTCTCTTTGGTATTGAACAGGATATTGATTTTGTAGCGGCTTCTTTTATCCGAAATGCAGAGGCAATTAACGAAATCCGTGAGTTCCTTGTGGCAAACGGAGGAGAGCATATTGATATCATTGCCAAGATCGAAAATGCGGAGGGTGTGCAGAACATCGACAGCATCATCGATGCGGCAGATGGTGTGATGGTTGCAAGGGGAGACCTTGGTGTAGAGATTCCGGCGTGCCAGGTACCGCATGTACAGAAAATCATCATTGAAAAATGCAATCATAAATACAAACCGGTTATCACAGCAACCCAGATGCTGGATTCCATGATCCGGAATCCGCGTCCGACCCGTGCAGAGGTAGCCGATGTTGCGAATGCAATTTATGATGGAACGGATGCGATCATGCTCTCCGGCGAAACAGCAGCCGGAAAATATCCGGTCGAGGCAGTTACCATGATGGGAGAGATTGCCGAGCAGACAGAGCGCTATCTGAAATTCGAAGATTACCGCGATGGAAAAGCGCTGGAAGGAAAACTGAATGTTTCCGCGGCAGTCGGAAGTGCAGCCGTTTCTATGGTAGAACACATCAAAGCAGCCTGCATTGTGACCCCGACGATGTCCGGTCAGACCGCAAGACTGATCTCCAACCTTCGTCCGAGCGTACCGATTTACGGCGTTACCCCATATGAATGGGCAAGAAGAAAAATGCAGCTCTACTGGGGCGTTCGTCCGGTGACCGGATACGAGGAAGATTCTACGGAGAACATTATTTCCCATGCCATGTATATGGTGCGCCGTGAGGAGCTCGTAGAACGTGGCGATATGGTTATTTTTACGGCCGGAGACCCTGCTACTAACGAGGTGACGGGTGAAGGATATATGACAAACATGCTTCACATTATTCAGGCAAAATAAGCAGAAGAAGGAGACAAAAGAGAATGACGAAGAAGCCTTTTGTAACAAAAGAAAAACTGGAAGAAATCGCAGCAGCAGTACCAACTCCGTTTCACATTTACGATGAAAAAGGAATTCGTGAGAATGCGAAAGCAGTAAAGGAAGCTTTTTCCTGGAATCCGGGATTTCGTGAGTATTTTGCTGTGAAAGCGAACCCAAACCCGACACTGATCAAAATGCTGGGTGAATATGACTGCGGATGCGACTGCTCTTCTTACACGGAGCTGATGCTTTCCGATGCGATGGGATTTGAGAAAGATAAAATCATGTTTTCATCCAACGTAACACCGGCTGCAGAGTATCAACTGGCTGCAGAGCTTGGTGCGATCATTAACCTTGATGATATTACACATATTGATTTTCTTGAGAAAACATTAGGCTACATTCCGAAGAAAATCTGCTGCCGTTATAACCCGGGCGGACTGTTTAAAATCAGCACCGACATCATGGATAATCCGGGAGATGCCAAATACGGTATGACAACCGAGCAGATTTTTGAGGCATTCCGCATTCTGAAGGCAAAAGGGGCAGAAGAGTTCGGCATCCATTCCTTCCTTGCAAGTAATACCGTAACCAACGATTACTACCCGGTTCTGGCAAAAACACTGTTTGAGCTGGCTGTAAAGCTGCAGAAAGAGACAGGCGTAAAAATCAAATTCATCAATCTTTCCGGCGGTGTCGGAATCCCGTACAAACCAGGTCAGGAAGGCAATGACATCCGCGTGATTGGTGAGGGTGTACATAAAGTGTACGATGAAGTCCTCGTTCCGGCCGGCATGGGCGATGTTGCAATTTATACGGAAATGGGCCGTTTCATGATGGGACCGTACGGCGGACTCGTTACGCGCGCAATCCATCAGAAACACATTTACAAAGAGTATATCGGCTGTGATGCATGCGCGGTCAATCTGATGCGGCCGGCAATGTACGGCGCTTACCACCACATCACGGTGATGGGAAAAGAAGATCAGCCGTGCGACCACAAATATGACGTAACAGGTTCCCTGTGCGAAAACAACGATAAATTCGCGATCGACCGCATGCTTCCGGAAGTGGAAGTCGGAGACCTCCTCTTCATCCACGACACCGGCGCACATGGATTTTCCATGGGATACAACTACAACGGAAAATTAAAATCTGCAGAGGTTCTGTTAAAAGAGGACGGCAGCTTTGAAGTCATCCGCCGCGCAGAAACCCCGAAAGACTATTTCGCTACACTGGATGGAACACCGGAGTATGAAAAGATGTTTGGAAATAAATAAGAGATAACAACAGTAAAACCCCTTTCAAAAAGAACCATGCGGCAGATGGCCGGTTCTTCGAAAGGGGTTTTCTTTCTTTTAAAAGCTGTTTTTTTGAAGGGAAGACAATAAAAAGATCTGCATCAACGTTCGTTTTTGCAGATCTTTTTTAGCTATGCCGCTGGCCGGACTCGAACCGGCACGGTTATTCACCGCTTGATTTTGAGTCAAGTGCGTCTACCAATTCCGCCACAGCGGCAGTGTTCGTAATCAGAACAAGATATATTTTACCATAAAAACAAGAAGGACGCAAGAGAAAAAAATGGAATAATTATCATAAAAACTTTCTAAAAAAGATTGACGAAAGGAAAAAATAGAAGTATAGTGTAGATAGTTTAGTACCATACTAAATTTTACATCATAAGTTCAAATAACGATTTATCGAAAACGCATCGTTAGATGGTCCACAGTGTGTGGAACGAAAACTGTTGTCTTCATAGACAGCAGTTTTTTGTTGTCTAAAATTAGAAATGAAACATGGTTATGATTCAGTACTGTGAGAACAGCAAGAACCAGGAAGTAGAATTGTTGAAAATAGGAAAGAAAAGATGTAAAAAATCAAAATATATGGTAAAATTAGATAAAATGTAGAAAATGGAGGAAAGAACAGATGAAAGGGGAATATTATCTCGGACTTGATATGGGAAGCAGTTCGGTTGGATGGGCTGTGACAAATGAGAAGTACGAAATTTTGCGCGCACATGGAAAAACACTTTGGGGTGTACGGCTATTTGACAGTGCACAGACTGCAGAAGAGAGAAGAGGGTTTCGGACAGCAAAACGAAGATTGGATCGTCGTAATTGGAGAATAGAATTGCTGCAGAAAATTTTTGCGGAAGAAGTAGAAAAGATAGATGATGGATTTTTTCGCAGAATGAAAGAGAGTCGTTACTGGCCAGAGGATAAGCGTGACAGGCAGGGAAAGTGTCCAGAACTTCCCTATGCATTGTTTGCGGATGATGATTACACAGACAAAGAATATCATAAACAGTTTCCAACCATCTATCATCTGAGAAAATGGTTAATGGAAACTGACGAAACGCCTGATATTCGCCTGATATATCTTGCTCTGCATCATATGATGAAACACAGAGGCCATTTTCTATTAAACGGAAATATCGAACAGGTAAGAGAATTTCAGACAACATTTGAACAGTTCCTTGAAGCAGTGAGGGCAGAAGAACTTGGCTTTTCTTCCGAGATTGGAGTGGAAAGAAGCAAGGAAATAGAGGCAATTTTAAAAGACCGAACATTGACCAAATCTGCGAAAAAGACAAAAGCAGTAAAAGCAATGCGGGCAGAAACATCCTGTGAAAAAGAGTGGCTGGGATTGATTACCGGTGGAACAGCAAAACTGGGAAATCTGTTTGGGGAAAAACAGATGGATACACTGGAACGGCCAAAACTTTGCTTCGCAGATGCAGGTTATGAAGAATACGCTGGAGAGATCGAAGCAGAGCTGGGAGAAAAATATGTATTAATTGAACACGCAAAAGCAGTGTACGATTGGGCTGTTCTGGCTGATATTTTGCAGAACTATTCTTCTCTTTCAGAGGCAAAAGTGGCACTTTATGAAAAGCATAAAAAGGATCTGAAAAATCTGAAAAAGCTGGTCAGAGAGAATCTTTCAAGGGAAGAATATCAGAGACTGTTTGCAAAAAAGGATGAAAAAGCTAATTATTATGCGTATATCAAGGCGCCAAAACAATGTAGTCAGGAAGACTTTTACGGTTATCTGAAAAAGAATATTCTGGGCAAGATATCAGATGTGACGAAAGCATCCTGCATGCAGAAGGAAATGGAAATGGGAACGTTTCTTCCGAAACAGACTGTAAAAGACAACAGTGTCATTCCATATCAGATTCATTTATATGAATTAAATGCAATCCTGAAAAATCTGGAAGATAAAGTTCCGCTACTGAAAGAGAATGGAGAGAAGATTCAAAAGATTTTCACATTCCGCATTCCGTACTACGTAGGACCCTTAAACGGAATTCGAAAAAAAGGGGAGAAGAGTAACTGGGCGGTACGAAAAGAAGGCAAAATATATCCATGGAACTTCGATGAGATGGTAGATTTGGAAGCAAGTGCAGAGCAGTTTATTCGAAGAATGACGAATAAATGTACTTATCTGCCAAGTGAAGATGTTTTACCAAAGTATTCTCTGCTGTACAGCAAATACGAAGTTTTAAATGAATTAAATAATCTGCGTTTGGATGGAGAAAAGATATCTGTAGAGCAGAAACAGAAAATATATGAAGAAGTATTCCAGAAAAGCAGAAAAGTTACACAGAAAAAACTGAAAAACTATTTAGTGAAAGAAGGAATTACCGGAAAAGAAGTTGAAATTACCGGAATTGATGGTGATTTCAAGAGTTCTCTTACGGCATACCATGACTTTAAAGAGAAATTAACAAATTTGTCACTGAACCAGGCGGAAAAAGAATGCATCATCCTGAACGTAACGCTGTTTGGAGATGATAAAGCGATACTGAAACAGAGATTAAAGAAACTGTTTCCGGAGTTGACAGAAAAACAAAGAGACAGCATAAGTAAACTGCCGTATCGTGGTTGGGGAAGACTCTCAAAAGTGTTTTTGGAAGAGACGGAAGCACCGGCACCGGAAACGGGAGAGGCATGGTCTATTATTCGGGCTTTGTGGGAGACGAATGACAATCTGATGCAACTGCTTAGCGAAAAATATTTGTTTGCATCGGCAATCGAAGAAAAGAATGGAAACGAACAGAAAAAACGGGATATTTCGTATGAATTAGTCGAGGAACTTTACGTATCACCGGCAGTGAAGCGGCAGATTTGGCAGAGCCTTTTGATTGTAAAGGAAATCTGTAAAGTGATGGGAAACCCACCGAAACGTGTTTTTATAGAAATGGCAAGAGAAAAAAACGATCAGGGAAGAACATCTTCAAGAAAAAAGAAACTGCTGGAACTCTATAAAAAATGTAAAGTGGAAGAAAAAGACTGGATAGATGAGATTGAAAAACGTTCCGATGCGGAAATGAGAAGAGACAAGCTGTATTTGTATTATACGCAAAAAGGAAAATGCATGTATTCCGGTGAAACAATTGAACTGGAGGAATTGTGGGATAATCAGAAGTATGACATTGATCATATTTTTCCACAGTCCAAAGTGATGGATGATAGCCTGGATAACCGGGTACTTGTAAAGAAAAAGTGTAATCAGATGAAAGAGGATAAATATCCGATCGATGAAACAGTTCGGAAAAAAATGCAGCCATTCTGGAAATCTTTAGTGGATGCCGGATTGATCAGTGAAGAAAAATATAAACGGCTGATAAGAGGAAATGGATTTGAACCGTCTGAATTGGCTGGATTTATTTCCAGGCAGCTGGTGGAAACTCGTCAGAGTACAAAAGCGGCAGCAAGTATTCTGCAGCAGGTGATCCCGGATACACAGATTGTTTATGTGAAAGCGCCAACCGTTTCAAAGTTCCGTAAGGATTTTAAATTTCTGAAGGTACGGGAGATGAATGATTATCATCATGCGAAGGATGCTTATTTGAATATTGTCGTTGGCAACGCATATTTTGTAAAATTTACATCAAATCCGATTCACTTCATTAAGGAAAATCCGGGAAGAAGTTATAACCTGAAGAAGATGTTTGAACAGGAAAGAATTGAACGAAACGGAGAAATTGCCTGGGAAAGCGGGAACAGAACCATTGCGACAGTCCGAAAATTTATGGAAAAGAACAACATTCTTGTGACGCGAAGATCGTATGAGGCAACAGGTGCATTGTTTGACCAGCAGATTGTCAAAAAAGGAAAAGGCCAGGTTCCGATCAAGAGCAGTGATGAACGGCTTTGTGATATACAGAAGTATGGAGGATATAACAAAGAGGCGGGAGCTTACTTTGTACTGGCAGAATCGGAGGGCAAAAAGGGAAAGAAAATACGAACAATCGAGTATGTGCCGATTCGTCTGAAAAAGGAAATTCAGAAGTCAGAAGAAAATATAATTCGGTATCTGGAAGAGGAAAGACAGTTAAAGAATCCGCGAGTGCTGGTGCCGGAAATCAAAATAGATACTCTGTTTTGTGTGGACGGATTTTATATGTGGGTTTCCGGAAGATCAGGAGATCAGCTATTGATGCAAGGTGCAAATCAGCTGGTACTTTCCCAGGAAGAAACGGAAATACTGAAAAAAATAGTACAGTACGTGGAACGTAAAAAACAGAATAAAGAACTGAAAATTTACGATTCCGACCATTTAGAAGAAAAGAAGGTGGTGATGCTGTATGAAACCTTTTTAAATAAATTAACAAATACGGTATATGCAAAAAAACTTGGAGCACAGGCAAAGACATTAACGGAAAAAAGAGAAAAATTTAAAGAATTATGCATGGAAGAAAAGTGTATCGTTTTGTATGAAATTTTACATTTTTTCCAGTGCCAGAGTGTTACCGCTGATTTGAAATTAATTGGAGGATCTGGAAGAGCAGGAGTTTTGTGTCTCAACAAAAATATAACCGATTGCAATCGAATCGAAATGATTCATCAATCGCCAACCGGTATTTACGAGCAGGCAGTAGACCTGAATGCATTATGAGCTGGCGGATTGTGGTTATTTCCAAACGGGCAAAGCTGGACTATCAGCTTGGTTATCTTGTGGTGCGAAATGAGGAAGTAACAAAAATACATTTAAGTGAAATATCAACCATTCTGATTGAGTCAACAGCAGCAACAGTCACAACAAGTCTGCTGGCAGAGCTGACAAAAAAGAAAATAAAAGTGATTTTTTGCGATGAAAAGAGAAATCCATCGTCGGAACTGGTTGGGTATTACGGAAGTCATGATACCAGCAATAAGGTCAGAAAGCAGATTCAGTGGAGCCGGCACAGTAAAGAAGCGATCTGGACAGAGATTGTGACGGAAAAAATACGAAAACAGAAGGAACTGTTAAAAAATCTGGGAAAGGAAGAAGCGGGTCTGTTAGAAGCATATTTACAGGAGATTGGCTGGAACGATGAGACAAACCGGAAAGGGCATGCGGCAAAGGTATATTTTAATGCGTTGTTCGGTATGACATTTACCAGAACTGCGGATTGTCCGGAAAATGCAGCGCTGAATTACGGATATAGCATTTTGTTGTCTGCGTTTGCGAGAGAAATTGTAGCGAGCGGTTATATTACACAGCTCGGACTCTTTCATGATAATATGTTTAATCAGTTTAATCTGGCGTCCGATTTGATGGAACCGTTCCGTGTCCTGATTGACCGGGAAGTAATCCAAATGCAGAGGAAAGAATTTACGCATGAGGAAAAAATACAGTTGGTCAATGTATTAAACAACGAAGTCATGATAGACGGGAAAACACAGTATGTGAATAATGCCATAAAAATTTACTGTAAAAGTGTATTTGATGCCTTAAATGAGAATGACAGTGCATTGATCCGGTTTTACGGCCTATGAGTTATCGTTTTATGAGAGTATTGGTACTGTTTGATCTTCCAGTGCTGACGGGCGATCAGAGAAGAGAATATGCGAGATTTCGAAAGTTTTTATTGAAAAGCGGATTCCTGATGCTCCAGGAATCGTATACTGTAAGCTTGCGTTAAATACAACTGCAGTGAATGGAATCGTGGATCAGATTCATAAAAATAAGCCGGAAGAAGGCTGGTACAGCTTTTAACGGTGACTGAGAAGCAGTATGCGAAAATGGATCTGATTGTTGGGAACGTAAAGAGTGAAGTGTTGAATACGGATGAAAGGCTGGTGATTTTATGAAACTGGTACATGTGGACTTGGAAAAACCTATTGCGATTCATCGGAACTGTCCCACAGAATGGATTATAGAATCACCGGAGCTGTTTTTAAAATATGTGGAGCAGCTGCAAAAACAAAATCAGGGAGAGGAGGGAAATTTCGTACTTTCTAAAGCTGACACAGAGCTGAATATGAAAAGAGATGTGGAATTGGTATTAACGCCCTTTTCTCTTGATTTTGCGGATCACAGAATACAAAAACGGTTATTTACAGAGCTGGTCAAAAGTGCGCAAAATGAAGAAATGTTTCTGGAAACACAGAGAATTATTGCGGAACTGAAGAAATACATCTATCAATTGGAAGCTGCCAGTGGGTACGAATTGGAACAAAATGAGGAAATCGATTTGAGCGCACTCCTAAAATTGATGGGAGTTCAGACAGAAACCGAAAAAGAGATGGGACTTCTGGAAAAATTAACGCAATATATCAAAGTTATGGCCGAACTTCTCCAAAAAGAACTGGTGATTTTGGTCAATATTCGATCCTATCTGAACGAAACACAAATAAACAAACTCTCCCAAATGGCATGCTACTATGAAATATCCTTGCTTTTCATAGAAAATATACAAAGGGACTTTTCGAATCAGAGAGAATATTATATAATTGACAAAGATGGATGTGATGTCTATTAATATCCATCGGATGTTTGAGTACCTGTTTTGTGCAGATGAAAGCAGTTCATTTTTAAATTTGAGGTTTGAGAATGATGTAAAAATGTATGGTACTCAAACACTACGACTATTACAATACCGGAAAACGGAGTTTGAGAATGATGTAAAAATGTATGGTACTCAAACTGGACTTGATAATATTGGTGTAATCAATGAGTTTGAGAATGATGTAAAAATGTATGGTACTCAAACTCTCCGGTCGCAGTTCCCGCAGCAGCGAGGTTTGAGAATGATGTAAAAATGTATGGTACTCAAACAATGGAACAGGCAGTGAAGATGCACTTCATGTTTGAGAATGATGTAAAATGTATGGTACTCAAACCAAGAAAAAATTGTGCCAAACCACAGCAAAGTTTGAGAATGATGTAAAAATGTATGGTACTCAAACCGCACGCGCGCGCGCACGCACGCAGGGAGTGTTTGAGAATGATGTAAAAATGTATGGTACTCAAACTGGTCGCCCGGAAAGGAAGAATCATGGAATGGTTTGAGAATGATGTAAAAATGTATGGTACTCAAACGTTCTCCATTTCTTCGTTGATTTCCTGCATGTTTGAGAATGATGTAAAAATGTATGGTACTCAAACGTTTTTGAACATCGGAATCGGCTGCTGAAAGTTTGAGAATGATGTAAAAATGTATGGTACTCAAACCAGCACTTCCCGCGGTACACCACACTTCTGGTTTGAGAATGATGTAAAAATGTATGGTACTCAAACTAAACGTATATGGTAAATAACTCGTCCTCCCGAAAAAGATATGCCAGCCCGAAGGCTGGCACTGAGCTTTACCTTGATTTAGTTTTTCGACAGTGATCCGGCAGTTCTTCAGACCATGGCATTAAAGTTTTTAACACCTCTGTTGGAACATCGTTTCGTG
>ENA-OQJH01000016-OQJH01000016.1-human-gut-metagenome-genome-assembly--contig:-NODE-16-length-78505-cov-8.395966_pt1 | contig 78505 bp, 110 predicted proteins | sample MGYA00242597_ERZ504763 | MGnify/ENA primary metagenome ERZ504763 (study PRJEB26092, sample SAMD00036359) | human gut metagenome | host: Homo sapiens | study: EMG produced TPA metagenomics assembly of... | reverse complement strand
ACCAAGACCCCCACCCGCGCCGTTACAAAGACAGCACGGAAGAGAAAGTGACCAGAAGCCAGAGAACAGCCTGGGACGTTTCACATGGGAACGTGCCGGGGCTGTTGTTATATTGCTAAAAAATGGTCGCCTGTTCCGGGCAAAATGTCAAATATCTTCAGATTGGTTGACAAGATGTCCGGAGGGAGGGTAACATGTGGGTGTGAAGCATATTTTTGAGGTGCTTCGGAACAAAAAACAGGAGACTTGTATTATGAGATGGTACAAAAAAGCCGCCGCCGTTCTGCTGGCGGCAGCAATGGCCGTTTCCATGATGACCGCTTGCGGCACAACGGGCGGCGGCAACGGTGGCAATGGCGGGAATAATGGCAGCAAGCCCGGCACGTCTGAGGGCAGCGGCAACGGTGGCAATGGCGGGAATAATGGTAGCAAGCCCGGCACGTCTGAGGGCGGCGATGAAAAACCCGACAAGCCGGGCGCTTCTGTGATCCCTGCTGATCCGGCAAAAGTTACTTGGGACACTTCTCTGACAAAGAAATGTTATAATGCCGTCAGTGCGGACGACTTAAAGTCAGCGGTCTTCTTGGAGGGGGTGCTTTTGGGTATGCCACTCAGGGAAAAAGCAGTTTGTGGTTAATCAGGAAGACCAGAATACGATGATTGCTTTCTATACCCAGATGGAGAGAGCCTTTATTTGACGAGTTATAAACTCACAGCTGACACCACTGTGAATAATCTTACTTGGACGAGTATTGAAGAGTACGGGAAAAGTGAGGGCGCGAACGACGAAAAAATCGCAATAGAAAAACAGGGGATTCTGGATGAACTGAAGGAACCCAAGAATCTGATCTACATTGCTAACAAGGTTGTTCCGCTTACCTTCTCTGCTGAAAACTATACGAATCCTTTCGCTCAGGAGTTCTATCGAGAGAGCATCAAGGCTAATGTGGATGGTGTAGTCTATACATATGAGTTCTACTATGCGGCAAAAGATATGGCGGACGGCAATGGAAAGGTCGTTTATAAAAAGGGCGACATGACCAGCATTCGCCGAGTCAATGGTGGTACATCCACACAGCTGGTTGTTTCTACTCAGCTGTCTCGCTGCGACGCAAAAATGTTCCCCAAGGTCAACTAAAAAACGAGTTAAGGTGTACCTTTGCCCCGGCTGTCCCCCGACAGCCGGGGCTTTTCGTTGTTCCTTTTGGCAAAGTGTGATATACTGTTCCCAAAGAAAGAGAACGAGGTATTGCTGTTATGAAAATTCCTGCAAATGGCTTCACCCATGCCGGCAAGTTCCATGCGGACGACGTGTTTGCAACGGCGCTGCTGCAGATCATCCGGCCGGACATCAGGATCACCCGCGGCTTTGTGGTGCCGGACGATTTCGACGGCATCGTGTATGATATCGGCTTTGGCATGTTCGATCACCATCAGGAGCCCCGCGAGTACCGCGCCAACGGCATCCCCTATGCGGCTTTCGGCCTGCTGTGGCGGGTGCTGGGCCCGGGGCTGGTGGGGGAGCGTCAGGCCCGGCTCATCGATGAAAACTTTATCCAGCCTCTTGATCTGAACGACAACACCGGCGAGCAGAACAGCCTGTGCGATGCATCGGCTTCTTCAACCCGGTGTGGGATTCCAAGGAGGATCAGGACACCTGCTTCTTCAAGGCGGTGGCTGTGGCAAAGCAGATCCTGGAAAACCAGATCGAGAGCGCGAACGCCGTGAACCGCGCCGACGAGAAAGTGCAGCAGGCCTATAAGAATTCCCGGGACGGCATCGTGATCCTGCCCTGCTACCTGCCCTGGAAGAATGGCCTGTACAAGACCGATGCCTCTTCGTCATCTACCCCAGCCAGCGCGGCGGTGGAGCGCCCAGTGCGTGACCGACCACAAGACCAAAAAGCCGAAGCTGCCTTTCCCCCAGAGCTGGGCGGGCCAGCCGCAGGAGGTCATTGAGCAGAAGAGCGGCATCGAGGGCATCAGCTTCTGCCACGCCAGCCGGTTCCTCATCACCGCAAAGGACAAGGAGACGGCGCTGGCCGCCTGCCGTCAGGTGCTGAAAAACAACGGGAGACTGTGATATGAGCGGGGAAGCGGAGAAGACGGAGCGGGCCTATGTCTATATGGTGCGCTGCGCAGGCGGCCAGCTCTACACGGGCTGGACAAATGACCCGGCCAGCCGCCTGCACGCCCATAAGAGCGGGAAGGGGCCAAGTGCACCCGTGCGCTGGGGGCACAGCGGTTCGCGTATCTGGAACGGTGCACAGACAAATCTGCCGCCCTGCGCCGGGAAGCAGCCCTGAAAAGCTGACCAAGGCGCAGAAGGAAGCCATGTGCGCCGAATGGGCTGAGAAGAACCTGCCCCGGCTTTCGCTGGCCACCCGGGCCGATGCGGCGGAGATCCTGGACATCTACAACTGGTATGTCCTGCACCACACGGCAACCTTTCAGGTAACGCCTCTTCCCTGCCGGAGTATGAGGACTGGGTGGACAGCACCCGTGCGCTGATCCCTCTGCTGCTGGCCCGGATGGGGACGGTAAGCTGCTGGGCTACGCCTGCGCCCACCGCTACCACCCCCGGGAGGCCTACGACTGGGCTGTGGAGAGCACCATCTACTGTGCCCCCGATGCCCGGGGCTTTGGCGTGGGGGATACCCTCTACCGCGCCCTGCTGGATATTCTGGACGGGATGGGTTACTGGAATGTCTACGCCCTTGTGGCAGACCCCAACCCCGCCAGTGAGCGTATCCATGCCCGCCTGGGCTTCACCTGCGTGGGCCGTGAGCCCCACACTGCCTATAAGTTCGGCTGGCTGGGCTTGTCCACCTGGTGGCTGCCCCTGCGCAGGGGCAATGAAAAGCCGGAGCCCACCCACCCGCTGACACAGGAACAGGTGGAGGAGATCCTGGGAAGATACCAGGCATAAAGAAAGCGTCCTTCGGGGCGCTTTTTTTGCATTTCATATATACATTTTGACTGCATAAAATTTGAATATAAACGTAAAGTATTGCATAAACATACAAAGTGTAACAAATCCTGCCGCAAATGCGCGGCATGTTTGGCAGTTTTCAGCATTGACGAAAAAGCCGCGCTGCGTATAATAAAAGCATCAACCGCGAATCAAAGACAGAGGATGCGAAGGGAAAGTGCGCATCAGGATACAAAAGTGTATTTTTATTAAAAGGAGCGCGTTTACCATGAAAAAGGAAAACATCAAAAAAGTCGTTCTGGCATACTCCGGTGGTCTGGATACCTCCATCATCATTCCCTGGCTGAAGGAAAACTACAACAACTGCGAAGTCGTCGCCGTTTCCGGTGACGTGGGTCAGGGCACCGAGCTGGACGGCCTGGAGGAAAAGGCCAAGGCTACCGGCGCTTCCAAGCTGTACGTTCTGGATCTGAAGAAGGACTTTGTGGAGAACTACATCTTCCCCACCCTGAAGTTTGGTGCAAAGTACGAGGACTACCTGCTGGGCACCAGCTTTGCACGCCCCTGCATTGCAAAGGCGCTGGCCGATATCGCCATTAAGGAAGGCGCAGATGCCATCTGCCACGGCTGCACCGGCAAGGGCAACGATCAGGTGCGTTTTGAGCTGACCCTCAAGGCCCTGTGCCCCGATATGGCCATCATTGCTCCCTGGCGTGAGTGGGACATCAAGAGCCGTGACGAAGAGATCGACTACGCCGAGGCTCACCACATCCCCCTGAAGATCAACCGCGAGACCAACTACTCCAAGGATAAGAACCTGTGGCATCTGAGCCACGAGGGCCTGGATCTGGAGAGCCCCGCCAACGAGCCCCAGTACAACCACCCCGGTTTCCTGGAGCTGGGTGTCAGCCCTGAGCAGGCTCCCGACACCCCGACCTATGTGACCATCCACTTTGAAAAGGGCGTTCCCACTGCTGTTGACGGCAAGGAGATGGGCGCTGTGGAGCTGGTGGAGTACCTGAACAAGCTGGGCGGCGAGAACGGCATCGGCCTGCTGGATATCGTGGAGAACCGTCTGGTGGGCATGAAGAGCCGCGGCGTGTACGAGACCCCCGGCGGTGCCATCCTGTACAAGGCCATCAATGTTCTGGAGACCATCACCCTGGACAAGGAGAGCGCACACCTCAAGGAGCAGCTGGCTCAGAAGTATGCCGACATCGTCTACAATGGCCAGTGGTTCACCCCGCTGCGTGAGGCTCTGGATGCTTTTGCCAACAGCCTGGCAAAGACCGTGACCGGCGATGTGAAGCTGAAGCTGTACAAGGGCAACATGATCAACGCCGGTGTCACCTCTCCGTTCACCCTGTACGATGAGCAGACCGCTTCCTTTGGTGAGGACGAGGATTACAATCAGGCAGATGCAGCAGGTTTCATCAACCTGTTCGGCCTGTCCATCAAGGAGCGCGCAAAGCTGTCCAAGAGCTGGCCGAAGATCGAGGACTAAGCGGCTGATCCACCGGGATCACACAAAGCCAACTTTCTCTCCGGTGTGTTTTCTACACTTTCACAACGGAGTTCCAAAACCGGCATAGTTGCCGGCGGCACCGCCGCAGGAGCGTTTTCCCCTGCGGCGGCTTTGCCGTTTTTAGCTGTTTTTATTTACAAGATAAACATCCTCGCCCTCTCAGTCACCTACGGTGACAGCTCTCCCAAAGGGAGAGCCCTTGGCATAGCGGCAAAGTTTCCGGTCAAGCCGTGAAGTTCTCGGTTACGCCAGAGCCTCTCCCTTTGGGAGAGGTGGCATTGCGCAAGCAATGACGGAGAGGGCGAGCCGCCTATCAGAAAAGGAAGAATATTATGGCAGAACAACTCTGGAAGGGCCGCTTCTCCAAGGCGGTCGATTCGCGTGTCAATGATTTCAACTCCTCCATCCGCTTCGACCAGCGGATGATCGCGCAGGATATGCGCGGCAGCGGGGTCCACGCCGCTATGCTGGCCAAGCAGGGCATCATCTCCGAAAAGGACTGCGAGGATATCCTCAGCGGGCTGGCCTCCATTGCCGACGATCTGGCAAGCGGTGCGCTGGAGATCGACCCCAACGCCGAGGATGTGCATACCTTCGTGGAGCAGACCCTGACCGCCCGCATCGGCGATGCAGGCAAGCGCCTGCACACCGGCCGCAGCCGCAACGATCAGGTGGCGCTGGATATCCGCCTGACCCTGCGGGACTACAGCCACACCCTGCAGGCTTACATCGTGGAACTCATCAAGGTCATCTGCAGGAAGGCCGCGGAGAATACCACCGCTGTCATGCCCGGCTACACCCACCTGCAGCGCGCCCAGCCCATCACCTTTGGTCATGCGCTGATGGCCTACGCTCCATGCTCCTGCGCGACCTGCAGCGCTTTGAGGATGCCACCGCCCGCATGGATGCCCAGTGCCCGCTGGCTCCGGCGCTCTGGCCGGTACCACCTACCCGCTGGATCGTCAGTTCACCGCCGAAAAGCTGGGCTTTGCCGCACCCTGTGCCAACAGCCTGGACGGCGTTTCTGACCGTGACTTCTGCATTGAGCTGGCCAACGCCATCTCCATCTGCATGATGCATCTGTCCCGCCTTTCCGAGGAGATCATCCTCTGGTGCAGCTGGGAGTTCAAGTTCATCGAGCTGGACGATGCCTTTACCACCGGCTCCTCCATCATGCCCCAGAAGAAGAACCCAGATGTCACCGAGCTGATCCGCGGCAAGACCGGCCGCGTCTACGGCGACCTGAACACCCTGCTGGTGATGATGAAGGGCATTCCACTGGCTTACAACAAGGATATGCAGGAGGACAAGGAAGCCATCTTCGATGCAGTGGATACGCTGGAGCTGTGCCTCAAGACCGTCACCCCCATGCTGGACACCATGAAGACCCTGCCTGCCAACATGCGCCGCGCTGCCGCCAAGGCTTTATCAACGCCACCGACTGCGCCGACTACCTGACCAAGAAGGGGATGCCCTTCCGGGATGCTTACAAGCTGACCGGCTGCATGGTCTCCGACTGCATCGCAAAGGATAAGACCCTGGAGGAACTGACCCTTGACGAGTTCAAGGGCTACAGCGCCCTGTTCGAGAACGATATCTATGATGCCATCGACCTCATCAAGTGCTGTGAGGGCCGCACCAGTTACGGCGGCCCCAGCGAGGCCAGCGTCAACAACCAGATCCGGCTGGCCATGGACCAGCTGGCCGCATGGGAGGCGAACAACGCATGAGCGTAAAGGTCTTTATCGACGGCTCCGCAGGCACCACGGGTCTGCGCATTGCCGACCGTCTGGCCGCCCGGCCCGAAATTGAACTGCTCTCCATCTCCGAGGAGGGCCGCAAGGACGTGAACGAGCGGGCAAAGATCATCAACTCGGCTGACCTCGCCTTCCTCTGCCTGCCGGATGCCGCCTCCAGAGAGGTCATGCCCCTGCTCCGTCCGGATGTCAAGGTGCTGGATACTTCCACGGCTTTCCGCACGGATCCCAACTGGGTCTACGGCTTCCCGGAACTCAGGGGCCAGAAGGAAAAGATCAAAAACTCTTACCGCGTGGCGGTGCCCGGCTGTTATGCCAGCGGCTTTATCAGCATTGCCCGCCCGCTGGTGGAGCTGGGCCTTGCCCCGGCGGATTATCCGTTCAGCTGCACCGGCATTTCCGGCTACTCCGGCGGCGGCAAAAAGATGATCGCCGATTACGAAAGCCCCGACCGCCCGGCCCACAGCAAGCTGGATGCACCCAAAAGCTACGGCCTGAGCCTTGGTCACAAGCACCTGCCCGAGATGCAGAAGATCAGCGGCCTTGCGCATACGCCGATGTTCGTGCCGGTGGTCTGCGATTATTACAGCGGGATGCAGGTGCTGGTGCCTTCCAGCCGGTCTGGGGCGGTGCCGAAAAGGTGGCCGCAGGGCTGGCGGAGTATTACAGGGATGCCGCCACCATCAAGGTGCACGCCCTGAACGAGCCGCTGCCCGAGAATGGCCTGTATTCCAACGCCATGGCCGGTACCGACCGCATGGAGCTGTACCTGACCGTGAACGCCGCCGGGGATCAGATGATGCTGGTCTCCCTGTTTGATAATCTGGGCAAGGGCTCGTCCGGCGCGGCAGTCCAGTGTATGAATCTGATGCTGGGGCTGCCGGAGACCCAGGGGTTGGAATAAAAACTCCCTTCGTCTGCTCACGGTGTTCGCATCCACCTCCCTCAAAGAGGGAGGCTTTTGCAGCTGACGGTTACGCAAAGGCTCCCTCCGTGAGGGAGCTGGCACGGCGAATGCCGTGACTGAGGGAGTATTTCTTTGTGGGAAAGGAGAATCTTTATGCAGTATCAAGAAGTTGCGGGCGGCATTTGTGCCCCCAAGGGCTTTGCAGCGGCTGGCGTGCATTGCGGCATCCGCGCAAATCATAATGAAAAATACGATCTGGCACTCATCAAGGCGGAGGTGCGCTGTGCCGCCGCCGGTGTCTACACCACCAATAAGGTCTGCGGTGCGCCCATCAAGGTGGACCGCGCCCACCTGAAGGACGGCTATGCACAGGCGATCCTTGTGAACAGCGGCAATGCCAACACCTGCGCCGCCAACGGCGTGGCTCTGGCCGAGGAGTGCTGTGCGCTGGTGGGCGAGGCGCTGAACATCTCTGCAGAGGATGTGCTGCCTGCCTCCACCGGTGTCATTGGCCAGCCCATGGTCATTGACCCCTTTGCCCGGGGAATCCCCGCCGCCGCCGCAAAGCTGGCGGCCACTGCGCAGGGCAGCACCGATGCAGCCACGGCCATTATGACCACCGATACCCACAAAAAGGAGTACGCCATCCAGTTTGAGCTGGGCGGCAAGACCTGCACCGTGGGTGCCATTGGCAAGGGCAGCGGCATGATCGCCCCCAACATGGCCACCATGCTGGCCTTCTACACCACCGATGCCGCCGTTTCCCCCGCTCTGCTGGAAAAGGCCCTCAAGACCGTGGTGCCCGGCACTTACAACCAGATGAGCGTGGACCTGGACACCTCTACCAACGATACCCTGATCATCATGGCCTCCGGTCTGGCCGGAAACCCCGAGATCTGCGAAGAGAACGCCGACTACGATGCCTTTGTGGCGGCCCTGACCGCCATTGCCGAGCACATGTGCGCCGAGCACGCCGGTGACGGCGAGGGTGCCACCCACCTCATCACCTGCGAGGTGACCCACGCCCCCGATCTGAAAACGGCCCGAGCCGTCAGCCGCAGCGTGGTCTGCTCCAACCTGTTCAAGGCTGCTGTCTTTGGCCGCGATGCCAACTGGGGCCGCATCCTCTGCGCCATCGGCTACACCCCCGGCGATTTCTCCATCGACAAGGTCTGTGTCTGGCTGAGCAGTGCCGCAGGTGAGGTCTATGTCTGCGAGAACGCCGCCTACCATCCTACAGCGAGGACGAGGCTGCCAAAGTTCTGGCGGAGCATGATATCCTTGTCAAGGTGGATATGGGTACCGGCGATGCCAGCGCCAAAGCATGGGGCTGTGATCTGACTTATGATTATGTGAAGATCAACGGGATTATAGAACTTAATGGAACTCCTCCAGTCGCCTGCGGCGACAGCCCCCTCACGGAGGGAGCCTGAAAGCCTCCCTCTTTGAGGGAGGTGGCATCGCGTAGCGATGACGGAAGGAGTTCGTCTTGGTGAAAAACGAATGCCGGAGCAAGCGTGCTGGCGGCAAGGAGAGTATATGAAAAACGAAGAAATGGCCCTCCTGTTTTCGGAGGCGACCCCTTACATCCAGAAATACCATGGCAAGACCATGGTCATCAAATACGGCGGCAACGCCATGATCAACGAGACGCTGAAAAACGCCGTGATGAACGACCTTGTCACCCTGACTGCTGGGGGTGCGGGTGGTGCTGGTGCACGGCGGCGGCCCGGCCATCAACGAGATGCTGAAAAAAGTCGGCGTGGAGAGCCATTTCAACAACGGTCTGCGGGTGACGGATGATGCCACGATGGAGATCGTCCAGCAGGTGCTGGCCGGTAAGGTGAACAAGGACCTTGTGGCAAAGCTGCGCGGCCGCGGCGTGGGCCTGTGCGGCATGGATGGCCAGATGCTCCGCTGCACCGAACTGGACCCCGCGCTGGGCCATGTGGGCGAGATCATCCATGTGGACCCCACCCTGATCTCCACCCTGCTGGACGGCGGCTATATCCCCGTGATCGCAACGGTGGGCATGGACGATCTGGGCCAGGCCTATAACGTCAACGCCGATACTGCCGCCGCACAGATCGCCATTGCCCTCAAGGCCGAGAAGCTGGTTTCCATGACCGATATCGCCGGCCTGCTGCGGGATAAGGATGATGAGACCACCCTCATCCCCGAGGTGGAGGTCAGCGAGATCGAGGGCTACAAGGCTGCCGGCATCATTGCGGGCGGCATGATCCCCAAGATCGGCGGCATGGCCGATGCCATCTATCAGGGAGTCCACGAGGCGGTCATCATCGATGGCCGCGTGCCCCACTCCATTCTGCTGGAGCTGTTCTCCAACCGGGGCTCCGGCACCCGGTTTTACCGCCGCAGCCATCAGGAATAAGGCTTGCTGAAAATTATATCGGGCGATATAATAAAGATGAATAGGCTCCCCCTTTGGGGGAGCTGGCGAGCGAATGCGAGACTGAGAGGGCGAGGACGCTAACCAAGGAGGGTATATCTATGGATTCCGAAAAAGTCATCAAGCGGGACAACGAATATGTCCTGCACACCTATAACCGCAATCCCATTGCACTGGAAAAGGGCCACGGCCTGTATGCCGCGGGCCCCGAGGGCCAGAAGTATCTGGATTTTACCAGCGGCATCGGCGTGAACAGCCTGGGCTACTGCGACCTGACCTGGGCCGAGGCTGTCTCCGAGCAGGCCCATAAGCTGCAGCACACCTCCAACCTTTACTACACTGCCCCCTGCGGCAAGCTGGCCAAAAAGCTGTGCAAGCGCACCGGCATGAGCAAGGTATTTTTCGGAAATTCCGGTGCCGAGGCCAACGAGGGTGCCATCAAGGCTGCCCGCAAGTACAGCTTTGACCACTACGGCAAGGGCCGCGATGTTGTGATCACGCTGGTCAACAGCTTCCATGGCCGCACCATTGCCACCCTGACCGCCACCGGTCAGGAGGTGTTCCACAACTACTTCGGCCCCTTCAACGAGGGCTTTGTCTATACCGCCGCCGGTGACATCGAAGGCCTCCGGGAACTGGTGGACCGCCATACCTGCGCCATTATGCTGGAGCTAATCCAGGGCGAGGGCGGCGTGATGGCGCTGGACCCTGAGTATGTGCAGGCTGTGCGCGCCTCTGTGATGAAAAGGACCTTGTCCTCATCGTGGACGAGGTGCAGACCGGCGTGGGCCGCACCGGCACCTTCCTGTGCTGTGAGCACTACAACCTCAAGCCCGATATCGTCACGCTGGCCAAGGGCCTGGGCGGCGGCCTGCCCATCGGTGCCGTTCTGCTGAACGAAAAGACCGCCGAGGGCATGGGCCCCGGCAGCCACGGTTCCACCTTTGGCGGCAACCCGGTGGTCTGCGCCGGTGCCAACGTGGTGGTGGATCGGATGGATCAGAGCTTCCTGGCCAATGTCAGCGAGCGGGCCGTCCAGCTGCGCGCCGGTCTGGCCAAGCTGCCCATGGTCAAGAACCTTTCCGGCATTGGCCTGATGGTGGGCATCGAGTTCTTTGGCGGCATCCAGGCCGCGGACGTGCTGGCCGCCTGCCGCGAAAAGGGCCTGCTGGTGCTCACGGCCAAGAGCCGCCTGCGCCTGCTGCCCCCGCTGACCCTGACCGCCCACGATGTGGAAAAGGCTCTGGGCATCCTGAACGAGGTGCTGACCGAGATGGAGCAGAAGGCTCCAAAGGAGCAGGCATGAAACATCTGCTGAAAATGAGCGACCTCTCCCCCGCTGAGCTCCACCACATCCTTGATGTGGCGGAGGAGCTCAAGGCAGAGCAGAAGGCCGGGACGACCCCGGCGCTGCTCAAGGGCAGGAGCGTGGCGCTGATGTTCTCCAAAAATTCCACCGCACCCGCACCAGCTTTGAGGTGGGTGTCTACCAGCTGGGCGGTCTGGGCAATTACATGAATGCCGCCACCGAGCTGCAGTCCGGCCGGGGCGAGCCCCTCAAGGATACCGCCCGGGTGCTGGGCCGCTACTACGACTGCGTGGTCTGGCGCACCTACCGTCAGAGCGATCTGGAAGAGTTTGCCGAGCTGGCCGGGGTCCCGGTCATCAACGGCCTGACCGACTACGCCCATCCCTGCCAGGTGCTGGCCGACCTGATGACCATCCGGGAGCGCCGGGGCACGCTGGAGGGCCAGAAGCTCTGCTTCATCGGCGATGGCTGCAGCATGGCAAACAGCCTTATCGTGGGCGGCCTGCTGGCAGGGATGTGTGTGACCTGCGTCTGCCCCGAGGGCTACCGCCCCGCCGCCGATGTGCTGATGTTCGCCCACAGGTATGGCGAAAAGTTTCACCTGCTCACCGACCCCGCCGAGGGTGTGAAGGATGCCGATGTGGTGGTGACCTCTGCATGGAACACGGCCCCCGGTACCCCCGAAAGTGAGCGCCGCCTGCGGGATTTCGCGGGTTTCCAGGTGACTGGCAGACTGATGGAGGGTGCAAAGCCCGATGCCATGCTCCTCCACTGCCTGCCTGCGCACCGGGGCGAGGAGATTTCCACCGCTGTCTTTGAAGAGCACGCCGACGAGATCTTTGACGAGGCCGAGAACCGTCTCCATGTGCAGAAAGCCGTGCTGGCCATCCTGCTGGCCGGTCTGTAAAAACGAGAAGAACCCCGGAGCTGCAGTTTCCTGCAGCTCCGGGGTTCTTATTGTTTCTCTCAGGGTCTGCGGCTCAGGCCGGGGCCTCATCAGACCCTGCCAGCGCCCTTGTCCAGGATCTTATTGAACTGGAGGAAGAAGGTGGTGGCGGTCACGGCAGCGGCGATGATGTCACTGACGGGTTCAGCGAGGAACACGCCGAACACGGGGTTCGCGACCACATGGGGCAGGATGAAGATGAGGGGAATGAGCAGGATGAGCTTGCGCAGGCAGGCCAGCAGCAGGCTGACCTTGGCCTGACCCAGCGCCATAAAGCTCTGCTGGCAGGCGATCTGAACACCAGTGGAGAAGATGCCCGCCATGTAGATGCGCATGGCCCATGTGGTGTAATCGATCAGGGAGCATCCGAGGTGAAGATGCCAGCCACTGCACCGGGAACCAGCATCATCAGCAGCCAGAAGATGGTGGTGTAGCCCAGGCAGAGGGTCAGCTGGAAGCGGAACGCCTGCTTGACGCGGTCCTTCTTGCCTGCACCGAAGTTGAAGCTCATCACCGGCTGACCGCCCTGGCAGATGCCCGAGATGGGCATGGTGCACAGCTGGGAGCGCTGGTGATCACGGTCATGGCACCCACGGCCACGTCACCGCCGTAGCGGGCCAGGCTGGAGCTGAAGCTGATGGACAGCAGGCTCTCGGTGGAGAGCATGACGAAGGTGGAAATGCCCAGTGCCAGCACGGGCATGATGATCTTCCTTCCAGCTTCATGTCCTCTTTGCGGATCTTGAGGATGGTCTTGGGGCCGGTGAGGAAGCGGATGACCCAGATGGCACCCACTGCCTGGCTCAGCACGGTGGCAATGGCAGCACCCTTTACGCCCATGCCCAGCCCAAAGATGAGGATGGGGTCCAGCACGATGTTGATGACCGCGCCGATAACGGTGGTCAGCATACTGATCTTGGCAAAGCCTGCGCAGTGATGAAGGTGTTCATGCCAAGCACGATCAGCACGCAGATGGTGCCCAGAATGTAGATGCGGCTGTAAGCCAGAGCGTAGGCAGGGTGGTGTCACTGGCACCAAACAGCCGCAGCAGGTGGGTGCGGCGGCGTAAAAGACGATGGTCAGGACGACCGAGAAGAGCAGCAGCATGGTGAAGCTGTTGCTGACAATCTTTTCTGCCTGCTTCTTGTCGCCCTGGCCCATGGCGATGGCGGTGCGGGGCGCGCCGCCGGAGCCGATGAGCATGGCAAAGGCGTTCAGAAGCATCAGGATGGGGGTAAACAGGCCCACGCCGGTCAGAGCCGCCGCGCCGATCCCCGAGATGTGGCCGATGTAGATGCGGTCCACGATGTTGTACAGCAGGTTGACCACCTGCGCCACAACGGCGGGGATCATCAGCTGAAGCAGGAGCTTTTTCACGTCACCCGTGCCCATATCCTGCTGTTTTTTCTGCGTTTGTGCCATGGAAAGTGTCTCCTTTGGTTTGGGCGAGACGGAGAGGGCTGCCCTCAGAACGTCAGGCCGAAGTTCATCTCGTAGTAGTTGCCTGCGGCATCACGGTAGGCGTAAGCTTGCCGTTCTCGTCCTTCATGCTGTCGGGCATGTAGGCATCCTTTGCAAAGCCGGGCACGTCGTTGGCTGATGCAGACACCGTCCGCGTTCACAGCCAGCACCTCGTCGCCCTTGGGCAGGGTCAGAGGCAGCTTGCCAACGGGAGCAAAGCGCCGAACATCACATCCAGCGTTGCGGAGGGGTAGGTGTCAAAGCCGACGGTCAGAGCATCGGAGACCTTCTCCACATTGCCGACCTCCCAGGCCAGCGGGCAGTTGATGTTGGAAACGACCTTGCGCCGTGTGCGTGGACCGCAGCAGCGATACCGGCCAGACGGTTTGCGCCCACCAGAGTGGTCTCCTTGTGGGTCTCGGTGGTGGGCTTGCCGCTCTCGTCCACGTTGCAGACAGTCTTGTCTTCGCAGATGTCCAGCTCCAGGTAGCCCGGGGTGGCGTTGAAGTATGCACCGGACTGGGGGCTGACCATCAGCAGGGCCACCTGGGCCTCATCGGGGGTGTCCACCAGAGTGACATTGCCCAGCATCTCGCGCAGGGCCTTGGTGGCGGCCTCGCCGGCCTCGGCGCTCTTGCCAAAGGCTCAGCGTAGACCTTGGTGCCGTCCTTCAGGGGCAGGGTGCCGTCGTTCTTCAGCAGGACAACGGACTCGCGGTGCACGCGGGAAGCTTCCTCCCAGTCGGCCTTGGTGGCAACGACCTCGGCGGCCTTCCTGGGGTCGGCGTAGGTGTCCTCGAACATGCCCTGACGGAACAGCTCGGTCAGGGTGCGGCTGACAGCGCGGTTCAGGCTGGCATCGGTCAGCACCAGATCTTCCTTCTTGAAGCCGGCGGGCACCGCGTGGGTGTCGTAGTAGTCGTTGGTGCCGCGGGCGTAGCTCTCCTCGCCCAGCTCGTTGTCCAGCAGGCCGGAGATCAGGTCCACGCCGCTCTGGGTGACGGCATAGCCGATGCGCTCGGGCTCGTCCAGCATGTCAACGCCCCAGCACATGTTGTGAACAATGCCGGTGTCGGAGTTGATGTAGCCCTTGAAGCCCATCTGGCCGCGCAGCAGGCCGTCGATGAACACCTTGTTGTAGGCAAAGCCGTAGGGCTGGAGCTCGATGGGGTTGCCGTTGAAGTCCTCCTGCGGAGCGCTCTTCTCGGCGCTGGGCTTGGAGTAGTAGGGCATGATGGATTCGGCATTGTGGCGGATGGCTGCACGGAATGCCGGGATGTGGTACTTCTGCAGGGAGCCGGGGGTGGCGTAGATGTTCCACTGGCCTGCTGCATAGTGGGGATCAAAGCCGTTCTCGCGGGCACCGCCGCCGGGGAAGTGCTTCACGGTCATGGAAACACCCTCGGGGGTAACGCCGTTGCTGCCGCCCTGGATGCCGGGGATCAGGTGGTCGAAGATCTCCTCAATGAGCTCGGGGTCCTCGCCAAAGGTGCCGAAGGTGCGCTGCCAACGGGGGTCGGTGACGCAGTCGGCCATGTACATGTAGCCCTTCTTCAGCCGCAGGCATTCCACTCGCGGCGGATGGTGTCGGCGAACTTGTCGATGATGTCGATGCGTGCGGTGCCCTTGACGGCAGCAGCAATGCCCAGGGTGCCGGGATAGGTGGCAAACACGCCGGTGGCATCGTTCATGCCGAACACGACCTCACCGTTCTCGTTGCGGCTGTTGGACATGACCTGCATGGGAACAAAGTGATCGCAGGTCTCGGTCAGGTACTGCAGCTGGTTCAGGTAATCTGCCAGATCCTCGGGCGTGGGGCTCTCGCGCAGGATGACGTGGCGGTTGAAGCTCTTCTTGACCATGTCAGAGGTGCTGGGCAGGGACTGGGAGCCGAAGATGCTGTCGGAGACGTTCACGGGTGCCTCGTCCAGCAGGCCGCTCTCGTCCGCCACGGGCTTGTGGCCGTTGGCTGCCAGACGGGGGGAAGGATACTTGGGGCCCATGCGCCAGTCGGAGGTGAAGATCTGGCCGATCTTCTCGCTGGTGGTCAGAACCTTGACATAGGCCTCGGCGCGCTCAGCCGGGGTCAAGCGCCAGTCGTTGACTGCGCTGACGGTGCCGGTGCCGTCGATGTCCTTGAAATACAGGCCGTCCTGCTCGATGACCTTGCGCTCCACGGTGCTGATGGTGGGGCCGTTGGGGTTCTGGTAGCGCTTTACACGCTCGGATGCTTTCACTGCCATAGTGTTTTCTCCTTTTCTTTTGAACGCAGCGGCCCATGCCACAGAGCCGCAGATGCTATACCTATTATAATAGGCCGCCGCGCGGAACAACTAGAAAATTTTTTGGATATTTCCGCACTTCCTTGTATTCTTTTTTTGCGCGCGGTTGGAATACAAGTCTTTTTTGTGGAATGTGCTGTACTAGTATCTTACAATCATGTGCAAAATGACGAACGCTGTTTTTTAAAACTGTTGATTTCGCCCAAGGAGAGTAAAATTGTCCTGTTTTACCTCAAAATTTTACTAACAGAAATTTGAGGGATAGTTCATAATGTATACATAAAAATCCCCCGGTTCGCGATGTGGCAGCCGCAGCCCACGGGGGACCGAATGAAAGGCCGGAGTGAGTGGCAGCACACCGGCCGCAGAATTGAAAGGAGAGCTTCTCTATGGCAAAGGTCAAACAGCCGCTTGAAGAAAACGGCATCCACAGAGCGAAAATGTGGGAGATCATGATGTACGCTCTGAACAACACCTCCACCAACACCTACATGGTCGTGGTCGGTTACATCAGCTACTTCCTGATCGGTATCGTCGGTCTGGCATCCGTGCTGGCCGGTTCTATTGTTACCATCATGCGTGTCTGGGACGGTGTCACCGACCGTTCGTTGGTATGATGGTCGATAAGACCAACGGCAAGTTCGGCAAAAACCGTCCGTTCATTGTCATCGGTCAGATCATCATGTTCGCCACCACCTTCGTGATGTTCAACTTCATCCCCAAGATGGGCACTGGTGTCCGCTTTATTGCGTTCATCATCATCTACATGATCTACATCATTGGCTACACCTGCCAGTGCGTTGTCACCAAGTCTGCTCAGACCTGCCTGACCAACGATCCCAAGCAGCGCCCCATCTTCGCAATGTGCGATACTGTGTATAACATTGTTCTGATGAACATCATGTTCCCCATCATTGTCACCGATGTCCTGGTGCCCAAGTTCACCCTGACTGCCGAGGCAACGCTGCCGAGATCGCTTCTCTGGTGGCACAGAACCCTGCTCTGGCAGCATCGTGGAGAAGTCCGGCGGCAGCCTGTCCGCTTTCTACAACCCCGGCCTGTTCACCACCATGCAGCTGATGTTCGGCGGCCTGTCCGCTGTCTTTGCAGTCTGCGCCATCATCGCCCTGTGGCGTAAGGACAATCCGAAGTACTTCGGTCTGGGCACCACCCAGAAGGTCGGCATCAAGGATTACGTTGACACCCTGGCTCACAACCGTGCCATCCAGATGCTGGTGGTCTCCGCATCTACCGATAAGCTGTTCATGTCCACCAAGAGCAACGCTACCGTTATGATCTGCCTGTTCGGCATCATCTTCGGCAACTATGCCGCATTCTCCAGCTACTCTCAGATCACCTCTATCCCCATCTGCCTGATTTCTCTGCTGCTGATGAACAAGATCGCTCGTCAGATGGGCCAGAAGGCATCCATGCTGGTGGGTACCTGGGGCGGCATCATCGGCTCCATCGCCATCACCCTGTTCCTGTTCTTCTTCAACCCCAAGGGCGATGCTTCCAAGTTCTCTCTGCCCGCATTCCGCCTGATCCGTCCTGACACCTGGGGCACCCTGTTCACCGGCTGGACCACCACCGCTTTGATCTTCGTGCTGCTGGTCATCGCATGGTCCGGCGTGCAGGCACTGTCCTCCTCCATCGTTATCACCATGACCGCTGACTGCGCTGACTACGAGGTCTATCGTACCGGTAAGTACGTTCCCGGCCTGATGGGCACCCTGTTCAGCTTCGTGGATAAGCTGGTCTCCTCTTTGGCTGCTACCGTTGTGGCTCTGTTCTACTCCATGGTCGGCTTCAAGGACGCTCTGCCCGACACCATGACTCCGTACTCTGACGGCATCTTCTGGGCAACCATCGGCTGCTTCGTCCTGCTGCCCATCGTTGGCTGGCTGTGCAACGTTGTGGCTATGCACTTCTATCCCCTGACCAAGGAGAAGATGGCAGAGATCCAGGCTGAGATCGGCCGCATCAAGGCTGAGGCTGCTGCAAAGCAGGCTTAATGCCAACCATCTCCCTGCGGAAATTTTGAATCCGGGACAGCGCCGCTGTCCTGCATCGTAACCGGAAATGTCCTGCGGCGGGCCATCCTCTGCCGCAGGACTTTCTGATACCCTGAGACCCGGAAGGAATACCACTATGGCAGAAGAAAACAAGCTGAACCAGACCCCTGAGATCACCCCGGCCCCCGCCGCTGAGGCCCCGGAAAAGGCCCCCACCACCGGCGAGCTGCTGGGCGATGTGGAGCACTACGACGAGGAAAAGGACGATTGGAGCACCGGCTATTACGGCACCGGCAGCCGCCAGCAGGTAACGGACGATGTGTTCCACAAGCTGGAGACCGGCGAGGAGCTGACCCGGGATGACTTTATCAAGGCGGAGCTGGCGCTGCAGGATGCCAAGCTGGAAGCCGGCATCGATCTCGAAAAGGAGAAGAGCCCGGGCCTCATTGGTAAGTATCACGATTGGAAAAAGAACCGCGTAAGGCACAAGGTGAACAAGAAGAAGTACCTTCTGCTCTGCCTGTTTCTGGGCTGGTGCGGCGGCCACCGCTACTATGAAAAGCGGTATGCGCTGGCGGCCTTCTACACCCTGTTCTTCTGGAGCGTGGTGCCCTTTTTCCTCTGCGTGACCGACCTTCTCATTGCACTGCCCATGCAGGCTGATGAGAACGGCGACATCCTGATCTGACATCTTCCTCTATTCATTCATTTACCTCCTAGCGCCGGAAAGGGCCTGCGGCATTTGCCGTGGGCCCTTTCTGGTGTTTGCAGACCCGTTCTCCGGCGCAGAACATAGTGGCAGCTAACTGGCGTTGTGCTATACTAGTATATCAATTGATTGTGCAATAAGCACAATATATTTTTTCACGTTCGTGAAATTTTTCCCATAATCGTAAGAATGACCTGTTTTACCTTAAAATATTACTAACAGATATATCAAAAAACGTTCATAATATAGACATAAAGCTTCGGACGGGCTGGTACGCAGTGGCAGCTGTAAGCCCCATGGAGAAAACGGAGAATGTTCCTGTGTGAACAAAGGAGAGAATGAAATGGCAAAAACCAGAAGTCTGCCGGATAAGTTCTATGATAAGGACTATGAGCACAACGGCATCCACCGCGTTCCCCTGTGGCGTATCGCAGGCTACGCACTGAACAACACCGCAACCAATACGTACCTGTTCCTGATGAACTACGCTACCTACTACCTGATGGCTGGGTCGGCGTTGGCATGATGGTCGCTTCTTCCCTGACCATGATGATGCGTATCTGGGACGGTGTTACCGACCCCTTCGTCGGCTTCATGGTCGATAAGACCAACGGCAAGTTCGGCAAGAACCGTCCGTTCATTGTGATCGGTCAGATCATCCTGTGCGTCACCAGCTGGATCGCCTTCCATGTCACCCACAAGCTGCCTCAGGGCGTGCGCTTCCCCTTCTATGTGGTCGTTCTGATGGTCTACTACCTGGGCTACACCTGCCAGTGTGTTGTTACCAAGTCTGCACAGAGCTGCATGACCAATGACCCCAAGCAGCGCCCCATGTTCGCTTCCTTCGATGGCGTGTTCAACACCCTGCTGTTTGCTATCATTGGTATTATCGTTCCTCGTATTGCTAACAGTTACAACGATGTGGGCGGCTACACTTCTCTGGAGTTCTTCGATACCATGTGGAAGATGACCGCCATCTTGTCCGCCTGCTTCACCCTGATCGCTGTGATCTCCATCACTCCCAAGGATCGTTCTGAATTCTTCGGTACCGGCAAACCCGTCAAGGTCGGCCTGAAGGACTACTGGGATACCCTGAAGAACAACCGTGCCATCCAGATGCTGGTCCTGTCCGCATCTACCGATAAGCTGGGTTCTTCTGCAAGTCCAGCGCCGTCATGGTCGCCATGTTCGCCTGCATCGCCGGTTCCAACCTGCTGCAGAGTAACGTTACCGGTCTGGTGACCATCCCCAGCACCATCGTGTGCTTCCTGTTCATCAGCTTCTTTGCTACCCGTCTGGGTCAGCGCAAGGCAATGCTGATCGGTTCCATTGGCGGTCTGATTACCAATGGCGCACTGGCAGCCCTGTGGCTGCTGGGCGATCCCACCACCATGACCTCCAACCCCGCTACCGGCGCTCTGAACTGGGGCTACTTCCTGATCCTCTACCTCGTTCTGACTATCATCACCGCCGGTTTCCAGGGCATCTCCGGCAACATCGTTATCCCCATGACCGCTGACTGCGCCGACTACGAAGTCTACCGTACCGGCAAGTACGTCCCCGGCCTGATGGGCACCTGTTCAGCTTCGTGGATAAGCTGGTCTCCTCTTTCGCACCCATGGTCGCCGGTGTCATGTTCAGCATGTGCGGCTACACCGACCACAATCCCGTTATGGGTGACCCCATTACCCCGGGCCTGCGCGGCGGCGTTGTCTTCTGTGCTTACGGCATGATCATGCTGGGTCTGGTCTGCAACCTGATCGCTATGAAGTTCTACCCCCTGACCAAGGAGAAGATGGCTGAGATCCAGGACGAGGTCGCTCAGATCAAGATGAAGACCATGGCTGAGAACGCCTAATTGGTACTTGCAATTTTCTGCGGAAACCTGTAAAATCAAATAGGAAAACCGCTCGCCCTTGCGGCGGGCGGTTTTCTGCTTTTGGAACAAAATTCAGACAAGAGGTACATCGTAAATGGAAGAAAAGACACAGTGGGTAAAGGACCCGGATCATGGGATCATCTGGAACACCATCGACCACCTGTTATACTGGAAAGAACACCGTGAAAAGCACTGTGTCAGCCGCAAGAAATATATGCGCCTGTGCATTCTGGGTGCGTTTGGTGCCCACCAGTTCTATGCCAAGCGCCCGGTGCTGGGCCTGCTGTATCTGGCAACCTTCTGGAGTGGTTTCTCTGCCGCTATGACCATCGTGGACTTCATCATTGCCGTGCCCATGAAACCGGACGAGGACGGCAACATCTGGCTGTAAAAAGCCTCTGGCGGCCTGCTGGGCCGGAAAGGAAAACACCCTATGGATAATGTCATGCAGTTTCTGTTCAACACCAACCACGAGCAGCCCAGCATCCTGGTCTGGATCCTGCTGATCGTGATCGCGGTCGTGATTCCCAATTACGTCAGATATCGGATGGAGCAGAAGCACTCCAATGGTTCTGTTCCACCCAGAACCCTGCCCGCTCTGCCCCGCGCAAGAAGAAGCGCAGCAAAAAGCGCTGAGCCGCAGGCTGGGGCAGCATGGTAAAGATGCTTTGCTATTTCATGATCTCCCATAACCGAAAGGGCCCTGCAAATGCCGCAGGGCCCTTTTGGTTTGCCAGCGTGTGTGGAGATGAGGAAATAGATTGACGGTTGATAGCAAATGTGCTATCATAAGGCTGAGGGATAAGCTGCACATAGATGAGGAACATGAATGTATACAGTCGAATTTTACGAGAACGACAGAGGCGTTTCCGAACTGTGGGACTTTTTGGAAGAGCTGCGGATAAAAAGCGCATCCAATAAGGATGCGCGAATACAGTATAAACAGATCGTGTTGTATATCCAGCTGCTGCAGGACAACGGAACACGGCTTTCCGAGAATGTGACGAAGCATCTGATGGATGGCATCTGGGAGCTGCGTCCGGGAAATAACCGGGTATTCTACTTCTGTTGGCGGGGTGACCGGTTTGTGCTGCTGCACCAGTTTCGGAAGAAATCGCAAAAACGCGCGGCGTGAAATTGAACGAGCAAAAGCAGAACGTGATGATTGGCTTGCAAGAAAGGGTGAGTGAATATGAGGACCTGGAACGATTATAAGGAGCATGTGGCAGCTGCTGACCCGGAAATTGCAAAGGATATCCGGGAAGCGGAAGCAATGTCTGCAATCGTGAAAGCAATGGTAGAGCAGCGCAATGCGATGGGATTGAGCCAGCGGGAGCTGGCAGCGAGGTGCGGCATTCCGCAATCCTCGGTGGCACGGATCGAATCCTTTAAGACGATGCCCAATCTGGATACCCTGCTGAAGATCTTCCAGCAGCTGGGCTTGAAATTGACCATCTCGGCGGCCTGATTCATCTTGCCATTTGCCGCATATAAAAACCGCCCCGGCGGCTGCTTTGTGCAGTGCCGGGGCGGTTCGTTCGTTTTTGGTGTTCAGATGCAGGAAGTACTTACTTCTTGATCTTGATCAGCTGTGCGTTCAGGCTCTCGATAAAGCCATCGGGCATGTTGATCATCTTAGCCATAGTCTCAGGGGTCATGCGCTTCATCATATCCCACATGCCAACGCCGGGCTTGATGTCAAAGTTGGTGGCCAGCTTGACAGCCCTGGTAGCGAGAGCCAGAGCCTCTTCGTTCTTGGAGAGATCCTCATGCTGTCCTTGATGCTGTAATAGCCCTCGGGGAACTCCATCGGAGCCTTCAGATCCAGCTGCCGACCTGCTTGAACCAGTTGGCAACGCCCTCCTGACGCTCGTTGAACTCAGGCAGGGTGTAGTAATCAGGCTCCTTCTCGACCTTTTCCAGCGTGATGGAATCCTTCACGTCACCGGCAACGGCCAGGATGGTGTTGAAGCCCTCTTCCAGAGCAACATTGAACTTGAACACGCGGTGTGCAGTCTGCTGGCCGACTTCCTTGCCGTTGACGTACAGCACAACGGTGTCCTGGTTGGAGTAGACCTTGATCTCGGTGGTCTCGCCTGCGCGCTGTGCATGGCGGCGGCCGGCGATGTGGACCATGGGCAGCTTGGACCAGTATGCCTGGTAGACAAAGTAGCTGTCCTTCTTGGTCTTGCGGTCAATGGTCATCAGGCCCTTGTTGTTGCGGCCTGCAACGCCGCCCTCGTGGCGGGCAGCACAGCCAAAGTCGAACATGTTCCAGCAGTGGGTAGCCCACACCCAGGACGATCCTCGAACACCTGAGCCAGATGCTCGTGGTACAGTGCCTGATACTCCTCGGTGTAGTCCTTGCACTGGGGATCGTTGCTGTGCCAGTTGATGATACCCTCGGTGCCGTACTCGGAGATGCCGATGCAGATGTCGGGGTGCTCGGCGTGGAACTTGTCCAGCAGGGGCCGTTCTGCTCCATCTTGCCGCCGTACCAGCCGAAGTAGTGGTTGTAGCTCTCTACATCGGTAATGTGATGCATGGGGCCGTCAACAGGGGTGTTGGAGACGTGGGCAATGGTGGTGAGACGGGTGGGATCCAGCTCACGCACCAGCTTCTGCAGGTCGTGGTGGTTGTCCACCAGCTCCTGGCAGATGCCGCCGATGAGGATCTCGTTGGACAGGCCCCAGAACATGATGGAGGGGTGGTTGTAGTTCTGGATGATCAGTTCGGTCATCTGGTGACGGCAGTTCTGGTGAGCGGAGGGGTCCTTCTTAAAGACGCTGATGAAGGGGATCTCAGCCCAGACGGCGAAGCCCAGCTCGTCACATGCGTCGTAGAAGTCCTGGCTGTGCTGATAGTGGGCCAGACGGATGGTGTTGGCACCCAGCTCCTTGATGAGCAGGGCATCCTCGTAGTGATCCTCAGCGGTCAGGGCGTTGCCCTTGTACAGACGATCCTGATGGCGAGCCACGCCGCGCAGCGGGGTGGGCACGCCGTTGATGGAGAAGCCGTCGTTCGGGGTCACAGTATAGCTGCGGACACCCACATTGGCGTAGATCTCATCAAAGGTCTCGTTGTTCTTCTGCAGGCGGGCGGTCACGGTGTACAGGTTGGGCTCGTCCATGCTCCACAGCTGGGCATCGGGAACGTACAGGGTGACCTTGGTGCTGTCGCAGGGGCGCACGCCGGAAGCAACTTCGTTGCCGTAGCAGTCCTCGATGCTGTACATCACGGTATAGGCCTCTTCGCCGTTGGTGACCCAGCTCTCGATCTCAAAGGTGGCACCGCCGTCCTCGGTGGGCTTGGGGGTGACCTTGATGCCGGGGCCGCCGAAGTAGTCCAGGTCAAAGTGGGTGCCGGGCACGCTGATCAGGTTCACGCCGCGGTACAGGCCGCCGTAGAAGGTGAAGTCGGCGGAAGCGGGGTACATGGAGGGGGTGTCCTCGTTAGAGACCTCGATGGTCAGCTCGTTGTCGCCCTCGTGGCACAGGTCGGTGACATCGGCACGGAAGATGGAGAAGCCGCCCTCGTGGGTGGTTGCCACCTGGCCGTTGACCTTCACGGTTGCGGCCAGAGCAGCTGCCAGCACCTCAACGTAGGTGCGGCCGCCAGCCAGAGGCTGCTTGGGCTGGGTAAAGGTGCGGGTGTAGACACCGGTGGTGCGCAGATAGCTGCCGTTGCCGTCCATGCCGTCCACAGCGTTCCAGGTGTGGGGCAGGGTGACCTGCTCGGTGGGACGCTCGCCCTTGGGGAAGGACAGGGTCCAGTTTTCGTTCAAGGAAATGATCTCTCTCATCGATACTGCTCCTTCTGGTTTTCTTCTTTGTTTCGGCGGCCTGTATGGCAGAAGAAATGCCGGAAACAGGCCGGTTGTTGATTTCAGTATAGCACATCAGAGGGGGGTAGGGTTTGTACAATCTTTTGGCAAAATAGTAATATTTTGTGAAAATCCAGACGATGATTCCACGATTTTACAATCTGGCCCTTGGAAACGACAGCACAGCATGAAAAGGCTCCCCGAAGCAGAGACGAAAAAGAGGGTGTCCGTCCCCGCAGAGGGAGGCAGCGGCTTCCGCTCATCCCTGACCAGAGGGCCTCTTTGGCGCTGTGGGTCCCTCCGGCAGAAAGTGTTGACGGAACGGTGGCTTTTTGCTATAATTATATAGCTATGAATATGGAGATGTATCGAAGTGGTCGTAACGAGAACGACTCGAAATCTAACTGGCTTTTTGGAAGTGGATTTCCGATTTTGCTAGGTTTCATGCGGGTTTTCCGGCTTCGAGAGCGAACGATTTTCGGTCGTTCTCTCCTGAAATTCTCTCCAAAATTTTCCCAGAATGCACGGAGCATTCTAAAATTTAATATGTGGAGCATTACTCAAGTGGTCGTAAGAGGTCGCACTCGAAATGCGATAGGCCGGGAGACCGGTGCCAGGGTTCGACTCCCTGATGCTCCGCCAAATCGAATGGACAGATGAATTTTATTCGTCTGTCCATTCTTTTTTGCCGGAACATCGCCCGTCCACCCTGTCTTTGGGACGTATGGCATCATGCTGACGCATTGCCATAGCCCAGCCCTTCCAGCATCGCCTGTGCAGACGAGAGTTTGGAAGCATAATCGAGGTGGGCGTAGATGTTGGCGGTGGTGGAGAAGTCGCTGTGACCCAGCCATTCCTGAATCTGCTTCATAGGAACGCCGTTTGCCAGAAGAAGGCTGGCGCAGCTATGACGCAGGTCATGAAAGCGGATAGGACGCAGACCGTTTTTCTCCAACAGCTTCGGGAACTGCTCGGAAACATAGTTGGGGCGGATGATGTTCCCGATCTCGTCCACACACAGATAGCCCAGATACTCCCGGTTGTAGCTTTTACCGCACAGGCGGCGGTAGGTTTCCTGCTGACCTTTCAGCATCAGCAGGCGGTCACGGATGGGCGGCACAAGGGGCAGCGTCCGCAGGCTGGACTTGGTCTTTGCACGGTCTGCCTGCACCAGAACCTTTTTGCCGTCGATGGATGCCTGCGTGACGATGTGCTTGACCTCCAGCGTGTTGGCTTCAAAGTCGATGGCATCCCATTTCAGACCCAGCACCTCGCTGCGGCGCAGACCGTAGAAGGATGCCAGCAGAACCGGGATCTCCAGCTTGGTGCCCTCTGCGATCTCCGTCAAAGCATGAATCTCATCGGCACTGTAATAGCTGCCTTTGAACTCGTTCTTCTTCGGACGCTCGACCTTATCTGCCGGATTGGTGGGGATCAGGTCGATCTTGACCGCATACTTCAACGCCTTGTGGATGTTTGCGTGATAATGGATCACGGAATTTGCCTTGACCCGTTCAAGCTGCTTGGTGTAGAAGTCCTGCAAGTCGGTGGCTTTCAGGTCTACCAGCTTGATGCCGCGCTTGCGGAAATACGGAACGATGATGCGCTCCACCATTCCCTGATAGCTGGCATAGGTTGTGATCTGGATAGAGCTTTTCGTGACTTCCAACCATTTCAGCATGAAGTCCGAAAAGAGAATGTCATCGTCTAAGCGGATCTCCGCAGGTGCGGTGGGAACCATGAAGTTTCTCCGACGTTCCAGCAAAAGAGCCTCGGCTTTCTTCTTGTTCCTCTTGACGGACAGGCCGGTGGCTTCCCACTTGGTCTTTCGCTTTCCGTCTGCGTCCTTGTAACTCAGAACGATGTAGTAGAAGTCGTTTTTTTCTTGCAGATGCCCTGCTACCATAGTGTTACCTCCTGTCTTTGCATCCACTTGAATATGTAACTTCTGCCGCTGACACCATCAGTGTACCCAACGGCAGGAGAGAATGCAAGGATGTCACGCCCGGATGGTGTGACCGGGTGCGAATCCGATGAGATAAGTCAAAAGATGTGCCTTGGGGATGCGGTAGGAGCGCCCGACCTTCAAATGCTGGACGCTCCCCTTTTCAGAAGTGCATACCCGGTTTTTGTGCTGACGCTCAATATCTCGCACATCTGGTCGATGTTCAGCACGTCCGGGTAATCCCGGAGCATGATACGGTAGGCATCACACGGATGCAGAGTTTTTTCTGGCAACGGTCGATCCCTCCTGTATTGCATGGGGCGGGCATTCCTGTTCCAGGGCCAGGCTGCATTTTAGGGCATTCTCAATTTGCTGCATTTCCTGGTCAGTGGTCATCCCCATAAAATTGCAGATGCGCTTCTTATCAATGGTGGAGATCTGCTCCAACAGCACGATTGATGGACAGCGGAACGCAGGGTTTTTGTCCACGAGGACATGGGTGGGCTGATTTGGCTTTTTGGAGACCTTTGAGCTCACAGCTGCAACGATCACGGTGGGAGAAAATTTGTTTCCTGTATTATTTTGCAAAACAATAACAGGGCGTTTTCCTCCTTGCTCGGAGCCACTGTGCGGGTCGAGGTCTGCAAAATAGATCTCACCACGGTGGATGTTCAGACTTTTCAGCGGCTTGCCCCCCTTTTTATGTAGGCAAAAGCAGCCCCTATGGGCGCCTTTGCAGTGAGAAGAACCCCCTAGGACCGGGAAAGTAGCATTACGGCTTGATAGGTAGGTTGCGGCGGCGGCTGGCACCGTTGTAGGTGCGCAGGATCAGCATCATATACTTGTAGCGGACGGTGCCGCTCAGGGATTTTTCATCCGTACCAGGGTCATGGGGTGGACGGTGTGCAGACGTTTGACCAGACGCTCCGGGTCATACTCTCCCTGATAGAGGGCCACAAAACGCATCATCCTTGAAGGATACCGGAGCGGAGAGAATCCGGGTCTCCCTCCCATCCTCTTGCCAGCATGGTCAGAGCTTCTTTGTAGAGTCTGCGCCATAGGTCTTGTACTCCTTGAAGGCGGTGCGGATGCAGATGATCTTCCATGGGCACGGTAGCTGTCCAGACCCAGCTGCAAGCCGGTGCTTTCGGTGGCGTTCAGGAAGCGATAGCTTCGGCGTCCTTGCCAAACAGAGCCGCACGCAGCTTTGCGCCGGCGGTCAGAGGTGCGGAAACGCCGGTCTGCCTGGAAAAGAGGATGGCTTCTTCCTCCTGCGTCAGCCCGTAGTACACCTTGCAGATGATGGGGAGGTCTGCACCTCCATTCATGGCTTTGCGGGTCATGAGGGTGTGCTGCCCATCAAAAACGTAGTAGTGACCATCCCGGTAGCTGACCTTGGGAGGGTTGGCGATCCATTCGGTGAACTCTGCGGACATCCGCTCAATGTTCGGGATGCTCAGTTCCCGCTGGTATTCGGCAGGGATCTCCAGATAGGCGCTGTTGAGGACCTTCTCCTCATACGGCCGCTGCGCAAAGAGCGCTTCAATAACGGCTTCATCGGTGATCTCAGGCATGGTGCGGAGGCAGTTCAAATGGCTCATATCGTATCCTCCAATCTTTGCAGATAGTCTTTGACCTTCTGGATCGTTCTCTTTACCACAGCACGATTGCCTGCATCGGTCAGAAGGTCGGGATAGTCCCGAAAAACACTCTCCCAGCGTCGGATCATACTATTGACGGCACCGGATACTTCACAGAGCATGGCCGCTCCGTCCGCAAGCTGTTTGGCATGGTAGCGCCCATTTGCGATCTCAAGAATCTGCTGGCGGTCAGCTTTCAACGATTCTCCGGCTTTTGGTGGAAAAGTCGGCTCGGATGGAGTTGGAGCGGACGTTGCATCTTCATCGGATGTACCGGCATCGGACAGCGGTGTAGTTGTGGCTGGAGGAGATTTCTGTTTTTGTGACAGCGGCTCTTTGGCTTTGCAGATTGCAGCGACCAGCGCCGCACGGTCTTCCGGAGGGGCACGGGCAACGGATGCGATCTCAGAGGCGGTAGGTTTGACCTCGCCGGAAAGCACTTTTTTCCGTGTGCCAGGAACGGCTTCTTCGGCGGCGTCTACACCTTTGGAAAACTGTTCTGCACGAAGTACTGTGTTCTTGCTAATGCCGTTTTCAGCGGCAATTTTTTTACAAGTTGTTCGGCTGTTACCCAAATCCCCATTTTGGGAATTTGGGCTAAATGTGCCGTTTGAACTACGGCTGTTTCCGTGATCTCCCCCTAGCTTCATTTTCTCAGCCTCATACTGTTTTCCGATAAGGTACTTCTTTTGTTCCGGGGTGAGGTTGCGCCGCCCCAGCTGATTCTTGCAGATCCAGATGATCGCTTCATAGCGGCTGGCGAACTCTTTCTCGTGGATGGTAAAAGGGATCTCTGGGTGCTTCTTGGCGATCGTGTAACGGTTGTGCCCATCTACGATCAGGCCCTCCCATACAATGATAGGGTTGAGGATGCGTCCATCCCGTAGAATGTTTGCTTCCAGCTGGTTCAGTTCTTCAAATGTAAGGGGTGGGATCTTGCTCTGAAATTCCGGGTCGGTCTTAAGCACATTCGGATTCATCGTCAAAGCGTCCTTTCTTAAAGGAGGTGGCTTTCGGGCTGGTGGGCTGGATGTAGTAGTCGTAGCCGAAGTTTGTCTGGCAGTAGGTGCAAGGCTCTTTGGTGAATTGCCAGGGATCGGCACGGCGGACACGGATGCCGCGGGTGTTCCGAAATGCATTCAGGCAGCGGGGGCAGAGGGTGGTCAGGTCGATTCATCGGTGAAAGTACGGCTCATAGAAAACACCTCCGTGTCGTTGAGATGAATGTTCGATATGGAAAAGCCCACGGCCCGGATTCAGGAGAATCACGGTGGTGGGCTTTGAAAGATTTGCGTTAAGTTCCCACCCTATTTGTCCTCGACGCCCGGTGGGGTTGGAATGCACTCTGGTTCCCGGAGTTTCACCGGTCTCATTGGCGTTTCAGCCACCCCGCCTTCTTTGTGGCCGGGCCGCGAGTTACGGAAGTTTCATTGTTTTGTCCAGAGGAATGATATTCAGTTTTCAAGGTACGGCTCCCAGTTTGGGGCTTTGCCCTGTCTGGGGAATGCCCTGGCTGTGAATGTATGATACCGCAGAATTTTTCCCGTCGGAACTCTCTTGCAGGGAGCCTTTGGTTCCCTCTAAGAGAACCTTGTTACAGTTCTTTCTTTATGCGTTCTAAAATTTCGATCGCAGCGTTCAGTTCGGAGGCAGCCTTGCTGGTGCTTTGTGTTTTTCCCAAAAGGAGATAGTCCAGTGATACATCAAAAATGCAGAGATCTCGATAACAAGATCAATAGAAAACAGCCTTCTGGCGTGCTCCAGCGCTTTTACATGATTCAGGCTGATATTGAGCTGCTCAGCAAGCTGCATTTGTGTGAGGTTTTTGCTTTCGCGCAAAGCTTTCATTCTCTTTCCGCATTCCACAGGATCAAAGCGCATGGGTTTACCCTCCAGATCTTGACGTGTGAATGAACGTGCAAAATCTGGCGCTCAGGGATATCGGGCGATGTACGTCTCCCAGCCTCGGCGCATACGTCACTCCCAAAGGGGCGACGGAAGCAGATCCCGAAACGCAAAAAGACCGGCAGACAGCCGCAATTTCTCTAAAGAAATCGCTTCCGTCTGCCGGTCTCGTCCGGCCTATAGCCGGTCCAGTCCTATCTGACAAACTCTTGACTCCTGAATTCCGTCCCTGAGGCTAAACCCAATCCGACGCAGATACAATATGTCTCATGCAATATTCAGTTTGAATGGGTCTCAGGCAAACTCCTCAAAATAGAGGGATGCCCTTGTGACGGATATTTTGTTCTTTTCCATCTGGATGACCCAGTGCCGGTTGCACTTGGAACATTTTTGCAAACCGGTGACGATGATCTTTCCACACATGAGGCGGGTGCCGCATCGGGGACAGGTAGAAATGTACAGCTCGGATCGAAAATCGTTCTGCATAAGGACCTCCTTTTCATGTGAGAAAGATCTGCGGTGAAAATAATAAAAAAGACCGCAAACGACTCTTCTGTATATTCCAAATAGGGATATGGGAAGCTTCGTTTGAGGTCTTTGTGTCCATTATTTTACTTGTTGGGTTCTTTGGGAGGAGTTTCATGATCCGGCTGGGGATAGTTACAAACGGGACGCTCGGGCTGATATACGCCTCCCATGCAAGAAGGAGGCCAGCCAAATCGCTCGAGAACAATGGCGCGGTTCAGGATTTCCTTTCCGATGTTATTCAACAGCTTCATACAAAAAACCTCCATGCTTCTGTTTAATTTTCTCGGCCACTATAAGCAGTATACTGACTAGTATGCCATTAAAACTAAAAATCAGTACCTGAGGGAACCCAAGCTGGACAGAAATGACTTGTATGATTGTAATACAGACAAGTGTGAAATTCTTTTTTTTCCGGTTTGAAGATATGATTTCTTGTTCAAAGTGTAGTTGCGGCGGATAAATAGGGTTGGTTCTAAATGCAGCTAGAATCAATAGAATATCAAGTGTCCACATGGTGAGCGAATTTATGCGCATCAGAACAGGGGCGAATATATAAAGAACAATGAAGGTTGTTACTGTTGTCAGCAGAATACACATCCAATTATAAGGAGCATGCCATCCACCCATTCGCCGACGCAAAAAATACATTGTTGCCATAAAAACAAGCGTGTTGAAATATTGATTGGAAATAATGCAACAAATCGACAGGATCAGAAGAAAACAGAATTGAAGAAGTTTTTTTTCAACTACATAAAGACACCAGGTGTAATTGTTTTCTTCGACCCAATTGTGCCGGAAAAACCATTCGGTCAATCGGCGGGAAATGCTATGAAGCATCTGTTTTATACCTCTCTTTGGACAGTATATAACACATTTTTAGAACTATATGTAGATTTTGCAGTGAGATTGGCTATTTTTGCAGTGAAATCGGTATACGCTTATGAAAGAGTTTCAGGAATTTGGGCAGAGAAGCAAAATAGGCTCGAATCTTCTTTATAGGCTATGGCAAAAACGGCCTTATAACGATTTAGAATTGCAGCAACATTCTTCAATCCGTAGCCGTGTTCTTCGGATCGTTTGGAAGGCAGCACAACTTGATTGTCTAAAACTTTTACAGGAAATGCGGTCGTATTTTCAATATAAAGAAAACTGCTCTCTTCTTCTACTTTCATCACAAGGGTTATTTTTTTACTTTTATCATCTGTGATCTTCTCACAAGCTTCAATGGCGTTGTCAACCAAATTAGAGAGGACAACAACAAGATGCTCATCTTTCAGTCCAAAACAGGTGAGATCATCCAATTGAAATAAGAAGTGAACCCCTTTTGACTGCGCGATATGGTATTTCTGACTCAAAAGCACATCTACAACCAGCCTGCCCGTCTTAACGATCAGTGAAGTGCTCATACTATCTTTCATGACCGTTTGAATATAGGCAACAATTCGCCATGAGGAGCTTCGCATTCTGCCAAGCCGTAAATGATGCTGAGTTGATTTTGAAAATCATGGGTCATTTTTCGCTGGTTCTTATAGGCGGTTGCCCAAGCTTCAACAATATCGTTTTGATATTTGATGTTTTGTGTCAAAACTGTATTATCTTGGATAAGCTGCTGTTCTCGATCCAAATAATTTAGCGTAACAAATGCAAAAGCATTCATTATAAACAAAGCAATTGTGCAGAATAAGATTTCTCTTGCAGCAAAAGGAACGATCCAATATAAATGCCACAAGAAAACGGAAATAAACATAGAGACAATGGGTAAAACAAAAATTTTCAACCAGTGTTTCCATGTGGTGTGATGAAAATAAAATCGCTGTTTTACAGCTGATTTGAAAATCGTAAATAGCAATATTTCAAAGATCTTTGCAATATAACAAATCAGATAGTATCCATATGGGTCACGATACAATTCTTGCATGGTGATATTTTTCAGAATTGTAATGGCCATAAAAAAGAAATTGTCGGCAATGTTTATAAATGATGAAAACAAAACTGAAATTGCGATACATTTTATCGAAGGAACACGGTATATTACAACGAGCCAAAGCGAGTCAACACAAGTGAGAAGCACCAGCTTAAAAAGCACATTTGACTCTGAAATCGCCAGGCAAATAAAGTTCAGACCCGTCAACACAACGGTAGAGAGTATAAATTTACTTGAGGTGATCTTTTTCTGAAAGAAAGCGCCGGAAAAAACCATAAAAGCTAAAACTTCGATAAATACTACAAAATAGTTTAAGAGGAGGGATAGTTCATAACTCATAAGCGGCGGCCTTTCCACATAAGATACTCTGCACAGATTGCTTTGTAATCTTTTTCAGAGACCTTTAAGATCTCGCCATTTCGTAATTGCGCTGTATATCCTGAAATTTTGCTGATATAAGACATATTAACGAGAAAACTTTTTTGCAGGCGAATAAAGCCTTTTCCAGACAACCGTTCGGTATAATCGTTCATTTTTCCACGGCACTCTAATACAGGGGAAGCAGCTTCTGTTGTGTGTAATAAAACACGACGATAGGGAGTACCCTCAACGTATAAAATGTCTCGTAAGGGAATTTCAATCTGAAGGTTTTTTGAGTCAACCACGATCGTTTCCTTGCCGTCCAAGAGTTTGTCTTGAATCGCATCCAGACAGGAGTCAAGCTCTTCTATATAGTTTTCTTTCAAAATATAACGGAAAGCACTAACTTTATATCCACTGGGGGCAAATTGCAAAAAGGCCGTTATAAATACCAATATAAGGTCAGGGTAGTGCTGACGGATTTGAGAGGCAACCTCCAGGCCGTTCATCTCTGGCATATCAATATCCAAAAATACAGCGTGCAGAGTGCCAAGATTAGAATTTAGCAGATCTTGCGGATGGGAGAAAATATGGCAGTTCAAAGCCCAATCTCGTTTTGCAAACCCCATACTGATTTTCTGATATAATTGATCAGAGAATCGCAGATCATTATCAAGAATAGCAATTCTCATAAGCGACACGCACCTTTCGACTTGCCTTTTTCTTTTTACCATACAGCTATTTGCCTCACTCTGTCAATGATTTTTTAAGATGTGCTTATCTTTAGCACAATTAAAGCTTGGATTTATGCTAAAGTCAAGAAAAGTTCTGATGATTAGCATAAAATGAGGCGTGCCTATGAAAATCTATGATTTTAATGGCAAGAAAAATATTAGCGGAGAACGCATTCGAGAAGCTCGAATCAAGATGCATCTATCACAGAAAGCGTTGGCTGTACGGTTAAAGCTGGAAGGAGTGGAATTAGAAAGAGACTGTATCAGTAGAATTGAGATCGGCACTCGCTTTGTTGCTGATTATGAGATAAAGATGATAGCAAAGACGTTGAATGTTTCCGTTTTGTGGCTCTTAGGGATCGAGTGACCTTGGTGAATGAACCAAGGTCACTTTTGTTATATATGCGTTGATTTACCAGAAGTGGCGCAGCAAGAAGCCGCGTTTTTGGGGATCTTTTTTTGTGTAGAGGAGGCCACAGCTGCCACAATTCCCTTTTTCACTGCACAAAAGCCTGTTTGTACTGAAAAATGCCAAATTCATCTCTCAACAGTGCTAATATAAAGACGACCAAAGCGCTGGAATAAGGGCTGCCAGACAAAAGTTGTTCACAGGAGGGATTAAAATGCACCTAAAGGAATCTGCCTACAACTTCATTTATGATGACCTGGGCAAAGATCAGATTGTATTTTACAACTCACGCACTGGTGCACTGGCAGTAGTGCATGAAGATCAGTATAAGCAGTATAAGGGGTTTCAGGAGAAAGGAAAAGAAATTGAGGATGCGGAGTTCCTCAAGAATCTTTTGAAATGCGGATATCTGCTTCCAGCAGAAGTGGACGAGAAGTTCCTAATCAAAACCAATATGATGCAGGGGCGGTATAACAAGAATTTGCTATCCTTAACTATTGCACCTACGATGGCGTGTAATTTCAGATGCATTTATTGTTTTGAGAAAGGGCATTATGGCAATTCCCTGATGGATGGGGAAACACAAATTGCATTGATGAACTTTATCAAATCCCACTTGGATGGAGTGAAAAACATTAATGTTACTTGGTTTGGTGGAGAACCTCTTTTGGGAATGTCTGTCATCGAAAGCCTGTCCGAACAGATTATAGCTTTGTGTGAAGAGAAAGAGCTTCAATACCAAGCGGGAATTATTACAAATGGGTATCTTTTGACGCCGGAAAATGCAGAAAAGCTGAAAAAATATAATGTACGATATGCACAAGTTACTGTGGATGGACCAAAAGAAATTCATAATGAACGGCGTCCAACGGTTAATGGACAGGGAACATACGATGTTATTATGAATAATCTAAAAAGTATCTGTGGTATCTTACATGTGCATCTAAGAATCAACGTCGATATTAAAAATATCGAATTAGCCAACGAGGTAGTATCTCATTTGAAGCAAGAAAACATGTTGGAATACATCCACCCCTATCTCGGGCTGGTTATTCCATACAATGGAACGTATGAGGCTGATAAATGTCTTACAAATGAACTCTATTCAAAATACAACTTGTATTTTATGAAGAAAAACAATATTCCGTTTCAAACAACATATCCGAGACCTCGTGGCAATCACTGCGTTTCTGATTTCTATAACGGGTGGGTCGTTGATGAAAAAGGATATTTGTATAAGTGCTGGAACGATATTGGTGAGATTTCAAAAGCAGTCGGGAATATCAACTTTGGAGAAAATAGTCTGCAAAGCACAAAATTGATTTCCGAATATTCATCTTGCGATTTCTTTGAAGATCCCAAGTGCAAAGAATGCAAGCTGTTGCCGGTGTGTATGGGAGGCTGCCCCCATAGTCGTGTGGAAGGTAAAACAATTTGTCATCAATTGAATTTTCGCATGAAGGACTACCTTATTGAATATACACGAACCCTTGTTTCCACAACATAATGTCTGAACAAAGCTCAAATATTAAAGGGAGGTAATAATATGCCTGTATCGCGATTCTTGATTCCCTTGGTTTCTACTGTTTGGATCTTTAGTGTGATGGGGGGATGGGAATGCATGTATTGGCAGAGCAACCCACAGAAGTACAGGCGGTAAGGCGACAGTTTTCAACATTGGAGGAAGTGACCGCTGTCCAAGTCCAGGAGGAGGGGTCGACGGTCCGCTTCCTACCGGGGGAGGGAGAGGAAGTCTGCGTCCGCTATGCGGATACGACAGCGGAAGCACTGTACGAGATTCAGGTCGAGAACGGCACCCTGGTCGTCCAAAAATTAAAAGCCCCACCCCCGAAAGTTGTCACCATCAACGGAACGATTATGCAGTTTGAGGTGGACAGCGCCTATGACCTGGAGATTGTCCTGCCCCAGCGTCAGTATAAGTCGATCGTTGTAGAAAATCCGTCCGGAGGCAATGTAGAGATGGATTCTATTACAGCCAAGGAAATCTGCACTGAGTTAAAAAATGGATCTTCGGTGTTTTCAAAAACACAGTCTGACAGAATAAAATCAGAAATTGAAAACGGCTCCGTAGTGTTCGAACATCCAACTTCCTCTCAATACGATTGCACGGTGAAGAACGGAGAGATCAAGGGAGATGTTGTAGGCAGGTATGAGGATTACACGGTAAAGGCTAGGGTCAAAAATGGTTCTTGTATGTTGAAATCTCGCTTGGATGCTGCGAATCAACACGCAATGAATCTCTACGTGGAGAATGGTCGAATCGAAGTCCATTTTAAAAATTAATGATGGATGAGAATAGCATCGGTAGATGCATGCTAATATTGATGTTATCTCTAATATTATAATCGAAAGGAGAACAGTATGAACATTTTAATTCCTCCCATTGTTAACATGCCGAGAGTATGCGATGAATGTCCTGAGGATTTGTGTCTCATTGGATACACACCGCCTTGCCCGAGTCAGTGTTACGATTTTGATTTTACGTGCGAGCCGATTTACAATTCGTATGAGTGTTCAGGCACATTTACCATGAGCTGACACAATTATATGAGCAAGGGCATTGTGATTCTTTTGGGAATTCTCTCCATAGGGTTGCAATGCTCTTGCTTTTTATGATATTGATTGGTGATAAAAATGTTTTGCTTTTTAATGAGTAAAATCAAGGAGGTTAGGCGAGAAGCGATTGCCTATCTTTCAATCACATTGTTTTTATGGCTTATTGGAATATTGACTCCATACATATCTGGACTTTATATTGATTTTCTGATTACAGAGATATCTTTTAAATTGCTTATTTGGTTTGTCGTAGTTATCGCTGTTATTGGAAGTCTGCAAATGTTCTGTCGATATTTTATGTCGGTGGCATCAACAAAATTCAATCAGAAGCTAGTTGCAAGTATCAGTAGTAATATCTATCAAAAATTTTAACTCAAGATACAGCGAGTATACGAATGTTGATAATGCTTATTATATAGATCAAATCAACAAAGATACTTCTACACTTGTAACTTTTTTCTCTGCCAACATACTAAGCTTTTTCTTTCAAATTGCGACAATTATTATTAGTGCTATAATTGTGCTAAGAGCAGATAAATTGCTTTGTATGATTGTTTTCTCTGTGATACCGGTATATATTATTACATTTCTCTGGAATCAGAAGGGATTGTATATCTCTCGGAGGATACAAAAAGAAAAATCGAATGAGTTTTTTTCACGCTGTTCAGAACAGATTAATAAGTTTGAATATATTAAAAGAAACACCTTGAATATTGAGATGAAAAGTCGATTTCAAGAAGCTTTTGATAAAATGATGGGATCATCGATACATGCAATCAAAGTAAGCTACGTATTTACAAATTTAAATCAATTTGTAGTTTTATTGATTTATGTGTGCATTGTCGGGATTGGCGGCTACAAAGTAAGTACAGGTAGTCTTAGTGTTGGTTTCTTTTCCATAATAAACACGTATTTCAATATGATTATCAGCTCAATTTCATACTTTATTGGATTGGCTGGAAGTTATCAGGATGCCAAAATATCTTTTCAACGTATTGAAAAGATTTTGAAATCACCCGACGAGGAAAAAGGGGAACAGGGGATCGATTCGATTCAAAAAGTTGAATGCAAAGACTTTTCTCTCCGGCATGGAAGCCATATGCTCTTGGATCATTGCAGCATTACATTTTATCGAGGAAGAATTTATGGTCTGTACGGCCAGAATGGAACTGGCAAGACAACTTTTTTGAACGCCCTTATCGGTCTTTTTTCGGGAGAAACGTCTGGAATCGTTTCCTATAACGGAATTGCGATCGATCGGCTCAATATGCCATTGCTCCGGCGGCAGAAAATTTCCTATGTCGAACAAACTCCAGTCATGTTGAATATGCCGGTCAAGGCATTTTTGAATTTTGGAATTGAGCAAAGCCAATCTGTCGCAGAGACACAAAAAATGCTCATAGAAATGCTGGAAATAGACGGTCTTCTGACAAAAGATATCAATGAAAACGGAAGCAATCTCTCAGGGGGAGAAAAACAAAAGCTGTCGATTGTAAGAGCATTAAGTAAAGAAAGCTTTCTGATCCTGTTGGATGAGCCGACTTCTGCTCTTGACAAGGATAGCATTGAAAAGCTGATGACGCTGCTCAAACAAAGGAAAACGCAAGCGATCATTTTATTGGTTTCACATGATCAGAAGGTATTGGAACAATGCGATGAGGTAATCGATATTTCCGATCTTCGAGGCAACTAGAGGAAAACGAGGTGGCAAGCAGGGCATTCGTATATACAAATGCCATTTTTGCGTTGCAAATGCTTGTTGGGATAGTCCCAAACCCTTTGTGTACTGCATCCGCTGGATGCAGGCTGCGCATTTGTGCCAAATGCTTCTATAACAAAAAAGAACACCGAGGGCTCCCCCCAAAATAGGAAGAATCCTCGGTGTTCTCTGCTTATCGTGTCTGCGCTTTTTCCTTGGTGGTCTTTTCTTCTGCGAAAAAAATCTCTACATTCTTCTGTGCTTTCATCAGTTCCTGCATCTCATCACGCGCCTTGCGGTAGGCTGGATAAGCAGCTTTCTTTTGAGAAAGCAGTGTGGAGTATTCTGTGTTCAGTTCTTTTACCTTTGGCAGCTTTTTCAGTCCAGCTTCGTCAAAAGTGGCTTTTGCCGCCCGGTGCAGTGTGATCTGCTCCCGGTGTTCTTCCAGAAACTTTTTGCTGTACCCGGCCTTACGATAGGCATCATACACAGGTCTTGTTTTGGCGTAGTTGATGATGTGCGCCCGCAGGACGCAATCTCCGCCATGCGCTGCTCTGCGGCCTTGATGGAATCGCCTAGCTCATGGTATCGAGCAGTTGCCGCATTCACTCTTTCCTGCATTTCTTCGATGTTGCCGATTTTATTTTCTTGCAAGAAGATCAGGGTCTTGGACATCTCTTTCAGATTGTAGCGTTTTGCCCACCGTGCATAGCTTTCGCTCTTGCCCTCAGAGAGTTTCGCCTGAATGTCCACCAACAGATGGAACGGTTTCTCTTTTGGCGGCTGTTTCTGGTGCGGGCGGTGTTCGGCTTCTCCGGCAATGACCGCCTTGATTTCATCTTCGCTGTACCCTGCACCCAGTGTCCGAAAACGGATAAAGCGTTTCTGCCGGGCGCCTTTGACGGAGGTGTGCTTTCCTCGCTTGATTTCATAGCCCTGCTGTTCCAACTTTTGAAGAAAGGCTTCAAAGTCTGCGGGCTTCTCGTTCAGCAGGATGTTGTCGATTACGGTGCACAGCTTATCCCGATTGCTTTCTCTGGGTGGATAAAGGGTGCGCTTCTGCCGCTCCCGGTATGGCTTGATTTCAATGACGGAGAGCTGATGCTCCAGACAAATCAAATCGCTCAGTCGCTGCACCGCAAGCCCAGATAACAAAAATCCGGAATTTCCGGGTACTGTCCAGTGCGGTGGAGTTGTAGATGATGTGATTGTGAATATGTTCCCGGTCGGTATGGGTCGCAACGATAAAGGCATACTTGCCCTTGGTAAACCGCATGGCAAGTTCATAACCGACCTTGTTGGCTTCCTCGGCGGTGATTTCTCCGGGCTTGAACGATTGCCGAATCTGATAGGCAATCACATCGTTTTTCTGCCTGCGCCCAGTCATCAGTTCATACTGGCGTTTGGAGAGCATGAATTCTTCATCAACCGTCAAGGGACTGCATTCGTAACTGCTGACCAGTTCGCCCTGCTGTGTCTTGTCCGGGTTCTGGGCGTAATCCGTGCGGCTTTTCAGACAGGCCGCAACGGATTTTCCCTTGTTTTTGTGCAGTGCAATCAATCGGGTTGCTGCCATCGGCACTCTCCCCTTCCTTTTTTCTCAAAATCAAGTTGGATTTGCAGCTGAAATCTGATATGCTAATATAAAATTGGCGGCGAAAGGAATGCTCATATGAAAAAACATGGATACTATTGTAAGGTCTGCGGTGAGTATAAGGCGAATGAAAAGTTTTCGGGCAAAGGTCATGCGGCACATATTTGCAAAAAATGCGCCGCATTGCCACCTGATGTGCGTTCAACGCAGATGATTGAAAACAAACTGCTTTCTCTGCCATGGAGACTTTCTAAAGAACAAGTCAAATGGTTGCATAACAAAGCTCATGACAAGCGGCCAGAGATTCGAGAGCTAGCACAAGAACAGCTTAACGCGCGTTTCATCCAGAGCAGTTTGTGCCGAATGATTTGGGTGACTTTGAAGATTTTCTGCTTGATGAGGACGAAAGTGAGTGGTAAATCTATGTAACCCGCAGCATCTAACTGCGGGTATTGTTATAGTTCGGTCAGTTTTGCGAGAGTCTGCTTGCCAATGGAGATCAACTCATCGAGCCGAATGCGCAAGTCCTCCAGATCAGCGGCGTAGACCTGACCGCTTTCGTTGGCACATTTGGCATACTGGTTGAGGTTGTTGCTGCACATCTGGAGCAGATACGCCATGCGGCGCAGCTCTTTCAAGTCCAAATGCAGACAATACCCATCCAGAGCATCTTACGGATATAGGCACTCAGACTACGGATGCCCATGCCCAGCATCTTTTCATAGATACGATTTTTCTCAGCTTTTGTGGTTCTCAGGATGATGATCTCATCCCGTTTTTCTCTCACCGGGCATCACCGTCCTTGTCGAGATAGGATTTGAAAGGCTTGACGGGTTCCGCTTTCTCTGCCTTTTCTTCCAGTACAGCCAGCACAGAGCGGCGGGGAGCATCCTCCTTTTCTTCCTCGTCCTGCTCCGGCTCATGGTGCTTTTCGTCTACATCAAGCTGTGCATTCAGTTCAGCAAGCCGCGCGGACTTCTGCGCCAATTCTTCCTCCTGCGGGAACGGCTTTGCCACCTCGACCTGTGCCGCTGCCTGCTGCTGTCTCAGGGTGTCCAGTTCGTTTTCTGCTGCGGTGCTGCGGTCGGCAAAATTGCTCAGGGCGTTGTCCAGACGGACAATGTTTCCGTGCGGGTCTGAACCGAGAGGAACCGGGTATTTCAGAGTTCCTTTCAGCAACGCCTGATGCTCATTGTGGAAGGTGTCGAACCGCAAGGAAAGTTCAAAGCCGCGATAGCTGCCCACCACCTGTTCCTCGGTGTTCGGAAGTTCCATGCAGGCGAGAATCAGCCGTTCGCCAGCGGTCTTTTTCTCGTCGTAAGTCATGCCTTTAATGACCATGCCGCAGAAGTTTTCCTTGTCCTGCGGATGCGCCGCAGCGATTTCGGCATCCGATTTCAGGGCTGCGATTTTTGCAGTCTGCTCCTGAATCTCTGCCGGAAATTTTGTCAACAGCTTATCCTCTAAGCGGAACTTCTGGCTCTGGTGGTCGGCTTTCAGGACCTTGAGTTTTGCAACCTGCACATCCAAGTCCATCTTCTCTTTGATAAGAGGGTTTCCGACGCACAGTGCCTTGATCTCCGCATAGGACAACGCCTGTTCATCCACATCGTCGCAGGAGCGCACCGGGGATTTGCTGGTCATAATCTGGCTGATAAACCGCTGCTTGTTCTCAAGGGTCTGGAACAAATACGAATCGAACGTACCCTCTGTGACGTAGTTGAACACATTGACTTCCTTATTCATGTTGCCCTGTCGGATGATACGACCGTTGCGCTGGGTCATGTCGCTGGGTTTCCAGCCGACATCCAGATGATGCACTGCTACAAGACGCTGCTGGACATTGGTTCCTGCGCCCATTTTTGCGGTGCTGCCCAGCAGGACGCGCACATCGCCGGAGCGCACTTTCGAGAACAGTGCTGCCTTTTTCGCTTCGGTGTCGGCGTTGTGGATGAACTCAATTTCGTTTTCTGGCACACCGGCGGCAATCAGCTTCTTGCGAATATCATCGTAGACATTGAAATTGCCATCGTTTTTGGGTGTCGAGAGGTCGCAGAACAAAAGCTGCGTCAGCTTCTGGTCTTTACCTTCCTCCCAGATCTTCAGGACGTTCCGCACACAGACGTTCAACTTGCTGTTCGGGTCATCCGGGAGCATAGGGTTCATCAGGCGGACATCCAGACCGATTTTTCTGCCATCGTTGGTGACGCACAGCATATTGTCCACGGACGCATCCACATTGCCGGAGTGAATCTCGGCGGCACGTCTGCTCAGTTCCTGCACCATTGCTTTCTGGGTCTCGGACGGTTTCACGACCACGGTTTCAAACTTTGCATCTGGCACAGGCAGATGCAGCTGGTCAGATGTCTTGATGTCGGCAACCTCCTTGAACATCGACATCAGTTCCGGCAGATTGAAAAATTTTGCAAATCGCGTTCTGGCGCGATACCCAGTACCTTCGGGCGCAAGCTCGATGGCGGTGGTGGTTTCGCCAAAGGTCGATGCCCAGCAGTCAAAGTGTGTCAGCTTCTTCTGCTGGAGGGTGCTGTACTGCAAGTAGCGCATGACCGTATACAGTTCGGTCATGGAATTGCTGACAGGCGTACCAGTCGCAAACACTACGCCGCGCCCGCCGGTGATCTCATCCAGATAGCGACACTTGCCGAACATATCCGAAGATTTCTGTGCTTCGCTGGTAGATAATCCTGCGACATTGCGCATTTTTGTCGTGAGGAAAAGGTTCTTGTAAAAATGCGACTCGTCCACAAAAAGGCGGTCAACGCCCAACTGCTCAAAGGTGATAACATCATCCTTGCGGCTGTCGGCGCGCAGCTTGTCCAGCTTGGCTTCCAGCGTTTTGCGGGTGCGCTCCATCTGCTTAATCGTAAAATTCTCTCCGGCATTGGCTTTCAGCTCGTTGATAGCCAAGAGCGTTTCCGCAATCTGATCCTGAATAATACGCTCTTGCCGCTCAAAAGAAAGCGGGATGCACTCAAACTGCGAATGACCGATGATAATGGCATCGTAATCGCCGGTGGCGATGCGGGCGCAGAACTTTTTGCGGTTCGCCGTTTCAAAATCCTTGCGCCGTGCCACAAGCAGTTTTGCGTTAGGGTACAGATGCAGAAACTCCGATGCCCACTGCTCCGTCAGATGATTGGGAACCACGAACAGGCTTTTCTGGCACAAACCCAGGCGTTTTGCTTCCATTGCGGATGTAGCCATTTCAAAAGTTTTGCCCGCGCCTACTTCGTGTGCAAGCAGAGTATTACCGCCATAAAGCACATGAGCAATGGCATTGCGCTGATGCTCCCGGAGCGTGATTTCAGGGTTCATCCCCACAAAATGAATGTGACTTCCATCGTATTCGCGGGGTCGCGTGGAGTTGAATAATTCGTTATACTGCTTCACCAGCGAGATACGCCGCTGGGGGTCTTGCCAAATCCAATTTGCAAAAGCGTCTTTGATAGCCTGCTGTTTCTGCTGGGCGAGGGTAGTCTCGTTTTTATTCAGCACACGTTTTGGTTTGCCTTCGGCATCTTCGATGGTATCATAGATGCGGACATCTTTAAGGTTAAGCGTATCCTCCAGAATCTTGTAGGCATTGGCACGGTGCGTTCCGTAGGTTTCCGTAGACATAATATCGCCATGCCCCAACGCGGATTTTCCCTGTACACGCCATTCTGCCGTATACGGAGAGAACCGCACATTCACATCACGGCGCAGATAATACGGAACCTGAAAGGTTTCCTGCATGAATTTCTGGATGATTTCAGGGGTAATCCACGTTGCACCCAGACGCACATCAATTTCGGATGCTTCCAATTCCTTGGGTTGCGCCTTTTCCAGAGCGGTCACATTGACCTTAAATTCCGGGTTCGTTTCGGCGGCAAGTTGTGCGATGCGGAGTTTTGTGCGGACATCGCCGGAAAGATACTCGTCTGCCATCTGCCAGCCTGCTTCCGGGTCAGTCGGGTCTGCATTGGGGTCTTTGAAGATTACGCCGGAAAGTTCGGTGGTGATGCGGCCATACTCGCCGGGAGTGCCGAGCAGTTCAGCCATATAGGGCAAGTCCACTCTGCCACGTTCACCCATCGACACCGCCAATGCTTCGCTGGGCGTGTCCACGCTGGTGACAGTGCGCTCCGGGCGAATGGTGCGCTTGGTGAACATGTCCGCTTTGGACTTCAACTGCTTGTTTTCATCGAGATTTTCAAGGGAGCAGAGCAGATAGTAGGAGGAATCCTGTTCAAACAGCCGCGCATTGCGACGATCGTTTAGCAGACCATATTTCTTGGTAAACGCATCGTAGGTATCGTTCAGGCGCGCCTGCGTTTCCTGCACAGCAGAATCCGGGTAATCATCCAACTGTTCCTGAATCAGCTGGTTTACGATCTGCCGCAGCTCCACCATGTCAGTGACACGGGCTTTGGCAGTGTCCGACAACTCGATTTGTGTCATAATCGAATTTTCGCGGTAGTACACCTCACCATCCACGACAGCATACGAAAAATTCTTCACATCCGGGTCAGCCGGAAGAACCTTACCTGTCGTTTCTTCATCCGCAATATCTGGTGTTTCCACCTCAACTTCGGTGTACTGCCCCTCAATATGCTGTATCGCTTCGGCAAGCTGGTCGGACAGCACTGCCCCTCAACGGGGCTCACGGTGCATTCTTCGCGTCCATACTGGGTGCTTTCGGTGGTCAGTTCGCCCAGAATCATCTCCGGGTTGTCTACGAAATACTGGTTGATGGCAAATCCATCTTCTGTCTTGCCAAGCTGCACCCACGGCGGCTCAATATCCGCTGGGCGGTCACGCTTTTGCAGGAAGATGATGTCGGAAACAACTTCCGTTCCGGCATTTGCCTTGAACGCATTGTTCGGCAGACGGATAGCACCCAGCAAATTGGCACGTTCCGCGATATGCTTGCGGGCAGTGCTGTCTTTGCTGTCCATCGTGTAGCGGCTAGTGACAAAAGCCACGATGCCGCCCGGACGCACTTGGTCGATGGCTTTGGCGAAAAAGTAGTTGTGGATGGAAAATCCCAGCTTGTTGTACGCTTTGTCGTTGACCTTATACTGACCGAACGGCACATTGCCGATTGCCAAATCATAGAAGTCCCTGCGGTCGGTGGTTTCAAATCCAGCTACCGTAATGTCAGCCTGCGGATACAGCTTTTTGGCGATACGGCCTGTGATGCTGTCCAGCTCCACACCATACAGGCGGCTGTCCTGCATGGTATCCGGCAGCATCCCAAAGAAGTTGCCGACACCCATACTCGGTTCCAAGATGTTGCCTGACTTAAAACCCGTCTGTTCTACTGCATCATAGATGGCATGGATAACGGTAGAACTGGTATAGTGAGCGTTCAAAACCGAACTGCGGGCGGCAGCGTATTCGTCCTCCGAAAGCAGTCCTTTCAGTTCGGTGTACTCCTTTGCCCAGTTGTCTTTGTTGGGATCAAAGGCATCTGCCAGACCGCCCCAGCCGACATACTGCGCCAGCACTTCCTGCTCCTCGGCGGTAGCACCACGGCGTTCTTCCTCCAGACAGAATAGCGTTTTGATGGCTTCGATATTCCTTGCGTACTTCTGTTTTGCGCCGCCCTCGCCAGATGTTCATCCGTGATGCGGAAGTTCCCAGCGGGTTCAGGAGTAGGCTCTGCGTTAATGGCTTCATCCAAGGCAGCGGCATCCGGGAAAGTCTGCACCGTGCCATCAACCACCGCAGAGATCGGCAGTTCGTCCAGTTCCTCATCGGTCAGTTCAGGCACATCCGGCTCCTCCTGCCGCAGTCCCTCCTCAAACTGCTGCTTGTTGATGCCCTCGTTATCCCAAGACTGTCCGTGCGCACTGGTGTCGATGCGCACATCGGTGTCACCAATATAGCCCACGGTTCCTTCAATCGTTCTGGTGGGAAGGTCTACTACAACTTCGTCCCCGACCTTATAGCTGACCTCTTTTTCAGGAACCAGATTAATGGCTGCGTCCTGCTGTTCTTCGTACAGTTCTCGGATGTGCGGCAGATGCTCGTTGCGGAAAATGGGCAGTCCGTTTTTCGTTAGCTCCATGTCCTGCAAGCTGACGGATTTGAACGTAAAATTAACGTGTTCCACCCGAAAACCCCGGTCATCCAGCTTGATGATGCTACCAATCGGCAAATAATCCGCTTCCCGGAGATATTTTGTCTGGTGGTGGGAGCCATCTTCGTTCAATCCAGCCAGATAGACGTTGTTGCCCGCTGCCCACAGCTTTTAGATTCTGCTGCCCACTGCTCACTCGGAAAACCAGTTACTTTGACTTTGCCAAGCACATTTTCCTGTGACAGAAGATTGGTGTGCAGAATCCGCTCCACGGCAACGGCATCTTTGTCATAGAACAGATAGTTGCCGTTCAGTTCAAAGCCCACGAGGGTGTTGGGATACTGCTCTTTCAGGGCAGTATACTCTGCGGCAACCGTGCCATCCAGTATCGGAAGCTGACGCTCAGCTTCCTGTCTGGCAGTGCGCTGTTCCTTTTCCTTATCGGTCAGGTAACGGTCGGAGTGAATCATCAGGTCGATATACTTTTCTGCCTGTGTCCAGCTCAAAGTGATTTTCTGATAATCAGGGTAGTGGACAAATTCCAAGCCTTTTCCATCGTGATTCACGAATCCACTGCTGCCATCCAGATAATTGTGGGAACGCCCGCCGATGCCGTACTCCTTTGCCAATGCTCTGGCTCGGAGTTTTCGGTTGGACTGGTTCTCGTACAGCTCGATGATTCGCTGCTTGCTATCCTGAAAGTTGGAACCATGCTGCAATTCATGCTCGATCTCTGCCTGTGACAAAGAAAAAGCGGAGGACGATTTCTCGTTCTCCGCTCGGTCAATTGCTTCGATTTGCTGGGCTTCGGTGGGGATGCTGAGGTTGAAAAAACTCAGCTGTAAATCAGTTCCATCAGGATCACTTCTTCCACCTGTGCTTTCAGGCTGTTCATGTGCTGCACCCACGCCAGTTGATTCTTTGCTTTGTCCGGGGCTGGGTTCTGCTTCAGCAGTTCGGTCATCATCTGCTGTTTCTGATTCTCCGCTGCCTGTTCCACTTCTAGCAGATGTGGATGCAGCTTCCCGGTCAGCAGCATCGAGTTGTACAGCACCGGGCGATGTTCCATCAGGTATATCCGGCGCATCCTGCCGTATCTGCCCAGCGGCTTCTGCGGCTGGTTCAAGGTCAGGTTCGGGAGCTGGTAGTCCCCGACGGTCGAGTAGGTCACGTTCCTGTTCTTCATATTCATGCTGGCTCCTTTCTACATTGCGGCGGCGGATGGTGGTTTTGACGGTGCGCTCGATATTCCGCAGCACATCTCGGCTGCAATCGCTGACTGCCGTACCCAGTACATAGACTGCATCCGGGGTCGAGAAATCATAAATTGCCTGAAAATCATCCCGGTCAAAATAGCCCTCCGGTTCAAAACCGCACCGTTCCAAGATGGTGTACATGATGCTGATTGCGGCGGCACTCTTGAACTGAAGTTCCTGTCCGGCATCATCATAATCCATCAGGAATGAACCGTCAACGATGCCAATAATGTCGGAACTGTTGTTATCCCAGTAGGATTCTGCCAGCTTTCCGGCAATGTCCGCAATCTGCTGACTGAGCCGTTCATGGTGGATGCCGTATTCTCGTGCCAGCATTTCCGATACCGGCTGGAACAGGTCATCGTTAAGCTGCCACACCTCCGGGTCACGGGAATTTCGCCGCACCCCGGTATCACTCACATCAAAGACATAGTGCAGCCGGGGAACACTGCTGGACTGGTCGAGCAGAGCGATACCCTTAGACCTCTGCGCACATAGCGGTTCATCCGATTGTTCCAGATGTCAAAACTTGCGCAGGCAGTCGCATCAGGACGCTGGGCGTAAATCATCAATTGGTCGGTAAAACTGTACTTATACAGTCTGGATGCAGTTGTGAGAAAATCTGTCCAGTGTTCCCAGTACCGCGTAATACCGTTTGCTGTCCGATTGGCAAGTTTAAGGTATTCTTGTGTCTTAGATGGCATAGCGTTCCTCCTTTCAATTTTGTAGCAAACAAAAAAGCGAGCAGCCTTTCGGGTTACTCGCTATGGAATCCACTTTATTTTTATTCGTATTTTGCGGCAAACTTTTCTGCCGTTTCCAACAGTCGTTCAAAGGTCTGTTGTTCTTCCGGCTGCTCAATCAGTTTTACGAGAAGTGCACGGAAAACATCGGTGCTGTCATGCCCGGTCGCTGCGGCAATCTGGTCGATGAGGTCATGTAGCTTTTTGACAGCGGCATCGAAAGGCTTGGATTTTGCAAGGAGGTCGGACAGGTAGCTGATGAACGGTAGGTGGAATCATCATTGATAATTTCAACATTTTCATTCTTGATCTGTTGATATTCTTCAAAGGTAAATGTACCTTTTTTGTCTCGTGAGTTGTGGCAAAAGGTGCAATTCTTTAGAAAAGTAGAAAGGAGAAGGCGGTTTAGGGATGTCAAAGGAATGGTATCCATGATTTGACCTCGCAGTATAATTATTTGTAAAAACATGTCAATAGCAATGCAAGGGAACAGTCTTAGTGTGGCTTTGTGATATGATATTCAAATATATAACTTTTGAATTCGATGTTCATATGATATTTTTTGTAAGAAGATTCCTTCTTTATTTTGAAATTGAATTTTTCAAGGAGCTTACAGGAAGCGATATTATCTTTTGCAACTTCGGCTGTAATAGTAGTGAAATTTTGAGTCTGAGCCCATTCAATAATCATTTTTAGACATTCGGTTGCATAACCTTGTCGCCAATAAAGCTGATGGATACAATATCCTATGTCTATAATTTGTTCTGTTTCATCAGGAAAAGCACAGAAACTCCCGATCCGCGAATTGTCACAAATGCGAGTGATTATAAAATAATAACCGTTTGGACTGTTGTACATATCATCAACAGCTTGACAATAATTGTCATCTACAAATTCTTCTGTGGGATCGCTTAAGTATTTGCCATTTACTTTGTTAAACCACATATTTGTACAAAAAAGTTTGTCAGCTAATTCATAATTTTTGATATAAATATTTGTTCCAACCAAATTGCTTTTGATTCTCATATAAATTGCCTCCCAATCAATACGCTGTGCTTTTATTGTACCATAATATTAAATGACATGAAACTCTTTATGTATGCCGCCCGTCGGCGGCAGCGATTATTCAAGCGGAAATTCAGTTTCAGAAAATTCTGCATCCGTCATGAGTTTCAGCTTCTCGATAACGCACTCCGAAAGTTCATGCAGGGCAGTTTCATCTGGCAGAAGATAACACTGCATCAGCCGAAGCTCCTGCATCAAACCCAGCCGAGTGCCCGGATTGTAGAGCATCATCAGCATTAGTTCTTCACCATTAAAGTTCATGAGCAACCCTCGCTTTCTTACATCCAAAAGGGTTGCATTCCGGGGCATCACATTTTTCTCTTGCGCCCGCCAGTTCTGCCAGTTTTTCCAGCGTTGAGGGGCGGTTGGACAGCCCCAGTTCTTCGGCATCGGCAACCTTGTCCATGATAAGTCATAGTCCTTCAGTACACGCCGACCTTTTTCCATGTGGTGAGCTTCCAGAATTTCCTCACGAACTTCCTGAATCGTCAGTTCCGGTTCGTCAAGCTGCCCACCGTCCATCACCGAAAAATCACTGTGATAAATGGTATAATCCCAGCCATCCTCACAGCTCTGGATGGCAAGATAGCCCTTACCGCTAAGCTCCCATGCGCCTTGCTCGTTCTGCGTCTGGATTTCCGGGTAGGCGGTCGAACCGTTGCGCTCCATTATCTCGCCAAACTGACAGATGTGATAGACGTTTCCGTACTCTCCCAAATCAAAATGATAATCGTCCAGATGCTCCACACGCGCCGTGTAACTGCTGCCATCGGAGCGGTCAATCTGAATTACGCTGTGATTCGGCACACGGTAGAGATCATCGTAGTGGCTGTTGATGAGCCGGACATCATCTCTAGGAATTGTGGGGTCATCCCAGATGCGCCGCCTGCGGACACCAGACTGCGGAATGGTATCGAGGTGCTGCAAGCTGACCTCCTGAATCGCCTTGCGGTCATCGCTGGAAAGCTCAAACAGATACCAGTTCCGGGCGGCAGGAATGGCGTTCTGACCATCAGGAGGAAGATTCTGTTTGGAAATCTGACCGAACTCCTGCGGCTCACCAGTGGCGCAGTCGTAGGTGGCAAAACCGACACCGGCACCGTTTTCCCGCAGATGCAGGAATCTGTCCCCATTGATGAGATAGAGGGCTTCGTTTTTCTGCTCCATCAGCGTCCACCCTCAAATTCCAGAGAGAATTTGCTGCGGCCATCCGCTTCGGTGGACAACAGCACAGTAGCGTTGTAGGTCTTGCCCTTGGCACTCTTGCAGTCCTTCAGTCGGACACGGCCATCCCGCAGCAGCTTGTCCGCAACATGGGAATCCAGCCGCTTTCCCAGACGCTTGAAGAATGCGTTATCTTTCCACAGCACGAAGCGGCAGGGCTTGTTGTCGCAGAACCAGCCTTCTCACGCTCGACAACATTTGCACCACAGTTCGGGCAGACACCAACAATCTTGTTCTTCATAAGCACATTTGCTCCCTTCATAGCCTCGGTGGTGTTGACCAGCGAGGAGATCATATCTTTGATTTCGGTCATAAATTCTTCCGGCTCCATCTCGCCGCGTTCGATGCGCAGCAGTTTCGTCTCCCAGTCAGCGGTCATTTCCAGGGACTGGATTTCTTCGGGCATCACCGTGATAAGGGCTTTGCCCTTGTCAGTCGGCAACAGAATCTTGGTCTTTTTCTCGCCCTTGCGTTCCAGAAAACCTTTCTGTACCAGCTTTTCAATAGTTGCGGCGCGGGTTGCCGGAGTGCCGATGCCCTGACGTTCCACGCCCTCCGGCATACTGTCTGTACTGGCCATTTCCATCGAGTGCAGCAGGGTGTCCTCAGTGAAATGCTTTGGCGGTGTGGTCTTTCCTTCCTTCATCTCGGCATTGAGGATGGCGCACTCGCTTTCTTCCATAGTCGGCAGTGTGGTAAATTCCTGTTTTCGGTTCAGAATATCCGCCAGCACTTTACGCTCCACAGCTTTCCAGCCTTCGTCCAGAATCTCTTTACCCTTGGCAGTGAATTCCTCACCGGCGCATTCGGTGGTGAGCATCGTTTCCAGATAACGGTAAGGTTTGCTGACCGCCATCAGCGTCCGGGCGATGATGAGTTTCAGAACATTCCGCTCCCCTGTGGGCAGGGCATCCAGATCAGCTTGCAGCATACTCCGGGTAGCAGGATAGCGTGGTGATCTGTGACCTTATCCCGGTTGACCGTGCACCGTGTCCGAGGGACAGCGGAATCCGCTGTATCTGCGGCAATGCCGAGAAATTCTTCCAGTTCATCCGCAAGTCCTGCCAGCATTTCCTCATCGTCATCGGTGATATAGCAGCTATCAGTGCGCGGATAAGTGGTAAGTTTCTTCTCATAAAGGCTCTGCACATAATTCAGCGTCTGCTGTGCGCTGTAACCCAGCAGACGGTTTGCATCACGCTGGAGCGTTGTCAGATCATAGAGCAGTGGCGGGTTTTCAGACTTTTCCTTGCGGGTCACTTTCTGAATCGTAGAAATCATCTCCTTTCGGCACTCCGCAAGCAGATTTTCAGCCGTATCTTTTTCAGAAATGCGGCGGCTGGATGCCGTGCATCCGCTGGTCAGTTCCAGCTCTACGGTGTAGAACTTCTGCGGCACAAAGGCGCAATCGCAGCCTCACGCACCACCGTCATAGCCAGCACAGGGGTCATAACACGCCCGACCGCCAAAGGTTGACCGTACAGACACGAAAAAAGCCGGGAAGCATTGATACCGACCATCCAATCGGCACGTTCCCGGCAAAGTGCAGCCTGATACAAGGCATCATATTCGGTTGACGGTTTCAGATTTGCAAAGCCCTCCCGGATCGCGCTGTCCTCCATGCTGGAAAGCCAGAGCCGCGAAAAGGACTTTTTGCACCCGGCTTGCTGGTAGACAAGCCGAAAAATCAGTTCTCCTTCGCGTCCTGCATCCGTAGCGCAGACGATGCTATCTACATCGGGGCGGTTCATCAGGTTTTTCAGGATACCGAACTGCTTCTTGGTGGAGGTGGACACGAGGTATTGCCACTTCTGCGGCAGGATGGGCAGGTCAGTGATGTTCCACTTAACGAACTTTTCATCGTAGATATTGGGTGGCGCAAGCTCTACCAAATGCCCAACGCACCAACTAACCAGATAGCCATTGCCCTCCAGATAACCGTCCTTGCGGCTAGTTGCACCAAGGACTTTTGCATAGGACATAGCGACAGATGGTTTTTCTGCTATAACAAGTTGATAAGACAATAAGCATCCCTCCTAAAGTTCAAAATCTATGTAGTTGACTTTTGAGAAGTTTAAGAATACACTATATACAGTGATCGTGCTGTGGATACTTGCGAGGCCCACAGCCTAGAAGGAGGTTCCTAGCAATAGGAGCCTCTTTTCTTTATAGAACGGCTTATTGAATTTAACTATGTACGGCGGCAAACGCCGCCTTAAAATCAGATAGGTTCGGTGTCCTGCTCGTCCGGGGCTTCGTCCTCGTCCGGCACATCGGTCGGAATATCGAAATCGTCCTTGTCCTCGGTGTAATCCGCATCGGGGTCAAGGGCTTCTTTTTCTGCCATTTTCTTCTGCATCTGCTGACGGTAGAAGTAGAAACCGCCGCCCGCTGCCAGTGCGATCAGGCAACCACGCCCAGAAATGCGCCTGCGTACTTCGTGATCTTATTTTCTTTGGGCGGTTCAGCGGTTGCTGCTTCCTCTGCGGCTTTCTTGGCTTCTTCCTCGGCTTTCAGCCTGTCCAGTTCTGCCTGCGCCGCCGCTTCTTTCTCCGCAGTGTAGGCATCCGCAGCTTCTTCCTCCATCAGAGCCAGAAGGTCGGCTTCGTCCACCAGATTCATAAAGTGGACGGTCTGCTGACCCTTGGCATTGCGGTCGATCACCAGATAAAATGTCGCGCCCGACTTCGACACCAGCGTGATGAACTGCTGCCCGGAGCCATCCGAATAATTGGTGTGGTAATCGTCCACCAGCGTCAGATTGCCTCCGGGGTCAGTGCGCCGGTGGTTTCATCCGTGATGGTGACAACATCTTCCTCCACGACTTCCGGCAGAACAGGCTGTTCCACCGGCGCAGTATCGTCACCATAGGCGAATGCCGGAGCCGCCATGCCGATGCACAGCACCGCCGACAGCAGCAGTGCGCCAATTTTCTTAAATTTCATCGTTGATTTCCTCCTTATCAAACTCTGCGCCGACTGCGGACAGCGCAGCCGGGGTCGGGGGCATAGTTGCCGCCTGCCGCAGCAGGATCGCAAGCTGTTCCGGGGTCACATTGGCGGTGCGCACCATATCGGCAACTTCTGCCGCCGATTCCTCCTGAATGCGCCGTTCCAGAATCGCAATACGGTTGTTCAGCTTGATGCGGCGTTCCTGCTCCTTTTTGAGCATCGCCTTGAGCTTTTCCAGTCTTTCACCCATAAAAATCCTCCATTTCATTTTGAAAGCCGTCCAAAACCGGCGAGATACTGCTCCCAGTAGGACGAGTGAATGTTTGCGTACTTGATGGGGTCTCCGGCAGACACCATCATTCCGTTGCCGAGATAGATTCCGGTATGGCTCATTCCGGGGGTGTCATACGTCCCTTTGAAGAACACCAGATCACCGGGCTTTGCTTCGGCTTCGGAGATTTTCTGGCACTTGTTCCATAAGCCGTTGGCAGTTGTCCGCCCCACATCATAACCAGCCTGATTGTAGACCCAGCAGACGTAGCCGGAGCAGTCGAACCCGGTTTCGGGGGAACTGCCGCCCCAGACATAGGGAGTGCCGACATACTTTTTGGCTTCCTCGTAAATTGCGGCAAATTCGCTGTCGGTTAGGGCTTCGACAGGAACCGTGTAGTCGATGCCGGACTCCCCGGAGCCATCCGAACCACCGGGCGGTAAGCCGCCGTTGAACAGGTACGGTCTGCCGCCCAGCGTTTCCTGAAAAATCTTGTATCGTTTCCACTGGTCATCATCCAGTTCTTTCCGGATCACCGTTTCCAGCCCCTTGTTTTCCAGTTTGGTGTGGAAATCTTGTACTCATACGGTACTTGAGTGGGAACCGGGATACCTGCCGGACTGATAACCCAGACCGTCTTGTACCGAATCTGCACCTCGACCCATGTGGTGAGCTTGTACTGCTTCTTGAAAATCTCCTGCAACTTTGCCTGTACTTCCGACCGGGTATAGTCGTCATAGAGCGTAGTCAAAAAAGAGGTAAGCTGCCACGGGTCGTGTTCGATGGGGTCAAGATGATACTGATACTCGTTGTAGCCGGGATGGTCGGTGGGGGTGCGCTTGATTTTTTGTCCAGCTCCTTCTCCATTTTTTTATAATCCGCTTCTGCACCCTTAATATCTCTGTCCTCGGCGGTGTAGATGGTCTGCCCGGACACCTGCGTTGTACCGCTGAACAGGATGCCACAGGAGGAAAAGCCGGACATGACCAGCAGGATGAGCAAAAGAAAAACGCCCACGATCACCAGAACGTGCGCGTTGCTCTTTGCGGCAGTTGCCAGACCGTTGATGGCGGTGCTGACTGCACTTTTTCCTTTGTCGATTATCTGCTCCACGCCAGTCCGTGTTGCAGATGCGCCGCTGGATGCAGCCTTTTTGCCGCCAGCGGTCTGCGCCGCCGTACCGCCCGACCGGGCAGCGGCATAGTAGCCCTTGCGAATCTCCTGACGCTGTTTCCAGCGGGAAAGCCAGTTAGAGCCGCCCTCGTTGCTGTCACCGTGAGGGATGTTGGAATCTCCTGCATTTTGTGCCTTGTCTGGCTGGCGGTAGAAGATTTTGTGGTGCGGGCTTTTTTCTTTGCTTGCATCTTGGCTTTCTTTTTCAGCTTCCGGGAGTAACGGCTCTTGGAAAAGTCCTGAACATTCCCGGCGGCTTTTTCGCCCTCGCTCAATGCCTGCACACCGACATTATCTTCTTCGTACTGGTCGATTTCCCGGTGCGCCGCAGACCGGGCAAGGGCGGCGGCGTACATCTCGCGTTTCTGCTCTTTGCTCAGTCGGCGCAGATCGTCCGGGGTCAGTTCAGCCTTGCCAAATCGGAGGTGCTGCGCCTTTTCCTTGGCTTTGTCCGTGTCCAGCTTCAGCTTTTTCTTTTTGGGCTGCGTCTGCTCGACATTTGCTTTCTCCGGGGGTGAACGGGTCTTTTTTGCGGACGTTTCCTCTTTGAAGTTCAGTTTCGGATTGCTCATTTCTGCGCACCCTCCGAAACCTCGCCCAGCTTGGTGGTCATAATGCGGTACAGTTCCAAGTCAGTCGGGAAACGGTCTACGAATGGCAGAATCACATTACCGAAGAACAACAGCCCTTCGCCCTCGCCGGAGTGGGTCACATAGGAAAGCTGGTGCGGCGAAATGTTAAGCTGCTTTGCAAGGATTTGTCTATCGCCAGCCGCTTGATTCAGCATGATAATCATGTCGGAATTTTCAAAAATATTCTCGACTTCACGCGAAGAAAGCAGGTCTTTGACGTTCTGCGTTAATCCTGTCGGGATGCCGCCCCACTTGCGGAAACGCTTCCAAATCTCCACAGAGTATGCCGCCGTCTGTTCCTCTTTCAAAAGCAAATGGAACTCGTCTGCATAGTACCGGTAGATTTTCCTGCGGTACGGTTGGCGGTCACTCTGCCCCAGACCTGATCCTGAATGACAAGCATACCGAGCTTTTTCATCTGCTTGCCCAGTTCCTTAATGTCGTAGCAGACGATGCGGTTATCAATGTCCACATTTGTGCGGTGATTGAACAGATTCAGGGAGCCTTTGACGTAGATTTCCAGAGCCGTGGCAACATGGTGGGCTTCTTTTTCCTCCTGCTGGAGCAGGGCATTGTACAAGTCCTCCAACAGCGGCATATTCTCCGGGCAGGGGTCAGCAAAATATTTGCAGTAGATGAGATGCACACAGCGTCAATGACTGTCTTTTCGACGGGCATCAGACCATCTTTGCCGCCCACCACCAGTTCGCACAAAGAAAGAATAAAATCCGCTTTCAGAGCCAGCGGGTTATCCTCCTCGGAATAGTTGGCATTGATGTCCATAGGGTTCACATACTGGTCGCTGTTGGGCGAAATTTTGATGACCTGACCTTTCAGCCGCTTCACCAGCGGAGAATACTCTCCCTCCGGGTCATTGATGATAATATCATCGTCCGTCACCAGAAACGCATTGGCAATCTCACGTTTTGCCGAGAAACTTTTACCCGAACCGGGAGTGCCGAGGATAAGCCCATTGGGATTTTTCAGCTTCTTTCTGTCCACCATAATCAAATTGTTAGACAAGGCGTTCAAGCGTAGTACAGCGATTCTTTTCCGCTCTGATAAAGTTCCTGCGTGGTGAACGGGATAAAAATCGCTGTGCTGCTGGTGGTAAGACCACGCTGAATCTCAATCTGGTTATCTGCCAGCGGCAGAGAGGACATTAAGCCCTGCTCCTGCTGGTAGTCCAGCCTGCACAGGTTGCAGTTGTGCTTCTGGGCAATGCTGGATGCCTGAAAAACATTGTTTTCCAGTTCCTGCTCCGTGCGCCCGGTGTTCAGAACAAGGAACGTCACCAAAAACATTCTCTCGTTCTGGCTCTGCAACTCTTTGAGCAGGGCTTTCGCATCCCGTCCGTAAGTTGCCAAGTCGGACGGGATAATGTCAATATCATACCCGGCGCGGATGGCTTTTTTCTGTTCCTCAATCTTACTTCTGTCCAGTTCCGTGATGGTGCGCTTGACCGTCTTAATGGCGCGGTTCTGGTCTACGCTCTGGATGTGCATGGTGACGATCTGAGAAGAATCCATGTCCAGAAAGTCCTTCAAAAGTTGGTCGGACAGGTCGGATGCCGTGATGCTCAGAAAGCTGGCGGCGCAGTAGATGCCGCCCATTTGGAATGTGCGGCTGTTCTTAAAGCAAACGCCGTAGGTGCAATGGCATCTTTCACCGAAAGCCCGCTTTTCACAAGGTCGTTCCAATCAAAACGGAACTTGGAAGAACCGTCCATGTTGAACATATCATGCATCAGTTTGAGCCGCTCGGCACCGTTCAGCGGCCGCGCCAGCACACCCAGCCGGTGAAAGTTGTTGAGCAAATCATTCTGGATGTGGTCGAGGCGGGTCTTGACCTGCCGCATACTCTCGCCCTCCACGCCAAAGGTGATGAATTTGCTTTTGGTCAAGCCATTATTGCCTTTGGCAAGCTGCTGACGCAGCATTTGCGAATACTCGGCACGAACATCATCAAACCCATCCCGCTGGAATGGGATGCGGATGCTTTTTTCAAACTCGGTGCTATCCGTTGCCATGTTGACGAAAGACAACTCGAACTTAATGCTGGAATCGAAGAAGTTCAGAAAGCTGCACCATTCCTCGAAAATTGCAGTCTTATCTTCCTGCTGTGCCAACTGGTAATTGATGTCCTGATAGGCAATCGTCCGGGTGTAGTAGTTCGCCTTAACCCGACAAGTGCCATCCTCAAACATCCGCTGCATCGGGATGGACTGCTGCGCAGTTTTGGAACATCTGCCTTGGGCGGCTTCTTCTTGCCGCCATCCTTATTCTTTTTCCAGAACGGAATCATGGGCTGCGCCTCCTCTCATCAGAATTGCATAGTAGTTGTTGGTCTTGTACGGTCGAATCTTCGGGCGCAGAAACCGTGCCTGAAGATAGTGCGACAGCAGCTTTTCCATCGGCTGACCGTTTTTCTCGTACATTCCGAGGAAAAAGGCGGGCAACATCACCGCCATCATGCCGAGGGTCGCCGCCGTGTTGCCGCCGCTTTCCCGGAGCAAAAAGAAAAGCGGCACTCCGATCAGTGCCGCCGAACCGAAGCAGATAAGCTGCCGCTTCGTCAGGTTGAATGCGATTTTGGATTTAACTTTGGTTAAATCACGAGGACTGAGATATACGCCGCCAAGAAAGCACCTCCTTAGTGTGCGCCGAGAACAGATTTTGTCACAGAGCTGGTTTTGAACAGGCTGAAACAAAGCAGGACAGTGTAGCCAACAATGCTCCAAATGGAATTGATTGCATCGCCGGAAATGGCAATGCTCTGAATCAGCACGGCATAAATTGCCACACAGATGAGAATAAGAAAGCCCTGAAATCCCAGCGCAAACAGACATTTCAGGTAATTCTGCCCCATGTGCGACTGTTCATGGTTGCCCCATGTTGCCATTGGAATAGGTGCAAGGCTTACCATGCAGTAGATCTCGATCATGCGCCCGTATACAATGACGAAGATAATGATGCTCAAAATCCTCATGGTGATGCCGATAAAGAACGATTGCAGGAATAATCCGAACAATGGACCGACTTCCATCTGCATCAGACTGGCTTCCAGCATGGAAAGTCCTATATCGTTCACTCTGGTATTGCCAGCGATGATGCCGCTGGAATCTGCCACGACTTTCTGGGTCAGGTCGAATACCGCCATCACAATATCAAACGTGTTGCTGATAAACCAGACGGAAATCGCCGTCTTGAAAACCCAGCGCATGATGAGCGCAGGTTCAAACTGTGCCATGTTGTTGTGCTGGGTAATCATCTCGATCAGTTCGTAACAGGCGATAAAGGTCAGGATGATTCCGGCAATCGGCAGCACCACATTCCGGGACAGCGATTCGATCATCGCAAAAACGCGCGGTTCAAAGGCAGATGGTCGAGTGCCGACCTGCTGCGCAATGTCACCGACCTGTTCGTTGACTGCATCGAACAAACCGCTAAGATTTGACATGATGCCAGCGGTCAGGAGCGATTTAAGCCAATCGCCTATGGCTTTGAGAACAGTTTCCACTCAGCGTCACCGCCTTAGCTGAAATGGTTGATAAGGTTCTTGAGCAGATTCAAGATGAAAATAAGATGGGTCAGAAATTCCATAGATGCACTTCCTTTCAATAATTGGTTGATATTTGGCGCAGTGTGCCTCCTTATTATAATAGTACCGCGATCTGCGGCGAGAGATGAAGCCATTGCGTATGTAAGGGCGGCAAACGCCGCCCACAGGATTTAGCCGAACAGCCCGCTCAGCAGGGGGATGAGGGTGATGCCGACCAATGCGACACCGCCCCCGGCCATGAGCTGTTTCATGCCCTGCGACTTACTGCCGGGGTTATCGTTGCCATAACCTTCCAGCAGGTTGATCGCACCCCAAACGCCCAGACCGGCACCCAGAGCGACAACCAGAGTCTGAAGAACTTCGATCGCAGAGTTAAAGAATTCCATAGTCGTTTCTCCTTTATCATTCAAAACTTGTAGACCGTCCGTACACACCTGAAATCATATTTTTGCGCCGCAAACTGCGGCAGAGTGGATTTTCTGGTGTACCTCTCCGGTCAAAAATAAAACCGCCTGTCCAATCAGATAGGCGGGAGCGAATCAGCATCCAGCACGAAGAACTCATCTCCGGGCTGGATTTTTTCTTTGCGGTTCAGATATTTCTCAATATCGAACGTATTCTTGGGGTCATAGTCGGAAGTCAGCTTGTAGTTGGGATGCTGGGTCAGATCGTACTTGTCGGAAAGGAACGGACGCACACCGCGCAGCTGCAAGATGCACTTGCCACCATCCAACACTGCCAGCTCGTCACGGCTCATCAGTTCGTGTCCCAGTTTCTGGAACGATGTGCCATAGGACGGTGAGTTGCCGCGCGTGTCCGAGGTGTTGAACGAATCAATGGTTTCCTTGCCCAGCGTTTCGGACAATTCTTTCAACGTGGTGGGTTCAGAACCGCCCAGAAAAATCTGGCTGTCCATGTTGCCCACGATGGTATCTGCATTGTCCTTGTAAATGGCTTTCAGCTGACTGCGGGCTTGCAGCACCAGACACGCCGAAATCTCACGGCTGCGGATGGTGGCTACCAGCTTTTCCAGATTGGGAATCTGCCCGATGTTAGCACACTCGTCAATCAGGCAGCGAACATGAACCGGCAGCTTACCACCATACTTATCGTCTGCCTTGTCGCAGAGCAGATTAAAAAGCTGCGTGTAGACCATGCTAATCAGGAAGTTAAAGGTGGAATCCGTGTCCGACATAATCAGAAAAAGTGCAGTCTTTCGATCTCCCAGCATATCCAGTTCCAGTTCATCGTACATGGTACGGTCGCGCAGTTCCTGAATATCAAAGGGCGCGAGCCTTGCGCCGCAGGAAATCAGGATGGATTTTGCCGTTTTACCTGCCGCAAGTTTGTAGAGCTTGTACTGCCGCCCTGCAAAAGAATTGGGCTTCCTTTTTGCCAAATCCTCAAAGAGTAAATCGACAGGATTCTGGAAGTCCTCATCATCCTCTGACACTTGCATTGTGTTCAGCATTTCCAGCAGAGTGGAAAAGTTCTGTTCCTCCTTCGGTGCTTCATAATGCAGATACGCAATCAGCGCAGTCAGCAAAAGCCGTTCCGACTTTTCCCAGAAAGGATCGCCGCCTGAACCGTCACCCTTCGTGTTGGTCATAAGGGTCGTGACAAGTTTCAGGATGTCCTTTTCGCTGTGGACATAGCTGAATGGGTTGTAGTGCATACTCTTGGAAAAGTTAATGGTATTCAGGATTTTCAGCTTGTAGCCGTTCTTCAGAAGTGCGTTCCCGCACTCGACCACGATACTGCCCTTGGGGTCAGTGACCACATAGGAACTGTGCATTTGCAGAAGATTCGGTTTAAGCCAAAACCGGGTCTTACCACTGCCGGAGCCGCCAACGATCAGCACGTTTTTGTTTCGCGCATTTTTAGGGTCACTTGGGCGGTTGCTCATCATCAGGCGTTCTGTCTTTGTCAGAATGATATTGTCCTCGAACTTCGGAGCCTGAAAAGGCTCAATGTCCTTGGCAGTACCCCACCGAGCAGAGCCGTACTCCATGCCGTGTCGGTATTTCTTGGCGTTTTTGCTTCGCAAGTATACGGCAAGCCGTAGTCCTGCACCGCAGGAAATGCCAATAAGCAAATCCAGCGGGTGCAGACTGGGAAGCGGGTTCGCAAATGCAGCCGGGAGTGTTCCCATCATGGACATAATGCGTTCGCCCAGTTCCTTCCCCTCGGCAAGCCGCCACGCTTCACCAAAGTTCGTTGCCACCAGCCCAAGCAGGATATAGGCAGATACAGAGCCAGCAGTTTTGTCAGCTTCTTTGTGTTCACAGCCCACGCTCCTGTTCCTTGTGTCGGACTTTGCCGGGAAGTTCTGCCGCAGCCTGTACCAGTTCATGCAGCTTGGCAAGAACGGAAGGACGCTTCGATTTACTCAGGAGAGAAGCAGAATACTCCTTGAAAGCCGATTGAAATGCTTCGGCATCCGGGGCTTTGAAAAAGACCAGATACTTGGGCGGCACTTCGGAGCTGTCCTTTCGGATGGCATAGTCAATGCCGTACTTTTTGGCATACCGTTCAAAGCCCTTGATACCGGTCTTGCTGATCTCCACGCTGGACACACCGCGATTTTGCCGCAGGAGTGTACGGACGCTCTGTTTGCCTTGGGATGCCTTGGACTGATACAGCCGTATCGCCGCTTTTACCGCATTGAGGACTGTCCGGGCAGACAGCTTCGTGGTCGAAATCATAATGTTGAATGATTTCTGCTCGATTTCTTCCTGCATCGCTCATCACCATCCCTTGCCGCCTGCATCAGCGCAGCCACGAAAAAGCCGCAGAGTGCGCCAAACTCAAAAAATGCGAATCCAATGAAAAAACTTGTCACCGCTCCATCTCATCCTTTCTTTTTCGGCATTTGGGGGTGATTTCCTTTTCACTTACGGCAGAAAATTCTGCGCCGACAAAGTCCTCTGCGCCCAGCACAAATTCTTCGTTATTCCACATTTCTTCCGCAAGGACTTCTGCTTCTGCGCGTGACCCTGCACGAATCACCACAGTCCTTTGCAGGGTTTCCGTGATTTCAACTTCAAATTCTTTCATGGACACACCTCAGTCGATGCAGATGCAGGTCAACTTCTGGTTGTCCACCATCAGGGTGACGCTGTGACTTTCCAGATACTTCTGGAAACGATAGATTTCGTCGATGGTAAGAGAGATGAAGTTGCCGTCCATGTTTGCGCGGAGCAGAATGACCGCACCAGTCAAATACTGTTTGCCCGCAAACTTGAGAACCTGCGCCGGGTTGTAGCTGAGCAGCAGCGAGGTGTCCAGCACACTGAGATAGGCATCGCTTTCGTCAAAACAGGGCAGAATGCCGGGAGCTTCGTCCAGTGTAATGACAGTCAGCTCCATGTCGGGAGCGATTGCAGCGAGGTAGACCTTGCCGGACTTCTTGCCGCCCTCCAGAACGGTGTAGATGCGAGTATCAACGGTGACTTTCTCGGAACGAATGTGAGTGGTAGTAAAGTTCATAGGCGTTTCCTCCAAAATTTTTGCAAAAATAAAAGACCCGGAACTGGGTCTTACGGTTCAGTCTGCGCTCAACGCGCTTCTTCCTGCTTCTTCTGTTTTGCCTGTTGCTTTTTCAGTTGCCACTGGTCGAGCAGCTTGATGATGATGCTTTCCATCTGCCGGGGAGTGTAACTGCGCGGAAAGTATTTCCGCAGAGTTTCGTTTTTGATAGTCACGGTGTCCAGTTCGTTTTTCTTTTCCTCATTCATAATGTTGTAGACTGCATCATAGTCAAACTCACCCTGCTGCGCCAGCTTTTTTATGCGAATGGCTTGCGAAAGAGATGGTGCGTTCTGGGAAGCATCCATTGCTTCTAAAAAATCCTGTTGCTGTTTTTCGTCCAGATAGGACAGTTCTACCGCAGGGTTAAAAGAGATTTTTTTCTCGTCCACCATAGCGAGCAGTTCAGGGACAAGGTTCGTCAGGCGTACAAAACGCTGGACTTGATTGCGACTTTCGCCTGAATCTTTTGCCACTTTTTCATCGGCTCTCAACTTCGTCCCAACTTGGGACGAAGTTAAATCTGACCTAGCACCTTGATTTTTTATCGCATCCAGCTTCATTTTGTACGCGAACGCCCGCTCACTGGGCAGGATGTGTTCTCTCTGCAAGTTGGAATCGACCATCAATATCGTGGCGGCATCATCCTCCATGTTGCGCACAATGACAGGCACGGTGTCCAGATGAGCAAGTTCGGCGGCGTGTTTCCGACGATGCCCGGAGATGATTTCATAGCCGCCCTCTGGTCTGGGGCGGGCGATGAGCGGAGCCAGCACACCGAATTGTGAAATACTTCTACCGTCCGGGTCATTGCATCATCATCCAGCACTTTGAACGGATGGTTCTTGAACGGAAAAAGTTCATCCACAGGAATCTGCTGTACCTGTTCACGCTGTTCCTCCTGCCGGGTTTCCTCTGAACTGAACAGATCATCTAGCCCTTTCAGAGCTACGTTTAAGCCGCTTTTCGGCATCCACCAGCACCTCCCTCGCTAAAGATTGGTAGGCTTCTGCCACCTTGCCCTTGGGGTCATGCTGGAAAATGCTTTTGCCGGCGGCACTGGTTTCAGCGGCACGGACAGACCGGGGAATGGTCTGGTCGAACACCTTGATTTTACTGCCGTATGCTTGGCGAATCAGTGTGTCGATTTGCTTTCCGTAGTTGGTGCGGCTGTCCGTCATGGTAAGCAGGATACCTTCGATTTTTAATTTCGGGTTGATCTGCCGCCGCACCTTGCCGACAGTCTGCAAAAGCTGTTCCAGACCTTTGGCAGACAGGTATTGTGCCTGAACGGGAATCAGCGTGGTGTCAGCCGCAGCCAAAGCGTTGATGGTGAGCATCCCCAGAGAGGGCATACAGTCCAGCAGGATATAATCGTACTCCCGTTTTGCACTTTCCAACACCTGTTTGAGCATCTTTTCCCGGTTCATACTGTTTACAAGAGCCACTTCCAGCCCCGCCAATTCGATGTTGGCAGGGATGAGTCTACGCCCTCTGCATGGTGGAGGATGCCTTCACCGGGCTGGATGGGCTGGTCGTTCATGGCTTTTTGCATCAGGGTAGACAGCGTGGTGGGCAGTTCATCCGGTTGCTGCCAGCCCATGCTGATGGTAAGACTGCCCTGTGGGTCAGTGTCCACAAGCAGAACTTTCTTGCCCTCCATTGCCAGCCCGATGCCCAGATTTTCACAGGTAGTGCTTTTTCCGACACCACCTTTCTGGTTCGTGACCACAATAACCGTTGCTTTCTTTGCGATAATATCACCCCGCTTTCCGGGAACCGTGCGCAAAGTCATGGTTCGTCAGATTTTGATAGTGTAGATTCATGGTCGTGGGCGCATTGTAGAGCGAGACAAGCAGATACTGCTTCATGTTCCGCACGGGGGTAGCATTTTCGGCAAGGCTGTTCAGCACGAAGCGGATGTGGTCGGCATTCAGCTTTTTCAGCCGACTGCGTACCACCTCGGCAGGCTTATCATCTCCGGCGATTCGGAGCATCCTGCGCTTGGTAGCACAGGTATCTACCAGCAAATCCACGATCTGACAGATGGTGTCCTCATCATCCGGGAAAAGCCGAAGCAGCAGTTCGACCTCCAACGCCTGATAAAAATAATCCTCAAGCTGTTCACGAATGTCCTCTGAGTGGATAGGATCAGGTTTATTCATCTCTGTCTTATTCTTATCAGTCCTTATTTGCTTGCGGTTTTGTCTGCTCCTGAACTGCGCTTTGGTCAACGCCTGAATTGCTGTTTGCGCAATTCAGATTGTGCATTTTTGACAACCCTGTGGTGAAGTCTTTGACGTAGATCAGGCTGGGTCTGCCCAGACCTCGCCGCTTGCGTTCGATCAGATCGATTTGTTCCAGCTCTCGGAACAGTTTGACCGCCTTGTGTTCGGCGCAGCAGAGCGATTCCTGCACTTCCCGGACAGTGTAGATGATATACACCCGTCCCTGCTTGTCCATCCAGCCGTTCTTGACCGACAGGCTCATGCGGTCGAGCAGGATGCCGTACAGCGTCCGGGCATCGGTGGAGAGCTGCCGGAAACGGCTGTCCTGAAATAACGCCTTTGGGATGCGGAAGTAGGAAACAGTTCGCCCGACTGCCCATAGAAGTAGTCGAGCGTCATTTGGCGTGTCCTCGGATTTTCAACTGTGAGTGCTTGTTCATGTGGAAAACCACCTTCTTTCAGAAATGAATGTAAAAACAGGTTGACATTCGCCAGAGAGAACGCTTACAATGGGAGATAGTAAAAGAGTCACCCCAAAACTATGTTGGATAGGAGGACAAACGGTGAAACTGCAAACAATTCGAGTGAAAAATTTCAGGAATTTCACTTCTGAAGCAGATGGTGGTTTTATTGAAATCGCCTTGAATGGTAAATCCACAGTCTTTTATGGCAACAATGGCTCAGGTAAATCGACTCTCCTCAGTGCAGTTTGCTATGCTGCATGGCCTTTTATCAATAGACTAAACAACGCTCAAGGAACGGGATACCGAACATTAGATAAGGAACAACTGCATATTGGTCAGCGTAGTGGAAGCAATGCACGATATGGTACCGGTATTGTGCTACAGCTTGGAGGAGAAACATTCGAGCTTACAAAAGAAATGGAAAAGGCTGCATCTGGTCGGGTGAATGCGGTCAATGCAAGTCAGCAAAGTAAGCAAACGGCTGATTTAGCACAGTTTTTTAATGAACATTATCTGGCGGACGATGATACAGTTGCCGGAGATGATTGTCCGAAGCAGAATATGCCTGTGTTCCTAAATTACGGAACGAACAGACTTGTTCTGGACGTTCCGTTAAGGATACGCAAAAAGCATTCTTTCTCAAAAAGAACAGCGTTAGAGAGAGCATTGGAAAACCGACTTGATTTCCGTACTTTTTTCGAGTGGTTTCGCAATCAGGAAGACTTTGAAAATGAGCAAAAAAGTATAAAACGCGATTGGGATTATCGAGATCCTGCGTTGGAGTGTGTGCGAAAAGCTGCCCTCTCAATGCTGGATGATGCTGAAGAAATTAAGGTGCGTCGGAATCCTCTCCGAATGGTTGTCATACGCAATGATAAAGAGTATCGTGTAGACCAACTGTCAGATGGTGAAAAGTGTACGCTAGCCTTGTTGGGAGACATTGCTCGCCGCGTGGCAATGGCGAACCCCTGCCGAGAGAACCCGATGGAGGGAGAGGGCATCGTACTGATTGATGAACTTGATCTGCATATGCACCCTGCGTGGCAGAGGAAAATACTGTCTGTGCTTCGGAAACTTTTTCCGAATATTCAGTTCTTGATTACAACGCACTCTCCGCAGATTCTTGGAGAAGTGGATAGAAGCTATAACTTGTTCATGCTTGAAAAAAATGCAACTGGCGAAAGTGAGCTACACGATCGTTATCTATACGGTAAGGATTCTGACAGCATTCTTCGTGCGGATATGAATGTTACTGTTCGCACATCCGAAGCTGAAGAATTGTTTGAAAGGTTTTATCATGCTCTTGACCAAGATGATTACACGGCTGCGGAAACCGTTCTCGACGAGATGAATTCTAAACTGGGTGATGACCCTGAAATTGTGAAGTGTCGTACACAGTTGGATTTCAGCCGTATGTGAGGAAACATATGATATACATTGTGAAAAAACACGAGCCAAGGGAATTAACGGAATACCGTGAAAGCGAATCAAGCACTGGTGTACGACCGACTTATGATTCCATGAGTAGCGACCTGCATGAGTATGTTTTGTCAAAGTTGGTGGAAGAACAGGGAGGACTGTGCGCATACTGTATGTGCAGAATTCCCGAAACCGACAAAAAAACAGGAAGTACATTGAAGTGTACGATTGAGCATATTGAACCTCAGAGCCTGACGAGGGGCACTGAAAACTTGAAGAAGGAATTGGAGTACAGTAACTTCCTTGCAGTATGCTCAGGAAATGAAAACCGAGGGGCTTTATGCTGCGATAAATCAAGAGGAAACAAAAAACTTTTTTTGACACCATTAAATCCTGAGTGCAATCATTTGATACAATACTCTCTCAGCGGTAAGATACAGGCTGCCGAAACGATACCTGATAAGGAGGACAGAAAAGAACTCGATTATGAACTAAATGATATTCTGAACCTAAACGATGGTAAGGATTTGAAAGCCAAGAGAAAAAGTGCTCTTGATGGTATGCTGTCAGTATTGCAAAAGCAGCATAAAGATCAAGATGTTGAAGAATGCAGAAGAAAGTTAAGAGAGCTGGAAACACCTAGAGGTCAAAAAGTTGAATACGTCGGGATTTTAATATTTTGGCTAAAGAAGCATATTCAACATCTTGAAAGCAGAGGATAATAGTTGAAATAGGCCGGACTCCTACGGCAAAATCATACATTTTCTAAACGAACAGGACTGCCTCACAAGATATTGTGGAGCAGTCCTGTCTGTTTAGTATGTAATGGTCATTGCACCTTCGTGACATTCCTGCGCATAGGTGCGGAGAAGTTCAAGATGCTTGGGAGATTTTCTGGCGATAGCGTTGCGCGGTTGCCTGCCATAAACTCGATGATGGACAATCTTGGGACAAGGAGCTTCCCTCGAATCTGAAAGCCAACGAGGATTTTCTGGTTGCACCATCTCTGGATGCTCTGTGCGGAGTAGCCGGTCAGTTCGGTTACATCAGAGGTAGTCAGAAGATTGTCATAGTCGGCGGCAAGCCGTTCCCACTCTTTGTACAGCCCGGTCTTTTCCGGCTCTGTAAAATGGAACCGGATAATTTCGGTGGTTGACCTGCGGCGTTTTGCCTTGCCGCTGTTCCCGATGTACAGTCCCTTGGGAGCTTTGTACTTGTCGGGATTGTCCTCACGGTCGCACAGGAAGGTAACGACATCGCGGGTTTGAATCGTATAGCGGCGGGTCTTTTTTCCGGAATCGTGGCAAGGCACAAGTCCCGAATCCAGAAGGTATTTTGCGTGACGCTTGCTGATGTGAGCAATGCGGTAGACTGGTCTTTTGTCATGCTGTCCGGGTACTGTTCAAGAATTTTATAGCACTCCAACAGGGTCGTCATTTTTATCCATCCTTTGCTGCTTGGTTTTTCGTCAGCGGCAGAAGCAACATATTTCATGGATGGATGATAGTCTTCTGGAATCTCTCTCGCTCGTTCTCTCCAACGGGCGGGAAATCTCTCCTAATTCTCTCTTTTGGGCGGATTTTTCGCACTTTTTCAAGTGGGTTCAAATCCGCATGAAGCCTAGATCTTTCGGACTTTGATGAAATTTTGAGCGTAATCTCGATGGTTTGTATCTTCCGGTAAAGTCGGATAACTTCCACTATGTTCCACTGAGTACTGCGAAGCGGGTAAAACTCGAAATCGTTTTGTCCTTAATCGGGCACGTGGGTTCGAATCCCACCATCTCCGCCAGAAGTCGCAGATTCAAACGAATCTGCGACTTTTTTATTTTGCGCTTTTACTGCTTGGAACGCAAAAGCATCGGCAAAAACCGGGCCGCAGATGTCCGTTCTCTCCTAAATTCTCTCCAACAGGAACTTTAACCGGTCGCCTGTTGAATCTGTTAAAAATACTACTGTTTGTTGAGACTGCTGTATCTTTGCATCCACTTGAATATGTAACTTCTGCCGCTGACACCATCAGTGTACCCAACGGCGGGAGAGAATGCAAGGATGTCACGCCCGAACCATGCTGCCGGGTGCGAATCCGATAAGATAAGTTAAAAGGTGTGCCTTGGGGATGCGGAAATAGGAGAACAACTCGCCCGACTGCCCATAGAAATAGTCTAGCGTCATTTGGCGTGGCCTCGGATTTTCAACTGTGAGTGCTTGTTCATGTGGAAAACTATCACTCCTTTCCTGTCAGGTGTAAATATTGGCTCCAATGAAAAGGGTACTAAGCAAACAGGACTGCCTCACAAGATGTTGTGGAGCAGTCCTATTTACAAATTATTACATGAGAAAAATCACATCAAAAGAAGATGAGAATCTTCCTGTGCAAGCTGCTGCAAGTCCTCAGAATAACCACTGATACAGAATAGAGCAAAGTATTCGTCTCGATTCGCATTCCCCCACGGAACGACAGCAGCTTTTTCTTTCAGTTGGTGCAGTTCCGACAGCTGCATCGGAACATTTTGATGAAATTTGCACTCTCCAAAGATGATTTTGCTTCGGTCTGTGGTATCAATGGCGACAATATCGATTTCTGTATCTTTTCCACCCCACCAACGGCCAACACGGTCAAAGAGAAAGGGCAGTTTTCCTTGCGCGTTCAGCTCCCACATCTTTTGTCTGCAAATATCCTCGTAGACGTAGCCAACATGATTGGGGATAAACCCGGTTTTCAGCTTTGTCATTGCGATTTCCGGGTGGTCGCTTTCAATGAAAGAGCGCATGGGGTAAACAAATCGGAACCAGAACGCAAGAAAATTATCTTTAATGCGGTATTGCCCCTTTTTGCTGGTTTCAATATTTTTTTCGGTGGGAGGCACTTCTCGCTCCAGAATATCCAGATCGCACAATGTTTTTAAGGGCTTTGACAAACTGGTGGCTGGAAGCGACAGCGCAGAAGCAATATCAGATATCCTCATGTTTCCAGATGCAATCGCACGGATGATGGAAAAGTAACTTCCGACATCCTGAACCTCCTGCCGCAGTAAAAATTCAGGTTCTTCATACAAAAAGCTCTGAGGAGTCATTACATTTTGCAGAATGGCGGTATCAATATCGGCACATGGATGAAATAATTCGATATACTTCGGAACACCGCCTGTGACAGCATAATATAAAATGCGGGTCTGTTCATCAAAATCAGGGAAGAATCGGTCGTAATAAGCGTATGGAATCTGCTTCAGCCGAATCTGTCCCGTTCTGCGTCCATACAAAGGGCTGGAGTAAGAAAGAGTCTGCTCCATCATCATGTGAACCAGAGAGCCGCAAAGAATCACTTCTACATTTTTGTTTTTCAGAATAGTATCCCAGATTTTTTGAAAAACAGAAGGAAATGCTTTGTCTGCCTTGCCCAGATACTGAAACTCATCCAACACAATGACCAGTTTTTTATTTTCCTGAGCAGAGAGAAGAACGGAAAAAATCATCTCCCAGCTTGCATCGGTTGCACTTTTCAATAAATCGTTCTGGAGAAAATCAGCAGCCATCAACCGGAAGGCGTTTCGGTTTGCCTGAATGCTTTCCTCCGTTGCCAGATAATAAAGAGACGGCTTCTCTTTGCAGAATTCTGACAAAAGCGTGGTTTTTCCTACACGGCGACGACCATAGAGAACGAACAAAGAAGATTCCGGCTTTTCATAAGCGGTCTGTAATACGGACATTTCCTGTACACGGTCAACAAAAAACATAGCGGCTCACCTCACGACTGATTTGATGACAGGTTCAGCTTCATTGTACGCCTCAAAGATTATTCTGTCAAGAATAATTACTTAAAGAATAATCTTTGCATCTAAGCAAACAGGACTGTCTCACAAAATGTTGTGGAGCAGTCCTGTCTGTTTAGTATGTAATGGTCATTGCACCTCGTGGCATTCCTGCGCATAGGTGCGGATGAGAACAGGGCGGCGATTTCGATGTGCAGCACAAATCCATCAGCCTCCCAAAAGTGTCCATCCAACAGAACTTCGCCCTGAAATGTAATCCGGCGGAGCTTCTGTGCGGCGTCGGTCACCTCAACGGTGCAAAAGCGCTGCAAGTAGCTACAAATAGCGGCGGCGTGGGAGACGACAAGGGCGTTCTGCCCCTCCGGGAGCGAATCCAGCAGTTCGTGGATGCAGTCTGCCATCCGGGCGCTGACCTCACGGAAGGACTCGCCGTCCGGATTTTTGAAGTCCGGGTCTTCGTATTGGCGTTTCCAGAACGAAGCGTCCTGCCCGGTCGTGTCGCCGGTGCGGCGCTCGGCAAGGCGGGTGTCCTGCCGGACGGGAAGTCCCAGCAGCTGTGCGGTCTGGAGCGCACGCAGCGAAGGGGACGACCAGACGAGCGAGACCGTGCGGAAAGCGTCATTTTGAAAGACTGCGGCGGCCCGCTGAAGACCTTCGGCAGAAAGGCCGGGGTCGGGGCTGGAACCGCCGCGCTCCGGGATGGAATGGCGCAGGAGAAGAAGGGTTGTCATGAAAGCCTCCGATTAAAAAAGTGACTTCAGTATAGCAGATTCGGGAAAGCAGATGCAAGAAAACGAGCCGAAAGAACGACGGGGCCGATTCACTCCCCCTCAAAACGCAACCAAATTGCAAAAAATGTTACAATTTTCTCATGAAAAAAGAAGACTGGATTTCTCCAGACTTCCCATAGTATGTATCAATGGTTGCAGTTCAAGATCTTCTCAAGCGTATCCGCAAACCTGACATCCTGCTCCTTCGTCCGCTTTGGGCTCCCCTTGGGGTGCTTTCCGGCACGGAGGAGTTTTTTGTTTTCATAACGCCGCAGCATGAGAGCTTCCATGTTGTCGGCGGTGTATTCCAGACCATTCTGGTTCAGCACTCGTGCGCACTTGGCAAGACACATGCTGGCCAGCCCGTAGTCCTGCGTCACAACCACATCTCCCGGTTTTACCCGGTTGACGAGAGCAAAATCCACGCTGTCCGCTCCTTTGTCGAACATCAGCGTCTGCGCACCTTCCCGCTCGATTTGGTGCGAGGTGTCGCACAGGATGATGACCGGAACGCCAAACCGCTTTGCAATCTGCAAAGTCAGATCGACGACCGGACAACCATCTGCATCAATCAAAATGGTCATGTGCGTTCCTCTATCACCCACTGAAATGCCTTTGCCGTACGCAAATCAGCGTCCTTAAAGTGCCCACCGCTGTTCCATTCAAGGGTGCAGTCTGCGCCACGCTCTGTAAGCTGACTGTGCAGAGTGCGGATATTATCCCCCACCACAGCCATGACAGCGTTTTTCGTGTGTTCTTCCTTGTCGCCAAGGCTCAGATAAACGTGCTGTGCCTGTATCGGGTGCTGCTGTTCAAACTCCATCCAGCCCGGAAACCACACAGAGGGAGAAGCGGCGGCGACACCGTAGAACAAATCGGTCTGGGTGGATGCCACAGCGCAAACAATCCCGCCAGCGAGTAGCCGCCCAGAATGATTTTGACGTTTTCCGGGAGAGGAAACTGCTGCTCCAGTGTGGGAATGACCTGCTCCGTCAGAAAGCGCAGGGTGTCCCCAGCTTTGCCGCCGAAGCCTTGCTTTCCCCACACGGCAGGGGCTTTCCACGGAGAAAGCGCATCGTTCCAGCTTTCCACCGGGAGAGCCGCAAACAGAAAATTCTGGCTGCTTTGAGCAATGGCCGCCACTTCATAATCCATACTTTGCAGCTCATGCTCACCTGTCATTTGGAGCAGCAGGTATTCTGCATTAGCCCCGCCGTAAATGCGGCAAGGTCTGTTCCCGATTTGCATTGTCTGTGCTGTCACTGCGGCGTCCTCACGAAAAAACTTTGATAAGCCCAGTATAGCAACTGAAAAATCATTTTGCAATTCAAAAGGCGTTCATAGCAGTGGCAAGCAGTGTCTTCGTATATACAAAGACCATTTGCGTTGCAAAATGCTTGTTGGAAATCCCAAACCCTTTCAGATCTGCACCGTACCGATGCAGGCTGCGCGTTTTTGCAAAACGCTTTTTCAACACTCCATATACTGCGAAGAAATCGGGATGATGTCAATGTTACAGCCCCGGCTGCGAAACCGCTTGAAACACCGAATTTCCGTTTCGCTACCCTCGCAGATAAGATACACCACTGGGTTGCGCTTTCTGGCGTGGACAGACCTGCGGCTGATTTCTTTTATTCTGCCCATGCTGCATTCCCTCCAATGAACGGAATCGCACCGTAGCGGCCTTGCAGATACCCTTTGGAGATGTTCTCGCCTTTCCGGGGAGAGAACTCCGTCAGAGCATAAATATCGGTCTGCATGGTCTTTTCATCCTTTTCCGCAAACCAAATCTGATCGCGTCGCAGTAAGTTCAGGTCAAGAAGCCCGGTATCATGTGTGGTGAAGATGAGTTGTGCATGGTTCGTATTGATAGCGGCATCCTGCACCATCTCGATTAGATGCCGGGTCAGGAGCGGGTGCATACTGGATTCTATCTCGTCCACTACCAGAACAGAGCCGGATTCCAAAGCAGCAAGCCACATACCGATGCGAGAGAAGAACCGTTGCGTTCCAACGGATTCCTGCCCCAACGGGAGCCAGAAGCCCTTTGATGAGCCATCTTCAGTGTCGAGGGTGTGCAGTGCAGAAATGATAGGTTCCTCCTTAGAGCCAGTAATGCGGATGTCCTTGATACCGAGGTCTGCATACAGCATTTCATGCAGGATACGGCTCTTTTCAGAGCCGCCCTGCCGGATGGCAGACAATGTAGCATCCAGCCGCATTTCGGTTCCCATAAAGCCTGTCGGCTTTTCAAAGAACCACAGATACGCTTTTTCGGTCTGCGGACAATTCCACTCGTTCGAGCTGGACAGATAAAGGCGATTTTCGGCAGTTCGTCCAGCAAGCGTGAACTGCTCTTGAATATTCTCGCGGAACTGATAGCAATTGTTTTCTCTTGAAAAAATCAATGCTTCCCGCCATTCGGCCAGTGATAGAGATATTCGGTCAAAACTTTGGACTTGTCAAACGAGAACCCATAGGCATACTTGATGCCGCCATAAAAATAGATGACTTCAAGCTGGTCGGCTGTGTGGCTGGTCGGTGAAAGCAAATGGCTCCTGCGGAAGGGACTCGCCTTTCAGCAGCTTGGCATATCGGCCACAGACCATTTCCCGCATGAGCAGGAGGGCATGGAGAACATTGCTCTTTCCGGCTGCATTTGCACCGTACAGTGCCAGCACAGGCACAAGCTGTTTCTTCTCGTCCGGCGAAATCAGGCAATCGGACAGACTTTTATCCGTAGATGCTTTCAAGCTGATAATAGCCGTGTCCTTGATGGAGCGGTGGTTAGTGACTGAAAATTGAAGCAGCATCGCGATTCCTCCCAGATGATTTTCTGAATCTAGTGTACTCTATTCTGGGCGGAAAGTCAAATTTTGATTTTGGAATTTGCAAATATTCTGCAAAAATCAAGAATAAAATCTAAAATATCGGCTTTTGATGCCGTTCGGATGCTATCGGAGATCATTCTGCATACACGATTTCCCTCAACACCATTTCCTCCGCCTGTGCTTTCAGCCCGTTCATGTGCGCCACCCAAGAGAGCTGTGCGCGCTCTTTGTTTGGTGCAGGGTACTGGTCTAACAGACCCACCACCGTGCGTTCCAGACACGCGCAGGCCGCTTTCTGGACTTCCTGCAAATGCGGCCAGAGCGTACCGTTCATCAGCATCTGGTTGTACAGCACGGGACGCTGGGTTTTGAGGTAGGCCAGCCGCATCCGGCCATACTTGCCCAGCGGTTCAGCTTCATCGGTTTTCGACAGGGTGAGCAGTGGCAGCTGATACTCCCCGACCTGTGCATAATGAATCTCGGTGCGGACGGTATTCGTGTTCTTCATGGAAATTCTCCTTTGCATTTTCAACAGGTGTTGCGTTCTTCGTGGAAAACGGCGTTCACTTCTTCCGGCTCTGTGCGGTCAGCCAGTTGCCCTGCGCCTGATAGTAGTGCTCCATCGTGGTGGGGGCGTTCAGGATGGTGGTGCGCAGATAGGCCATGATATTCTTGATGGGCTGGGTTGTGTTGGACATCACATCGAAGATGTACTCAACGTGCTGGCTGGTCAGCTTGTCCAGCCGCAGCCGGATGGCCTTGGTGGTCTGCGGCTGCTTGCCGACGTACTGGGTCTGTCGTGGACAGCAGTACATCTCCACAATGTTGTCCAACAACTCCTCCAGCTTGTCGGGGTCGTACCGCTGGGCAAGGGTGTCGATCTCCAGCCGCTCCCGGAATTCCTCCCGCACCTGTGCTTCCATCTGGTCAAAATCTGCGGATTCATCCGTCAGCCCTGATAGATTAGTACTTTGTCTTTTAGTATTTTGTTGCGTTGCCTTTTACAAATTGGGTTCAGCCAAATTTGGAAAATCCAAAAATGGTGAAGAACAAGGTTTCATGCGGCTTTTCGGACTTTTGGATGCGGACGGGTCCGACTGCTCACCTTCCTTGCCGGGAACGGCAGGAGCGTCCTCGACAGGCGATTCATAGACTGATAATCGTAGTCGATGATCTGCCCTTTGGCATTGCGGACTTTCTGATGGCGGACATCTAAGCAAACAAGACTGCCTCACACAAAATCTTGTGGAGCAGTCCCGTTCGTTTATGATAATCAATGGACCTTGTAGAATACCCGATTTCCAGCCTTTCGTGCAGCCAACAGTCCCATTTCATGGAATTTCATTGCAAATGTTCGAATGGTGGCATACGCAGCGTTGCAGAAGCAGGACAAAAAGGCGTTACATCCGTATAGCCTGAGATTAAAGCATTTTTCTCAACACGTTCGCAGGCTTTGGAATAAACCCCCTTGCTTTCGGCAATATAGCGAGAAAACGGCGTGAACAGCGCCGCAGGATAAGGTGGCTGCTGCGGCAACTGTATGATGGAGACCTTTTTTGATAGATTGAAAAAACAAAATATTCTGTGATTTTGAGAAAGATTATCCTTCCTTTGAAGTGTTCTCCGAAGTGATTGCTGATGATATCGACTATTCTAATGCAGAATCCAAGCGAAAACAAAATGGATGCCTCCCGTAAAATTCAGGGAAGCATCCATGATGAAAAGTTAATGATTCAATTTTGAACCGGTGTCCGGAAAACTGGGGACAGATCATTTATTTTACAACAGCAATGGCCTCAATCTCGATCGTCATTCCCCCATTGAATTTGCCCACCTGCATCGTGCTTCTTGCCGGCGGATCCTCCGGAAAATACTGCCGGTAGGTTTCATTAAACAAAGCGAACTGATCAATATCTGCCACAAAGACTAAGGTCTTAAAAACATGATCCATATCAGATCCGGCTTCCTCCAGAATTGCTTTCATGTTCTTCATAATCTGATGTGTCTGAGAAACAATATCATCGGGAGCTGCCAGTTTCCCTGTTTCCGGATCCACACCTGTTATACCTGCTGTATAAATGAGATCTCCGATTCGAAATGCTTGGGAATACCAGCCGCCGGGCTGTGCAGCTTTGGACGTTGAGATTTTTTTCATTTCCATAAGATTATCTCCTGTTCTTTGAGAAAAGGCTGCTGTACAAGCGTGCAGCAGCCTTTAAGATCTTTTGTAAATTAGTTTCCGTCAGCTGCGGTTCTGTTTTTCTTATCGAAGAAATAGTAGGCAGGCAGACCGGTAACAAGTGCAACGCCACTGGCAATCAAGGCTGCAGTAGGTGCCCACATGAACGTGGAAACCAGAAGGATGCCGTTTGCAAAAATTGCAATAACCGTCATAATTTTCCACGCCGGGCATTTCCAGCCGGGGTTATAGTCAGCCTTTTTGCGGTGAACAAACATGGTGCAGAACACCAGCATGTTTTTCACCAGACAAATAAATGTGAAATAGCCCAGAAGATCGTTGATGCCGGAAACGCAAACCAGAATGATTGCGTAAATAGCCTGAGCCATCAGTGCAAAGGAAGGCGTATTGTATTTGGGATGTACTTCCGCAAAACGGCTGTACCATAATCCGTCCTTTGCCATTGCGTACTCCAGACGAGGCTGGTACATCGTTGCACCGGAAACCGATCCCGTAATTACAACGATTGCCATCAGCGCGGTGATGATGCCTGCAGTGGAACCGATTACAGGGATTTTTGAGAATGCAAGCGCAATAGGAGCATCGGAGGCCGCAAGCTCTCCCAGAGGGATCAGCCTGCTGCAATGGTAGAAAGACCGGCGTACAGAAGAATGACAATTGCAATGCAGTAGATCATTACCTTTGGCATGGTCTTGTCGGGATCTTTTACTTCGCCTGCCATATAGCAAGCGCCTATTGCGCCATCGTAAGACCATGTGGTTGCAGATACGCCGGCGAGCAAGGCGGCAATTCCTACAGGAGCGCCTGCAGCAGCGGGCACAGAAATCAACTCAGTGTTCATGTAGAACAGGCCAACGCCAACCAGCAGGAAGAAGGGCAGCAGCTTCAGACTGGTAATAAAAGCCTGAAACCGTGCGCCGGCTTCTACGGAGCGATAATGCAGCGTGGTGAAACCAATAATCAGCAGGATTGCTACGACTTAATGCCGATTCCTGTCAGTGCAGGAATGAAGAAAGCAAGATAGCTGCGATTGCCAAGGACATGACAGAGCAGGTTGAAGGATCGGTTGCCCAGAAGGCCAGCCAGCCGTTCAGGAAGGCCACAGGACGCCAGCCTGCTTCTTTCAGCCATGTATATTGACCGCCATCTTCCGGATATGCTGATGCAAGCTCCGCATAGAGAAGATTCTGGGGGATCATGATCAGACCACCGATAACAAAGCTGGCAATCATCATCAACGCAGAACCGGATGCACCAGCCACTTCCGCCAGCGACGAGAAAATACCGGAACCAACCGTTGTGCCGACAGCCACTGCCAAGCGGCGCCAAGCCCCAGCTTCCGCTTCAGCTTTCCCTGTTCGTGAATCGTTTCATTCCTTGTTTCCATAGGGTTTCTCCTTTCATTTACTCTGCTTTTGCAGCCGTTACATTTTTATTGAGCGGTGTAGCCGCCATCGACCATCAGATGGGTTCCGGTAATAAAAGAAGATTCCTCGCTTGCAAAGAATGCCACAGCGTAAGCCATATCGATGGGCTGACCGAGGCGTTTCAGGGGATAGCTGGAAATCAGACGGGCAACCTCCGCCTCATAATTGCCGGTTCGGGACATATCCTTGATAAATGCGGGTGTTTCCGTGCCGGAGGGGCAGACCACGTTGACGCGGATACCGAAGGGAGCCAGCTCCAAAGCCAGGCTCTTTGCAAATTGAATGATCCCACCCTTGGAGGTATTGTATGCGAGGCTCTCCACGCAGCCAACCACGCCCAGTTCACTGCCGGTGCAGATAATGGAGCCGTGGCTGCTCTTTTTCATAAGAGGCAGGCATATTTTGCACACAGGAAATACCCCTTCAGGTTGACTCTCATTACGCGATCCCAGTCTTCTTCAGTGGTATCCCAAAGCGTTTTGCTCAGAGAGTAGGCGGCATTGTTGTACAGCACATCGACCACGCCATACTTTTCCTCTATTGCCTGAAACATCGCCTGCACCTGCGCGGAATCGCTGACATCTGCTTTGTAGAACCAAGCGCGTTCTCCAAGCTCAGCTTCTAAGGCGCTGCCCCGTTCCTCGTTGAGATCAACAATGACCACTTTGGCGCCGCGCTCGATAAAGAGCCGTACCGTTGCTTCGCCGATGCCGCTGGCACCACCAGTGATTACTGCTACGTAATTGTTCAGGTTCATAATCTTTTTCTCCTTGTTATTAAATTTTGGGTAATACGTCTTAATCGTGCTTTAATTATATAGTGTTTTTTTTGCGTTGTCAATAGTAAAATGTTCTGGAGGATTAGTTTTTTTTTTTGGAAAGATATTTAATCCTACAGCGAATACTCAGCCGCAAGGATGCTCGGCAATATAGCACAGTGTGGTGTGTGCAGTTTGTTTGGCGGCCAGAGTGCATCGTCACCTAAAAATATGCGATGCCGCCCATGGGGTGGAGCGGCTCCACCGATCAGACAATATCTTGGAAAACAAATTATATTACCGAATTTACACTTGCAAAATCGCGAAATATCGAGTATACTGGTTAAGTAATCTATTAATAAACAGTTGGAGAGCCGTGTTTTATGAAAAGAGCTACATCCAAGGATGTCGCCAAGCTTGCAGGCGTATCCCAAACAACCGTTTCCTTTGTAATGAACAATACCCCCAATGTGTCTTTATCCGAAGAGACCCGAAAAAAGTGCTGGACGCAGCAAATCAACTTCAGTATATTCCAAATTCCTTTGCCAGAGGCTTAAAACCAGCCAATCCAAGCTGTTGGGTGTATTTCTTCCAACGATGGACAATCCTTATTACCCCATGCTGATGCAGTATATCGAAAATACACTGCCCGTCTTGGATACAGCGTGATCCTATGCTGTACTTACCGCAATCCGGAACGTGAAAAGGCCTATCTGGACTTGTGTGAGGAAAGCACATGGATGGTGTCATCTATCTGTTTACCCCCAATTGGATGAAACGTGTTGTCCAGCTTTCGCATACCATCCCCGGTAGTTCTACTAAGTGAGAAATCGGACGATATTCCGTTAAACACAATCAGCCTAGAATGGGTTTCGATGTGG